>Ga0209542_10010263_pt1 | contig 16947 bp, 22 predicted proteins | sample RifCSPhighO2_01_FD_184028 | JGI IMG/M metagenome (GOLD analysis project Ga0209542, IMG submission 184028) | Soil microbial communities from Rifle, Colorado - Rifle CSP2_plank highO2_0.1 (SPAdes) (version 2) | ecosystem: Environmental > Terrestrial > Deep subsurface > Rock core/Sediment ...
TCGCTGCGCAAGAAGTTTTTTCTTCAGATATTCCATTGACAATAATTCCAAGCGACGTTTGTTCAAAATATAGACTTCCTGTTAATGGGAGAAACATAGGATTTGAAACAGAAGCTGGAAAATACGTTGGAAGGATGTTAAAAGGATTTGTCGGAGCGAAATTAAGCGAGGAATTTCACAGAAAAACTGCTGGTCAATTTTCTTTTTATGACTTTTTAAGAGATTATGTAACAATCCATCCAGATGTTGGAGCAAAACTTTCTCAAAAAGAATATGAAAGATTGGCTAATTTTAAGAATTTTGTTTTGAATAATATGGATGGAGAAGCAGCAACATGGAATCCGGATGAATTCTTAGGAGATTATTACAAATTAGCTGACAGATTCAAAGATCCAAAATACGGTTATCATCTTGGAACTCTCGCTGCAAAAGAAATGGAAGACATAGTTCCAAAAGAAGTTGCGCTCCATGATGTTTATGTTCCTTATGTTTATTTGAATCCTGATAAAGTAAAAACTGAGAGAATGACAATTTCAAACGATGAAGAAGGAGGAACTTTAGTTTTACCCGGACAAAAACACGAAGTCGTTAGAGATTTGGATTATGATGATTTTAAGAAATTTGTTGGAGAGTATGTGAAATGAAACTTGAAGAAAGAACTGATTTATATAGGAGAGTTGCAGAAAGATATACCAAAAAATTTTATGAAGAATTTAAAGGTGAACCTAAAAGTTCAAGTCATTACAGACATATAGCTGCAAATTTAATAAGTGCAATGAGAGGATATGGATTTGGAATTGAAGATGGAGATACAGAAAATATTTACGATTACAAGATTCAATTTCTAAATAGACTTAAGGCACTAAGGATTTATTTGAATTTAATTAGAAGTCTTCCAAAATTTAGGGAAGCAGAATTTAAAACAGAGAAGGGTTATTTTCCTGATATTGAAAAATTTATTTGCTCAAATGAAGGAGTTGCTGAAAGAGAAAAAACTAAAATTGATATTCATAGTCAATATGTATTTTCTGCTAAAAAAAGATTAGATGAAATGTCTATGAGTTAAAGAAAAATGAATCTCCCGAAAACTATAAAAACTTCTTGCATCTATTTTAGATATGGAACAAACAATTGATATAAAAAAATTGAATGAAGAAGTACAAACCCTTAAGATAGAATTTGCTAAGATGAAAGAAGATATGGAATTTTCAAGAGAAACTGAAGAAGCATGGAAAGATGTTGAAGAAGGGAGATTTAAAAAAATGTCTCCTGAAGAATTTCTGGAAGAAATAAGAAGCTTTAAATAAAAATGGTTAAAGAGGTTATTCGGACAAAGACTTTTCTTAGAAAATTATCTAATTTGGACAAGTCATATTTTGATAGAGTTGAAAAATTAGTTAACAAAATTATTCAAAATCCTTAAGTTGGAAAACCAATGAGGCATGATAGAAAAGGAACAAGAGAGGTTTATATCCCTCCATTTAGATTATCATATGGATATGATAAGAATTCAGATTCTTTAACTTTCCTGACAATTTACCATAAAGACGAGCAATAATCCCCCTCAAAATCCTTATATACTGACAAAATTTCTATTTTTATGACAAACAGGAAAAACAAAATTAAGGCTCCTAAAGTGAATGATATTGACTATAAATCTATTAAATTGCTTACTGGAAGTGATTTATCTATAAGAAGACTACCTTTAATGACAGTAAAAAGTAAAAATCCTGGACCTACCGTTTGGCTTACTGCTTGTGCTCATGGGGATGAAGTAGGGGGAATGGCAATTATACAGGAAATTTTTAAAAAAATCAAAAGAAACCCATTAAAAAATGGTATATTGCATTCATTTCCTTTGATGAATCCTATTGGTTTTGAAACTGCATCAAGAGATGTTACTTTAACTGATGAAGATTTGAATAGGTCATTTAAAGGTAGCTCAAATGGATCTGTTGCTGAAAGAATTGCTGACAAGATTTTTACCACAATTAAAGATTCAAATCCTGATTTAGTTTTAGATTTACATAATGACTGGAGAAAATCTATTCCTTATACTGTAATAGATAAAATACCTAATGAAACCAAAAAAGAAATCAAAGAAAAGACATTATCTATTGCTAATGTAATTGGGTTTCCAATTATTAATGAAGAGAAAGGAGTTGATAAATCATTAACATTTAATTTATTGAAAGAAAATATTCCTGCAATTACGCTTGAACTTGGAGAATCATATATGATAAATGAAAGAAATGTTTTGCAGGGGGTTAATGCGATTTGGAATGTGTTAGTAGAATTAAAAATGGTTGAACCGATGAATAATGAAACAGATATGGAAAATAAAATTGAATCATATAAATATTATCAAGAGCCATTATGTTCTAGAAGCGGAATCATTAGATTTAAAGTTAAACCGGGACAATTTGTAAAAAAAGGAGAAGTGTTGGCAAAGATTTACAATGCATTTGGTAGAAATTTAGATACTCTTGAAGCATTGAAAGACGGACTTGTTTTGGGGCATTATGATTCTTCTGTTGTTTTTCCGGGGATTCCAATAATTGCATTTGGGGTTAAGGAATAATATTAAAAACTTAGAAATATTGGTATTTTTATTAAGATGGTGAAATATGATGTTATAACTTTTGGAAGTGCTGTTGTTGATGTTTATGTTAGTGGAGATATTTTTGATAAAGGTAAAGATATTTGTGTTCCTTCTGGAGCTAAACTTCTTATTGATAAATTAAGGTTTTCTGTTGGAGGAGGGGGAACAAATACTGCTGCAAGTTTTGCTACATTTGGATTGAAGACCGCATATTTTGGAAAAATAGGAGTGGGGAGTAATGCAGAAATTATTCTTAAAGAATTGAGAAAAGATAAAGTTGATTTTATTGGAGTTCAGAGTAAAGAAGAAACAGGTTATTCAATAATTCTTGATAGTAAAAATCATAATAGAACTGTCTTAACCCATAAAGGTGCGAATGATTTTATAGAAAAAAAAGATATTCAAATTAATAATTTAAATTCAAAATGGTTTTATTTTTCTACATTAATGAAGAAGTCTTTTAGAACTCAATTAGATATTGCGAAATATGGAAATAAAAAAGGAATTAAAATTGCTTATAATCCGAGCCAGTATCAAATTGAAAATGAGAAATCTCATGTGAAGAATATTTTGAAGTTTACAGATGTTTTGATTTTTAATAAAGAAGAAGCGGAATTGCTTGTTGGAAAGAAAAATGTGTTTGAGAATATTCATAAGCTTGGGCCAAAAATTGTTTGTGTTACCGACGGAAAAAATGGAGGGGTTGTAAGTGATGGAATTTATACTTACAAATACGGGGCACATAAAGAAATTAAAGTTGTTGAGAGAACCGGCGCTGGAGATGCGTTCGCTTCTGGATTTATAACTGGAATTATAAAAAATAAAACTATAGAAGATTGTATTCAAATAGGTTTGGCAAATTCTGAGAGTGTAATTCAAAAACCTGGGGCGAAAAATGGATTGTTGAATTTAAGTCAAGCGATGAATAAAATAAAAAATCATCCGGTAAGGATTGAAAAGAGGAAGAAATGAAAACTTACATATTCGAACAGGAAGATTGGGAGAAAGTTTACTTGGAAAGTGTGCTTAAAAAAAATGGGATAAAAGTTGAATTTAGTGAAGATGAATTAATTTTTGAGAATGTTGAAAAATATAAAGACGCTGAGGTTGTCGTCGTCTTTGTTTATTCGCAGATTAATAAAAAAGTTTTGGCAAAACTTCCCAAGTTAAAAGCCGTGATTACTGCGTCTACGGGATATGATCATATTGATATTAATGAATGTAGAAAAAGAAAGATTTCTGTTTATAATGTGCCCCATTATGGAGAAAATACCGTTGCTGAACACACTTTCGCTTTAATATTGGCGTTGGCAAAAAATTTGTATAAAAGTATTAATTTAACTAAATTGGGAAAGTTTTCAACTGAGCAATTACAAGGAATTGACTTGAAAGGAAAGACAATTGGAATTGTCGGGATGGGAAGTATAGGAAGTCATGTTTGCCGAATGGCAAAGGGATTTGAAATGAATGTTTTGGCATTTAATAGAAGCCAAGATAAAAAGTTGGCGAAACGTTTGGGTTTTAAATATATGAAAAAATTAGATGAATTACTAAAAAATTCTGATATAGTTTCATTGCATTTACCATTGAATAAAGCAACTTATCATATAATCAATAAAAAAAATATATTGTTAATGAAGCAAGGAAGTTTTTTAATTAATACTGCACGCGGAGGTTTGATTGATTCGGCGGCGATAATAAAAGCCTTGGATGCTGGTATATTGGCTGGTGCTGGTTTGGATGTTTTGGAAGAAGAGGAATTGCTTAAAGAAGAGCGCCAGTTATATTCTAAAAAATTCTCTCGACAAGATTATATTAATTTTATGGAGAATACTGAATTGATGAAACGGGATAATATTTTGATTACGCCGCACAATGCATTTAATACAAAAGCCGCACTTCAAAGAATTTTAGATACAACAATTGCAAATATAAAATCAGCGACGACAAAAAGTAAGAAGAAAGTTGTGGAGAGGGTTGTTTAAAAGTTAGACTCACTTCGTTCGTATTTTTCTAATTAGGCTCGCAAGCTCGCTTACGCTTGAATGCTCCACTCAGAAGATTATGATACTTATAAAATCAAAAATATTGGGCTCAGTATATTTCAGAATTTATTAGTTAGTGTAATCTTTCGCGAAGAGCCGTGTCCGAAGGCCGGCTCGAAGCTATGATAACTGAGCAAAGCGAAGGTAATTAATAACATTTAAAACTTATGTCTTCTTAATTAATTTATGGGAAAAGATGTGATAGCAATAGACTTGGGGGGAACTCATTTGAGAACTGCTTTAGTAAGGAATAATAAGATTATTGATATTAAAAAACGAGATACTGCTAAATCTAAAAAATTATTACTAAAGGGAATGGCTGAGGATATTCAACATTTTATTAATATTTATGATGGAATTAGAGGGATTGGTGTTGCTTCTCCGGGGCCTTTAGAAAATGGAAAATTATTAAACACTCCAAATTTACCTTTGAGGTATTTTAATTTGAAGAAATTTCTTGAAAATAAATTTCATAAAAAAGTAGTCATAGAAAATGATGCTAATTGCGTGGCGTTGGCTGAATTAAAACTTGGAGTTAAAAAACATCATTTTTTAGTTTTAACCATTGGGACAGGACTTGGTGGAGGAGTTATAGTTCACGGAAAATTATTTATGGGAAATGGGTTAGGTGGAGAGCTAGGACATATTATTTTAGATAAAGGAATTGATTTTGAAAATTTAGTCGCATCAAAGGCTTTGAAGAGAAGGACAAAAAAAGAATTAGGAAATGAAATGTTAATAAAGGATTTAATAAAATTAAGTAGTAAGGGAAATGTTAAAGCAAAAAAAGTTCTTCAGGAAATTTCTACGTATCTTGGACAAGGAATTGCAAGTTTAATTTCTGTTTTTGATCCCGATGTAATTGTATTAGCTGGAGGAGCAAGAGAAGCTGGAAATAAATTTTTGAATATGATTAGAAAAGAGACAAAGAAATATTCTTTCCTTAAAGGAAATTATCCAATTCAATGGACTAAATTGGAGGAGCCCGGGGTTTTGGGGGCAAGTTTGTTAATGGATTGGAAAAACGAAAAATGAAGGGGTTTTTGTAACCTAATTAATTTACCTTATAAAATGATTATAATCCACGCTTCCAACTAATTTGTCAAGATAGTGAATTAATTTGTAAGTGCCGAATCCAACTAATAATAGTCCTGAAAAAATTCCAACAAGTTTGGTTTCTCCAATCAACACATCTAATCCCCGAATATTATTATCTTTTAATTTTTCAAGTTCGCTTTCTTTTTCACGAATTCCCATATAATTAATGAGACTAATTATTATTTAAGAATTTGTGTTCTCAAAAACTTTATAACCTTCTCATTCTTAATTGTTTTATAAAAAGATGGTGATAAAAAGAGCTTCAGCGCCGATTAGAATTGATTTCGCTGGCGGGACGACGGATATAAAACCGTTTACGCATACGCACGGCGGGGCGGTTTTGAATGCGACGATAAATCATTATGTTTATGGGAAACTTATTGCGAGGAATGATTCTACTAAACTTGAATATCATGCGGACATACCGACTTCTTCTGGACTTGGAACTTCGAGTGCGATGAATGTTGTTTGGACAGCTTTGATTACGCGATTAAAAGACAAGAAAGAAATTGCTGAAAATGTTTTTAGAATTGAGCAGGCAACGTCGAGTTCGCGAGTTAATGGAAAGCAAGACATGTATGCTTCGGCTTTTGGGGGAATTAATTTTATGGAGTTTAAGAAAGATAATGTTATTATTGAGAAATTGAATTTAGGAAATAAATTAATTAATGAGCTTGAGAAAAATTTGGTTTTGGTTTACTCCGGAGCTTCGCATTTGTCTGGAAAATCGAACAAGGCTGCGATAGATAATTTGTTGAAAGGTAAGAATACGAAGAACTTAGTTGCTTTGAAGAAGATTGCTTATGATATGCGAAATGCGTTGAGGAAAAAGGATTTAGTTAAATTTATTGATTTGATGAATTGTGAAACGTATGAGAGGAGCAAGTTGTCTAGGCAAACGGTTTCTCCGCAATTGAAAGAGATAATTGAATTGGGAAATAAGAAAGGGGCATTGGCTGCTAAGGTTTGTGGAAGCGGTGGAGGTGGAAGTGTTTTGTTTTATACAGAAAATCGTCGACGGTTGGAGAAAGTTTTTGGAAAGAAAGTTATTCAGTTTAAGTTTGATTGGGAGGGGTTGAGGTGGGGTTGAAAGATACACTCGCCTTTTGCTCGTCATAGCGTTCCACATTCCGTTCCACTTGAGTGCTCCACTCGGGAATTGTGATATCTGTAAAATTCTATAATCGTTTGTTAGTGATTGATGATTATTGATGAATCTGGATGAATATAATAAACTAACTGAGTGACTTTGGAACGAGGGTAATTTTATAAATTCCTTTTCCTTCTATATTTTATAAAAAGATGGTATCACTTTCAAAAATAACTTCTAAAGGAAAAGCTCTTTACTTAGCATACGATCAGGGAATGGAGCATGGGCCGACGGATTTTAATGACAAGAATGTTAATCCGCTTGATATTATTGAAATTGCCCGACGAGGAAAGTTTAACGGAGTTGTTTTTGGAAAAGGCATCGCGGAGAAGTATAATAAAGAAATTAGGAAATCAAAAGTTCCGTTAATTGTTAAGCTCAACGGAAAAACAAAATTGCAGGGCGGTGAGCCAATTTCAGAACCGATTTGTACTGTTAAGGAATCTTTGAAACTAGGTGCATCGGCAGTTGGTTTTACGATTTACGTCGGAAGCAAGCACGAAGCGCATATGTTTAGACATTTTGCAGAAATTGTAAAAGATGCACATGTGAAAGGAATTCCTGTAATTCTTTGGAGTTATCCTCGAGGGAAGAATGTTAAGAATCCGAATTCGAAAGAAAACATGGCTTACGCTGCGCGAGTTGGATTGGAACTTGGAGCAGACATTGTGAAGATAAGTTATAATGGAAAGAAAAAAGATTTGGAATGGGCTGTGAAAAGCGCTGGAAGATGCAAGGTTGTAATTGCTGGCGGAATGAAAAAGTCTGAAAAAGAATTATTAAAAAATGTTAAAGATATAATGAAATCAGGTGCTGTTGGTTTGGCGATTGGAAGAAATGTTTGGCAAGCAAAAGAGCCGTTGAAGATTAGTAAAAAATTGAGGAAAGAGATTTTTGGGTGAGAATAGGCTTGCTCCATTTCATTTCGCTCGCATTTTTCTAATTGCACTCATAAACTCGCCCAGCGTTCCGCATTCCGCTCACGCTTGGATGCTCCACTCAAGAAATTATGATATCTATAAAATCAGAAATATTGAGCCTCATTACATTTTTTGGCTAAGATTAACTTAATTCCGTGGAGAGCTGTGCATTAAGCCAGCTCGAAGCTATGATAACTTCGCGACTTAAGAGCGAAGGTAATTTTATAAATTCATAATTCCTTAGGTTATTATCAAAAGAGTAAAACAAAATGTTAATAGTCGTAAATTTTAAGAATTATAAGCAGGGAAAAGATGTCTTGGACTTGGCGAAGAAAATTGAGAAGGCGACAAAAGGAAAAGATGTTGTAGTTTGTGTTCCTGCGACTGACATTCATGTTGTTTATTCGCAGACAAAGTTAAAGGTTTTCTCTCAACATATTAATGATAAAGATATTGGAAGTACGACGGGATTTGTTACTGCAGAATCAGTGAAAGCTGTTGGCGCGAGTGGAACTTTGTTGAATCATTCTGAACATAGGATTCATTTTGAAGTAATACATAGAATCATGAAAAGATGTGAAAGAGCAAGATTGAAAGTTATATTTTGTGTTGAATCAATAAGTGAAGTTAAAAAGATTAAAAGATGGCAATTAAAACCATACGCAATTGCATATGAAGATAGGAAATTAATTGGAAGTGGAAAATCTATAACTGAATACAAGCCAAAAAAGATATTAAAGTTTTCAAAATTGTTAGAGGGAACAGGAATAATTCCTTTATGTGGTGCCGGAATTAATTCATGGAAAGATGTTGAAATGGCTAAGGAATTGGGTTGTAAAGGTGTATTGGTTGCTTCGGCAATTACAAAATCAAAGAATGTTGAGAAGTTTTTTGATGATTAATCAGTAGGTCTGTATTGTGGTGAAATTTCTTTAATAACTTCTTTATATGCTTCCGGAATTTCTTCATAAGTTAAATTCTCTTGTCCGGATAATTGTTTACTTCTATCATTGGCAATAACATACCAACGAAGACATCGATTGTCAGAATTTTTAAGTCCTCTTGATTTGTTACCATTCATAAAAAAGTTTGGACATTCTTTATCTAATCCATTACATAGTATGCATTTTTTTAAGAATTCTATTCTTGTTTTTGCTTCTAATTCCTTCTTATTAGATTTGGACATATGTTAGTATATTGTATTGGTTTTTAAATCCTATATATGATTGATTTGAATGTGTGAATGTATCTTAAGGATAGATCAATATGTTTTAGAAAGGGTTTTAAATACTGATTTTATCGTAAATTTATAAAATGGAAACGCTTGAAGGAGAGCGTGAAGGTTTAGAGAAGGAAGCCGTTATTATCATTAGGGAAAGGATTAACGCAAAATTAGAGGTTGTAGGAAAAGATGAAGATAATGGGAAGGTAATAGTAGGTATTGTCGGAGGTACCAGTGTTCCTAAAATATTTAAATTATTAGAAAAAGAGAAGGAAATACCTTGGAATAAGGTTCATATTTTTATGCTTGATGAAAGAAAAGTACCTTTAGATAATGAATTAAGTAATTTTAAAATGGCTAAAGAATTGTTTTTAGGTGTCTTGCCAGAAAAAAATGTTCATCCTTTTAATTTTGAAAAACATACTCTTCAAGATTATGAAGAAGAAATGAAAACAGTTGTTAATTTTGGAGAGGAATTACCTTTTTTTGATATTATTATTATAAGTAGTGGTGAAAATGGACATATTGCATCTTTATTTCCAAATCATGAATCTATTAAGAAAGATTCGGATATGTTCATTAAAGTTGATGATGCTCCGATTGCACCTCCTGAAAGAATGAGTGCATCGAGAAGGTTGATTGGCAGGAGTAAAACTGCAATTTTATTATTTTTTGGGAAAAATAAAGCTAAGGCGTATAAAAAATTCATTATTAATGACGGGGAAATAGAAAAATGTCCTGCGAAGTTAATAAAATCAATAAAAGAATCATACATTTTAGTTGATAAAGAACTATTAGAAGAATTGAATATTCATTATTAGCTATAAATTTTCTTTCTGTAATTTTCTGACTTCATTTATTACCCTTATGTCAGGAGATAAAATGTAGACATGATCGTCCTTTGAACGCAAGGCTCTATAAATCTTTTGAAGAAATTCCCTGTATGCTTTGTCTTTGTAAAATTCCCAATATTCTTTGGGATGAGTTTTTTGTAATACCTTCCAGAATGTATCAGAAACGTTTGGATTTGGAAATTTAGTAAATATAATTGTTCTACATATATCTCCCGGAAAATCAACTCCTCTTGAACATTTTGTTGTGAAAAGAGTATCTGCCATTTTTTTCTTAAATTGGGAAACTACCCTACCATTTTGATCTTCTTTTTGAATTTCTTTAAGTTTATCCGAAGACATTAAATTAAAAACTGAATATTTTTCCTTTTCATCTTCTGAAGGTAAATCAAAAAAGGACTGAACATGAATTAGTGTTGGATTTTTTGCTTTAGATAAACATGAGGATAAAGAATCAATGTACTTTTCCCTCGAGTTCTCCATTGCTCTCATTTTTGCATAACTACAGTCCATTTCTTTACCCGTAATATCAATCTCAATATTCCCATAATTTAATGTTTCTGCATCTATAATACTAAAATCGTTAATCTTGAATATTTTTTTAATTATTTTATCTGAATGCAAAGTTCCAGACATAAAAACAATTGTTTTAGTTTTATCCATTAAATCTTTTATTTTATATGAAAGATTTGTACTAACTAATTTTATAAATAAATTGTCTTCATCTTTTCTATATGTAACATAAACTTCATCATATAAATGTTTAAAATTCTTTGAAATTTCTAATGCTTTATTAGAATAATTTATTTCTTCTAATAAAATTAATGATTCCAAATCCGGATTATTGTCAATTAAATTTAATATTTTTGGGATTTTGGTTTCTTGAATCTGGAATATTTGATTTTCATCTATCCCTAAAACTTTTTTATTTTTTTCTTCTAGTCCTATTAATTCAATTATTTCATTAATAGTGTTTTTAGTCTTTATAGAATCTGGTTGAATATTCTTTAAGGATGATGCTAATCTTGATAGATTTAATTCATCTTGGTCAAATAATCCATCTAAAAAATCGTCTGCTTCATCAACAATATCTACATCTGTTTCTGGTTTCCTACCCATAGATATTTCTAATTTGTATTTAGCGGCATTAAATAAGATTATGTCTGCTTTTATATAAGCTAAAAATTGATCGTAATATGAACATCCTTCTTTTCTATGATAAAAGATATAATCCTTTCCATTTACTCCACTATATTTGTATTTTTTAACATTTTTAAAATAAGGGATATCAAATTCTGAAGGGAGTATTGGGCTCCAATAGGGATTACTTGGAGCAATATTTAATCTTTTTATGTCCTCAATTGCTAATAAGCTCTCTCCTTCATAATATGGATTAGATTTACAATAATCTACTAATTTTGAATAATTTCTTTCCGTTATTTTAATGTTTTCTGGAAGTTCTGGATGCGCGCAAGAAATTCCCGGCATAATTATTGAATCGTGGTTGTCTCTTCCTGTAATTGATGCAATTTTTAATTTTCTACCTGTGAGTGATATTAAATATTTTTTATCTAAATAATCTTCTTCATATTGTCTTTGAAGTGATTTAAGGGGAACTATTATTGAAGCTTTTCCATTCAAACTTCTCGCAATGTTTAATGCGATTGCAGATTTTCCACTACCACAAACCCCATGTAAAAAAATAACTTTCTTACCTGATTTAATTAATTCTACTATTTCTTTTACTACATCTTCCTGAGTTTTTCCGTTTGAAAATTTTAAGGGGGGAATGTATTTACTATTTTCATTTAAATCCCAATATTTATTCTCAAATATATTTTCAAATTGAGAAGGTGATTCTTCTTTTAGAAAAGTTAATGAGTCTGATTTTTTTAGTGGATAAATTGAATATGATTTTTTATTATGGAATTTTTTTTTATAATTAAAAGTATTATTTTGATTAGGGGAAAATTTTCTTTGCGGTTCAACGTTTGCTCCATCAACTCCTATAATTTTGCCTGATTCATCAAAAAGCATTCTTTGTTTTTTAATTTCCTCTTTTGACATGGAAATTAAGTAGAAAAGTGTGTTTAAAAGAATTATGAGGATTTTATATAATTTGTAAGATTTTTAAACCATTAATTGTTTAATAAATAATGGAAGATGTTTGGATTTATACTATTACTAGTGTATTTATTGTCAGTTTTATTTCGTTAATTGGAGTTTTTACTTTTTCTGTTAAAGTTGATAAATTGAAGAAATTAATAATATATTTAGTGAGTTTTTCTGCGGGGGCTTTGTTTGGAGATGCATTTATCCATTTGCTACCAGAAGTTGTTGAAGAAGCAGGAGAATTTAGCATTTTAATTTCAATTAGTTTACTTTCAGGAATTGTATTTTTTTTCATTATTGAAAAAATAGTATTTTGGAATCATTGCCATATTCCAACTGATTCAAAGCATGGACATGTCCATTCTTTTTCAATAATGAATTTAATTGGAGATGGGGTTCATAATCTTATTGATGGTTTAATTATAGGTGTGAGTTATATAGCTTCAATACCTGTTGGAATTGCAACAACTATAGCGGTTGGATTGCATGAAATACCCCAAGAAATTGGAGATTTTGGAGTTTTAGTTCATGGAGGATTTACTAAGAAAAAAGCGTTGATATTAAATTTTGGTTCAGCATTAATTTCTGTAATAGGTGCAATATCTGCATTATTATTAGCTACTAAAGTAAATGGATTAATAAATTTCTTACTTCCATTTGCTGCTGGAGGATTTATATATATTGCTGGAAGTGATTTAATTCCTGAATTGCATAAGTGTGAATTTAATGTTAAACAATCTTTATATCAACTTATAACATTTGTATTGGGAATAGGGGTTATGATGGTTTTGTTGTTGATGGATTAAAATGAAGACAAAGAAACTGACTGCGAAAGAAAAACACGTAATTGAAAGTTGTGGGACGGAAATGCCATTTAGTTCTTCATTATTGAAGGAAAAGAGAGATGGGACTTTTGTGTGCAAGAAATGTGGAAATGATTTATTTGATTCAAAGACAAAGTTTGATTCTGGGACTGGCTGGCCTTCGTTCTATGATTTGAAGAATAATAAGGCTGTGAAATTAAAAACAGATTTTAAAATGGTTATTCCGAGAACTGAAGTTATTTGCGCAAAGTGCGACGGGCATTTAGGGCATTTATTCAAAGACGCTTTTAATCAGCCTACTGGAAAAAGATATTGTATAAATGGAATTGCTTTGGATTTTAAAAAAAAGTAGATTTTTTGAACGATAATTTTTAAAAGCGTTATATCCCAATTATAAATATGATTGAAAAAGGAGATTATAAATTTAAAAAGGAATTTGTTCCTGGAATTTATTATGTGCAAAGTTCCGATGGCAAATTAGCTAAAGCATTTTATACTGGAGATGATCATGGAGATATTGGACATGGAAAGCATTTAATGTATATGCAACACGATGAAACTATCTTTCTTGTTAGATTTGAAAATTTTTACTTAGAATACGGTAAAATTATTCTCATCCAAGATGATGAGATTGATATTACAGAAATTTATGGGAAAACTGCTGAAGATTTAAAACCAATATTCAAATCAAAAAGATTTGATAAACTGCTCGAGAAAATAAAGGAAAAAAGAAGGTTAGAGAAGATTGTTAATGAAAATGAATAAGTTTATAACTTCTTATTCCATAATTAAAATATGAAAAGAAGTAATAAGAAAGGTTCTATGATGATTTATATAATAATTGGAATAGTTATTGTTGGTGCTATTGGAGGATTCTTTTTATTTTCAGGAAGAGATAATGGAGGCGATGATTTTCAATATCAATATAATAATTCTCAAGGTGGAAATGAAAACGTTAATGTCAATGAGGATAATGGAAACGATGAGAGTAATCTGGATGGGGGAGGAAATTCTGGTGGCTCTACTAATATGAATTTATGTCCTGGGCCATGGAATTGCAATGCAAAAGCTCAAGGTAATGGAGGGGTTTGTGTAAGAAGTTGGGGCGGTTCGACTGAGGCAAAAGCACGTGAATATGCACTACAATTTTGTGAAGATGGCAGTCCTTTGGATCCAACTGGAGATGGTGAATCGTGTTCTGATTTTGCTCAAGCCGATTGCGTAATTGAGAATTGTGAATACAAAAATTTCCCTGGAAGAACTTGTGAAATATGGCTTGGAGATCAAGATCCGTCGTCGAGTTCTTTAAACGAGAATAATTATATTAATAATTAATTAAATAAATTTATAACTCCTTTATTCTTCATTATTTCATGAAAAAGAGTGATGAGAAATTTATTCAAAAACACAAAAATCATATTGAATATAAATATCTTCCGCAATTTGTTTATGGCGGCATCGACGGCGCGATAACAACTTTTGCCGTCGTGTCTGGAGTTATTGGAGCTTCTTTGAGTCCGGCAATAGTTTTGATTCTTGGATTCGCAAATTTATTTGCCGACGGATTTTCAATGGCAACATCAAATTATTTTTCAACTAAAAGCGAGAACGATATGAGAAATGAAAAGAAAAGCAAGAAATCTCCTTTGAAAAACGCGTTTGCGACTTTTGCTGCGTTTCTTGTAGTTGGATTTATCCCTTTATTGAGTTTTGTAGCAGCGTCTTTGAGTGGGAATGAAAGTTTAATTAAAAATCAATTTATTTATTCTGTTTTATTGACGGGAGCTGCGCTTTTTATTATCGGATGGTTTAAAGGATATGTCACACAAAAACATAAATTGAAATCAGCTTTAGAAACTTTAGCAATCGGCGGTATCGCGGCAGCTTTGGCTTTTTTAGTCGGATATGGTTTGAGTTTGATTGTTTGAATCTAAGTCTGGGAGATTATTTTCTGAAAGATATCTTAATTTGGCTTCATCTAGTTCTTTTTCTTTATCTCTTAATCTAAAGAAAGTAAATTTGCAATAAGCATGCCAAATCTCTCCAGTTGTAAATGATAAAATTGGCCTTTGGGAAATGAAACCAGAATATCTAAATGCAACTGCATATTGTAAAGCATTTTGGAGCATTGATTCTTTAGAGGTAAAATCTGAGTAAGCTGGATCATTCAAAGATTCTCTTTCAATTCCCCAAATTCCAATAGTCTCGGCAAATTCGAATCTTCCAGTATTAGCTAGTTCTCTAAAGTCTTCTAATTTGTGTTCATCGTAAATTCTTATTGTCATGGAAACTCTCTAAAAATTATGGCTTTATAACTCTTTGTATAACCCTTATAATTATCTAATAAAATTGCACTCACTTCGTTCGCGACTAATTTAAGATATACCTCCTTTTTGAATTTCATAGTTATCATTATTTATTCTTGCGACGAGCAGATTCACTAAGAGAAATAAAATCTATAAGGACTTAGTGGGGTTATGAGTACTTGGAGAAATGAATTTTGCTAAAGTATTTTCATCGTCACCAAAAACTTTATTAAAACTAACATTATAGAGTTTTATGACACATATACTTCCTTCTCTTGGATATGATTATCGCACCTTGGAACCTTTTATAGATGCTCGGACAATGGAGATTCATTATACTAAACATCACAAAACTTATATTGATAAGTTGAATGCAGCTCTCGAGAGTTTTCCTCAACTTCAAAGTAAAACTGCGCAGGAACTTGTTATAAATTTAAATTCGATGCCGGATAAAATTAAAACTGCTGTGAGAAATCACGGCGGTGGGCATGTTAATCATTCATTCTTTTGGACAATTTTAAAAAAAGACGTTGCTTTCAAGGGGGAAGTTGCTGAAGCTATAAAAAAAGAATTCGGAAGCTTTGATGAATTCAAAAAACAATTTAGCGAAAAAGCAACTTTACTTTTTGGAAGTGGGTGGTGTTGGCTTGTTGTGAATAAAAGCAAGAAATTAGAAATTATTCAAACTCAGAATCAAGATTCACCTTTAACAAATGGACTGACTCCTATTTTAGGTATTGATGTTTGGGAGCATGCTTATTATTTGAAATACCAAAATAAAAGAGCGGACTATGTCGAGGCTTTTTTTAATGTGATTGACTGGAAAAAAGTTAATGAATATTATGTTAAGGCAAAGGAGAAATAGTTTAAAACCTTATTTTTCTTTTATATAAAATGGCGGAAATACCTCAATTTTGGAAAGAAGAGAATAATTCTTTAGTTCGCGAGTACGAGTTTGGAGATTTTTTGGAGGCGATGGAATTTGTAAATAAGGTTGGTTATTATTCTGAAAAGATGAAACATCATCCTGATATTGAAGTGAAGTACAATAAAGTTAAGTTAATTTTGCAAACTCATGATAAAGGAAATTCAATTACTGAAAAAGATATTAAACTTGCTGAAAAGATAAATAGCTTTGATGAAGTTGATTTGTATGAGAAGAAGGAAGATGAGGGGGAATCATCTGGGAAGAAAAGAAAGAAAAGAAAGAAGGATGATGGGGATGAGGAGAATTAAAGTTAAGATTTAAAAGTATAAAACATCTCATTCTAGAATGAATAAAAAGGTGATAATATTCAGTTCAATTATTATTGTAATAATTCTAATTACGATTACAATTCTTATAATTAATAAACCTAAAAATGAAATTAATATAAATAAAAATAATTTAAAAAATGAGACACTGAAATTTAATTCAGTTCAAGAATGCGCAAAATTTTATTCATATAGAGAACCTTATATGTCGGAGGCAGTTAGAGAAGATAATTGTTATATTGATTTGATAGTGGATAAAAAAGCTACAGAAGAATGTGATGATGAAGAAAATTATTTAGGGCGAAATGATATAGAACTATGCAGAACAACAATTAAAGCATTATCTGAACATAATATTAAAATTTGTAATGAGGGGGATTTATTTTGGAAAGGTTATTGTTATGGTAAAGTTTCAGTTAGCATAGGGAATAAATCTGAATGTTACAATGGTCCAAACGTGATAGATTCATTTTCAAAATTGGAGGTAAGCAAATGTCTTTCAATGTTCGGAATATACTTTAATAATTCAGATATTTGTGCGGAAATAGATCCTCCTAAAGATA
>Ga0209542_10010266_pt1 | contig 16945 bp, 23 predicted proteins | sample RifCSPhighO2_01_FD_184028 | JGI IMG/M metagenome (GOLD analysis project Ga0209542, IMG submission 184028) | Soil microbial communities from Rifle, Colorado - Rifle CSP2_plank highO2_0.1 (SPAdes) (version 2) | ecosystem: Environmental > Terrestrial > Deep subsurface > Rock core/Sediment ...
GAAGAAGACGAGCCATAAAAAACGACTTACCCTTCGTTATTATCCACATGGCAGCAATAGCAGGATCAGGAGCACAACCCATAGCCATGTTCCACCTTGTACAAGCAACAGGAGAATACCAAGGCATAGCACCAGAAATAAAAAAAGTACTCAACTACGTCAACCTCTTCGGCTACAGCCTAACATCAGCACTACGAGCAGTAAGTATAACAACACCCAACAAAGAATTCAAAGACCTACTCAATGGCATAACCTCCGTCATAGAATCAGGAGGAGACATCAAAAACTACCTCAAAGGAAAAGCAGAAGACGCATTCAACAACTACCAACAAGAAAGAAAAAAATACATTGAAACACTCAGCACCTACTCCGACATCTACATAGGAGTATTACTCGCAGCACCACTCCTCTTCATCGTAACACTCACCATCATCAACCTTTTAGGAGGAACCATAGGAGGATTCGACGTAGGAACACTAGCATTTATAGGAACCTACGCAGGCATACCCGTACTCAACATTATATTCATCCTATTCCTTAATATTATACAACTCGACTAAAAAAACCATGATAAAACCATCCTACATCATCAGCAGCATCATCGGACTACTCCTAGCGGGACTAGACTATTACTATCTCTTTAGCACACGCTACTTCACTATAGGTATTGTCATCAGCATCATCATCGCCATCATCTGGCCACTGCTCGACTATGTACAAGAACTCAAACGACAACGAGAACAAGAAAACATATTCCTAGAATTCTCAAGAAACCTCGTAGAAGCAATAAAATCAGGCATACCCCTACCCAAAGCCATACTCAACGTCAGCAAAAAAGACTATAGAAGCCTCAACAAACTCATAAAAAAACTAGCAAGCCAAGTAGAACTCGGCATACCTGTACGAACAGCACTCTGGACATTCGCTAACACCACCAACAACACCGTCATCAAAAGAAGCATCAACATCATGAACGAAGCAGAACGATCAGGAGGAGACATCAAAGACGTCCTTGACAACATCGTAGAAAGCGTACTCCAAATAAAAAAACTCAAAGAAGAAAGAAAAACAGGCATCTACGGACAAATCATGCAAGGATACTTTGTCTACATATTATTCATAGCCATCATGCTCGTACTCCAACTCTGGCTCTTCCCGAAACTTACTAGCATAGCAGGAACCGTAGGAACAGGCATCGTAGGAACAACCATCAGCGGAGCAACACTCCAAAACCCCACAAGCCTCGACAACACCTTCTTCGCACTCCTTATGATACAAGGATTCTTCGCAGGCATCATGATAGGAAAACTATCAGAAGGAACACTCAAACAAGGACTACTTCACAGCTTCATACTCATGACCCTAGCAGCAGTCATCATCACCACCATTAAAGGCGGCATATGACATGAAACAAGGAGACGTCCACATCGACTGGGCAATAAGCATGGGACTCTTCCTCATAGGCATCACCATGATCATCGTCTTCCTCAAACCCGGAGTACAACCACTCCACCAAGAAGAACAACTCCTCAACCTCCTAGAACGACAATTTATTTATGACAGCAGCTGGACCATAAAAAAACTACCACTCTACCTAACTACTATAACCCAAGAATCCAACGCAGATAAAACACCAAAAATAATCCTGAAAAGCAACGACTGGACATTCAGCACCTGTGAACAACAAACCACTAGTACCAGCCAAGGAACGCTTGCCATTAATTGCGGAACAACAGCAACGATCACCTGCACCGGAACAACACTCACCTGCAAAAATTATGTCATCAATTTAACCTATTACCCCACAGAAGAACAATCAGAAGAACCAGACTTTACACGACCCATCTGCACCAACAATGACAACGAAGACTTAGACGAAAACACCAACTGCGATTACACCCTTGGAGCAACAGAAGACTACAAAGGCATCAGCGTAGAAAAACTACAAACACTCAAAGACCTTGACTATGCACAACTCAAACAACAATGGAACTACCCCGAAGAAAGATCATTCGCACTCTACAAAACATTACCCACAGGAGAAGAAAAAATAAACGGCGGAGACCCCTTCGGAACAAGAAACACGTACGTACGAGAAATAAAATACTGGACCATAGACGAAGTAGGAGAACGAACACCCGCAACGTTCAGCATACGCATATGGTAGAAACGTTTACGAAAATTTTCATCAAAACAACATGAACAACAAAGGATTCATCAGAACACTCGAAAGCATAAGCGCCATCATACTCATACTTGCATTCATCTACTTCATCTTACCCCAAGCAACACCACAAAACACTACAACACCACAAAACGTCAAAACAGCACAAAACAATATCATCAACGAATTACTCTACAACGACAACTACAGAACCTGCATCTTCCAAGCAAACAACGGCAACTGCCATGATAACAACGACTGCAACCTCCAAGAACTCATAACGGAAAACACACCCTACGGCTACGAAGCTGCATGCGAAATATGCAACCAAGTACAAAGCTGCATACCCGCAGAACAACTACCCCTCGATAAAAGCCTGTATGTCAACAGTATCTATCTCATACGGGATCAGCCAAAAATATTAAGAGTCTACTTGTGGGAACAAGAATAGATTATTTCCTATAACTGTGACCATCAACTATTCACGGACCTTGGACTAATAATTATGGCTCAATCAATTACTATCTCTGTGTAAAAAATGAAAACCTCAAAAAGCTATAGCAAAGACTTAAAAATACTTTTTTACTCCTAACTCTTATGTCTCATGTGCCTAAAGACATTAAACAAATAGAAGAAGCGATCTGGGAAATACCTCAGACCTTCAAAAAAGGCATGAACGTACCAGCAAGAATCATTGCAACCAATGAACTGCTGCAGCAAATGGATCCTGGAGTCTTTGACCAGGTGACAAATGTCGCAAGCATGCCGGGAATAGTCAAGCACGCATTATGCATGCCTGACGGCCATTGGGGATATTAGTAACGCAGAAATGTATTGCTAACCCTAGACGGCTTCCCAATCGGCGGCGTAGCGGCATTTGATGTAGAGGAAGGAGTCATAAGCCCTGGCGGTATCGGGTTCGATATTAACTGTGGTATGCGCTTGGTAACGACCAACCTCACCATAAAAGACGTTCAGCCAAAGATCAAAGAGCTAGTGGACACGCTCTTCAAAATAGTACCCGCAGGCGTAGGAAGCCAAGGATTCGTCAATATTAACAAACAACAATTCACGGATTTAGCAGAACAAGGAAGTACATGGTGCGTCGACCAAGGCTACGGATGGAAAGAAGACCTCAAAAGAATAGAAAGTAACGGTGTCATACCCCAAGCAGACGCAACAAAAATAACTGACAAAGCATTCAAACGAGGTATCAACCAAATAGGAACACTAGGATCAGGAAACCACTACCTAGAAATACAACATGTCAAAGCAGAAAACATCTTAGATGAAAAACTAGCAAAACATTTCGGCATCTTCCCCGACCAAATAGTCATCATGTTCCACTGCGGCAGCAGAGGATTCGGACACCAAATAGCAACTGATTATCTCAAAGTATTCGACGAAGCCATGAAAAAATATAATATCACTGTAAATGATAGAGAACTCTCGTGCGCACCCTTCCAAAGCAAAGAAGGACAAGACTACTACGCAGCAATGGCATGCGCTGCAAACATGGCATTCGCCAACAGACAAGTCATCTTGCATAGAATACGAGAAGGATTCCAAAGTGTCTTTAAACAAACACCTGAAGCACTCGACATGCACTGTATTTACGACGTTGCACACAATCTCGCACGCCTAGGAAAATTCAAAATTGACGGAAAAATGAAACAACTTCTCGTGCATAGAAAAGGATCAACATTCTGCGCAGGACCAGACAACGAAGAAACACCTGACTACTGCAAAAAGAAAAGCATAGGATCACCACTCATCCTCGGCGGAAGCATGGAAACAGGATCTGCCTTACTCATAGGAACCAACAAAGCAGACGAAGAAACCTTCAGCTCAACAGCACACGGATCAGGAAGAACCATGAGCAGAACACAAGCAAAAAAAGAAGTTCAAGGAGAACAATTACTCAAAAACATGCAAGCAAAAGGCATCTACGTCAGAAGCACCAGCATGAGCGGACTAGCAGAAGAAGCAGGATTCGCCTACAAAAACATCGGTGATGTGACCCATGCTATTATTAAAGCAGGCATATCAAAACCCGTGGCAAGCTTAATCCCCATCGGCAATATCAAAGGATAATTCTTAAGAATTAACTAACACTTCTAAAGGCAAATACAATTTCTGAGCAGTATGGCGAAGATCGTCCTCAGTCTTTGATTCTACTGTTACTATATATTTAGGAAAAGAATTATTAGCAACCCTTTCTTGAGCCGCATCAACAAGTTCTTTCCGCTCATTAGTAATTACTAATGAACCCTCAAAAAGACGCACCCTTGTTATATAAGGACCAAGCACCCACCGCAAATCAGGATTGCTTCGAAGACGATGATGCTGAACAAACTGTGACTGAGAATCATCTCTTACATTATCACCCACAGGCAAACCATCAAATATAGGGGCAAAAACAGCATAGACTATTGATTGCTCAAGCATTTTTATCCAACGAGTATTGTTTACATTCGCGCTGGAACCAGCAAACCAAACCTGACGATACCCCAAACGCGTTTGCGGACTAACATCATTAGAATAAATTTCTTCGAAACCCATATTCTTAACATCATTCTCATTTATTAAAAACCTTTCTACCCACCATTTCGTCCTCTTACGGTAACGCTTATAACACTCCTACCACACTAAGAATTATGTTTCCCTCATTCCATAAAGCAAAAATATTTGACAAGAACATAGACTTAGCAGACCGCATACAACTAGGATTTACCTACTTTTTTAGATTAGCCATCATCATACTCCTAGCAGCAGGCATTATCAACGAACAATGGAACATCACGTTATTCAGTCTATTCCTCCTCATACTCACTTTCACCTCACACTTCATAGAAAACAGATTCCAAATATACTTACCACTAGAATTTGAATTCATAGCAGCAGCACTCGTGTATGTATCACTCTACTTAGGAGACTTACAAAGCTATTATATCTATTACTGGTGGTGGGACATAGCATTACACATCGGAGCAGGCATCGTCTTTGGATTACTCGGATTCGTCGTTATTTACACGATTTATAGACGAGACAAAATACAATTAAACAAACCCTTCTGGTTCGCATTATTCACCTTCTGCTTCGCCATGACTATTGGAGGACTATGGGAAATACTAGAATTCACTATCGACCAAGTTTATCCTCATTTCTACATGCAAGAAAATGGATTAGTAGACACGATGTGGGACCTGATCGTCAATGGCCTAGGAGCATTATTGATCAGTATACTTGGCTATATGTATATCAAAGGAGGAAACATACCTTTCATCAGCAGAATCATGAAAAAAATTAAAAGAAGACACCCCAACTTCCACCGTTACTAAACACCTTTAAAAAGAACATATACTATTAGGCTACTTATGAAACACTACAAACTATTACCTGACATTGCCGTAGCAGACATCGCCTACGAAGCTTACGGGAAAAGCCTAAAAGACGTGTTTGAACACGCAGCAGAAGCAATCATGGACATGCTTGGAGACAGGAAGAAAATACAAGCCACAAAGAAGTTCACTATAAAACTCAAAAATATCAATCTAGAAAACCTACTCTTCGACTTCCTGAATGAGATTGTATTCTTAAAAGACAGCGAATATAGTGTTTTTAAAACTGTAAAGGTAACTATAAAAGAAGGAAAAGAAAACAAGCTCATTGCGGTCCTTACTGGAGAAAAAATAAATCCTGAAAAACACGAACTGGGAAACGACGTAAAAGCCGTGACCATGCACCAGTATAAACTCGAAAAAAAAGGAAAACAATGGGTAGCACGGGTAGTGGTAGATATCTAATCCATCTCACTTAGAATAGACTTGTTAATCTGCTTGGCCATCTCGGCATTTTTGATGACTGTTATTTTTATCAATTCCTTCTTACTTGTAATAGCTGATAGTTCCTGCAAATCAAAGTCTTCAAGACTCTTATTTTTCTTAAAAAAATTATCCAACCTTTTTGCCAGTTCTGGCGGACAACGAACCTGAAGAATCATGTCACTATAAGTACCTACATAGTATCCCCTATCAAAATGCTTAACAGAAGGCTTTAACACCACTTTAAGGCCTATACTTTCATAAAAACGCTTAATGCTCTTATCCAACGGTGTGTTACTGGTATACAATGCATACGACTTAATCCCTTTCTCTTTCAACTTGCTCATAACTTCTCTTTCTTTCTCCAAATGGATTAATGCCTCCCACGAATGCGCTGCCTGGTACACGTTCAGCTTAGGGGGTGTTTCTTTATACTGCTTAAACCAGTCAGCAATCAGACTCTGCCAAAATCGCATCATTTCGTTAAGGCTATGCACTGTAAAAACAGTTATTTCGCCCTCGATACTTTCTATTTTAGGACTTACGTTTTGCTCTTCGTAGATATCGCTGTATATCCTGTCAACAACTGCCTTGGTTTCTTTCACCCATTCCTTATTGATCTTATAGCCTGTTCCTTCTGTGATCAACACTTTTTCTTCGAGAAGTTCTAGAACTGCCTTCCTGACTGCTTGAAACGTGACACTCTTTCCATACCGTTTTCTGATATAATTTGTTAATTCTATCAATCGCAAAGGGTATTCTTTGGTAAGAATGCTGAAAACTAAATCCTTTACACCTTTCTTTTTTCCAAACGGCAACACTATTTGAAGAGTCATTAAACTGAATAGTTGTTTTTACTACTTAAACTTATTGGTTTACTTATTATACAACCAAGACTATTTACCACCTGCTGTTGTTACTCTAGTATAACAAAAATAATTAGAACAAAACATGACATCGTTTATAGAAAAAATCCAACCATGGAACCTAACAGAATTTTATAGATGGAATCATTTTGGCAACGGCCATCTCAGAGTTATTTATGATGAAAAAACTGATACAGAAGGGCATTTACAATTTCTAATTGAAAGACTACGACACCCATCAATCCCAGCCATTTCCATCTTTCACCGAACCCATAAATGTGATATCTGCCGAAACGGATGTGCATGTCATCGAAATGAACAACTTGTAAGGACTAATATTACCAGCTTTAGCGCACCATCACGCCTGCGAGAACATGTACCAACACTTTATGCTGCTTCATCCCGACATAATAATGACACCCAATGGCTTAATGATCCTAGACTTTTTGAAATGTACAAACCAGGAGAATTTGGTATTCTACTTCCTGTATCATTAAAAGAAGCCAATGAAGTCGATCCTATGGAAGAACGAAGAATACAGCAGTTAGGAGACTTACCCTTAGAAGAACTCGCAAAATGGCGCTTTGGCAACAATCCCAACCCGTTCCAAGCCAATTATTTCCCAGTTGTAATCATAAGCCAACCAGAAGAAAAACAAGAAGGAGGAACATAACATGGAAGAACAAATCGTAACAGAACTGACAATCCCTTTAAGTAAACATGCAACTAAAGTAGCTAATTCGTTTGTGGTTGGCACTGTGTATGGCTGTATTCTAGGAGGGATTATAGGGTCATGCATAGGAGAAGCACATGAACGTGTAACTATACCAGAACGACCACCTATTATTATCCGTGCACACATTGACGACGATAACCGTCTTGACACACTCGTTTTCCCTACAAATAATCAAGGAATAACAAGCATAAACAGATTCCACCTCTACCTTGACCGACAACTTGATCCAGAGAACCACAACTATAACCAAGTACTCACCTCTGTATCACCCGACTATCTTAGTATAACAGAACAAAAAAATCTAGAACAAGCACTCACACTTTATTCTCGCCACATTAGAAGGAACTAACTTTTTTATTACCCTATTCTCCACCGCCACAACGTTTAAAAAGGAGATAATCATGATAAACACAACCAAAAGGGGAACACTGTGTTACGCATCCTAACCAACTTTGTCAAAAGAATATTCTTACAGTTATTTGAAGAGAAAAAACAAATAAAACTCGGCTTTTACGGCCCTCCGAATGGCGGAAAAACCACTCTCAGCAACAGGATATGCAAGGACTGGCTCGGAGAAGAAATAGGAACAGCATCCAAGATACCGCACGAAACACGACAAGTCATGCTCAAAGACTCCGTCGTGATAAAACACCGAGGAAAAGAATTAGCATTCACTTTAGTAGACACGCCCGGTATAGCAACCAGGATAGACTACGAAGAATTCCTAAAATATAAGATGCCAGAACAACAAGCAAAACGACGAGCAAAAGAAGCAACCAAAGGCGTCATAGAAGCCATCAAATGGTTAGACGAGATGGACTGTGTCGTTGTCGTTTTAGACGCCACCAAGAACCCGTACAACCAAGTCAACGTCACTATCATAGGAAATTTAGCAGCACGCAACATTCCCGTTTTAATAGTCGCCAACAAAATAGATTTGAAAAAAGCAAACATGAAGAAAGTAGAGAACGCTTTCCCCCAATACGAAGTCGTAGGACTATCAGCACTTGAAGGAAGCAATATGGAAGAATTTTACGAAAGCGTTTTCAGAATCATCAAAAAGAGGTAAACCATGCTAACATTACAATTCGTACCCTACAGCGAAATTGAACGATTAGACTCTACAGGAAGAATAAAAAAACTTTTAGGCATTGTACGAGAAGAAAAGATTGTTCTCATGCAAGGAAGACTCAAACCTGAAGAAGAAACAGGATTAATACAGAAAACTATGGAAGCCGTAGGAAAAAGCTCCTTTACGGGCATAGAAATATGCACCATTTATCCCGAAGAAGTCAACGCAGACCTATTCGGAAGACTCAAAAAAGAATTCTACAAAGCACTCATCGGCGACCGAGAAGGCATAACCATTATCGGACCGGCTTCCTTAGTCAAAGAAATACGCAAAGATCCTAATAAAATACAACTCTTCACCCATACCCCTGTAAGAAGAACCAGCCCAAAAACGAAAGTCATTGCCAGCAAAAACAAGAAGAAAAAACGATAATATGCTGATTTAATAAGAGTATACTACTAATTCTGGAATTCGCTCAAAATGTTTTTTGTTTCGTGTTAAAACAGGCTCTTGCTTAGCAATAGCAATTCCTGCTATCATGCAATCTTCTGAACCTATTTCCTGCCCTTCTTTTCTCAACACTTTATGCACTTTACCAGCAATTTCTGCATCTTTTTCTGTTAATGGATAAATCCTTATTGTTTTGAAGAATTCATTAAGTTCTTGTTCTTCCTTCAAGTCCATAGGTCCTGCCCACATTTCAAAATTTGTGATTGTTGTTGTTGTAAATACTACGTTTTTTCCTTCTAGTTCTTTTAGTTTTTCTTTAATGTCTTTACGATTTTTTAACAAATCAATAACTGCTGTTGTATCGAGAATCAAGTTCTTTCCTCCTTTTTATGCTTAAAGAACGGTTCTTCTCCATATTCTTTTCTATTTCATCAGCACTTTTTTTACTTAATATTCCAGCAAATTCTAAAACACTTTTTTTGTTGGTAATTCTATTAATAACATCACTAAAGCTTTCATTTTCTTTCTTTTTACTTGCAAGACGATCATATGCCTCTTCAGTAACTGTTAATGTTTTTGTAGCCATACACGTACGTGTATTTACTTATTAATAAACTTTTCGCTCAGTTTTCCGAAATTCTTTCAAAAACTTCAAAAGAAACATTTAATAAGTCTCCAACCAAAAATAACCCTATGCCCCACCAATGCGTCAAATGCGGTAAACTTTTTGAAGAAGCATCACAAGAACTCCTCAAAGGATGCGAAACATGCGGCGGAAAATTCTTCTTTTTCATGAAGAAAAAAGACATCCAACAAGTACAACAAGCAACAGCAAAACTCACCGATCAAGATAAACAACAACTAGAAAAAGACGCCTTAGAACTCATCGGAGAAGAAGGCAGTGGAGACGACGAAGAAGGACCAGAACAACCCGTCGTCCTAGACCTCGAAAGCATACGCATGCTCCAACCAGGAAAATTCGAAATAGACCTAGTAGATATCTTCAAAGGAAGGCCGTTAGTCTACAAGCTAGAAGACGGCAAATACATTATTGATATAGCACAAAGCTTCAAAGAACACAAACATTAGATAGCCTTTGCAGGAATCCAACGATTATACTTAGGACCGTAAAAATAGGCTAATTGTCCTAAAAAATTATCAACAGCTTTTTTATTACGAACATCAACACCTTCCTTTTTTAATGCTTCGCAAGGTAACACTTCCACTTGTGGAGCAACCTTCCTTACGCGTGCCATCCTTTTTTCAGGAACATATATCCTGAGCTTGGACACAGAAATAGGGACAGGTACGCCGACTTCACCATAAGTATCTGTAACAACATTAATTGTCTCTCCTTTATGATTAAAGCTATAAATAACCGGGAACTGTTGCTCAACCCATCGCTGTTCCCAACGCCGCAATGCACCCCAATGAGTTATACGTAAACGTTCAATAACCAGTCTTTGCTGCAGAATAGGAACACTCAATTGATGCACCCACGCTTCTTCTCTCTGACGTTCCTCCCCAATTTTCCTTTCCAAAGTTTCACAATTATCACGTCCTACTTGTGGATCCCAAGAACTACGCAAACCTCTCTCTGCATATTCCAAAGCACGAAACAACCTACCATGATGCACAGCAGAAATACCTAGATAACTAATACCACCAGGAGCTATGCCCATATTGTTTAATTCACCACAATAAGGCACCAAGCCTATATCTAATAAGGACTGCATATGTGTTAAACCTGGAGAATCTTTATGCAAAACACCCACAAAACTTGCAGACGTTGAACCATGAAATAATCGAACCATGCCTGCTTTCTTATGGCTGGCTTATTTAAGACTGATGAACTTTGTGTTACCCTTGTGGAAAAGTATATTTTATAAATCGCTAAAAGGCTTCTTTATTCTATAGGGATTGTAGTATAATTCGGCTAGTATCGGGGCCTCCAGAGCCTTAGATCCAGGTTCAAATCCTGGCAATCCCATCCTTCTTTATTTGTTACTCCTATTGAGGGTACACATACGAAAGCTTTATATAATAGTCACAACTGAACAATGGTTAATAAAACTATCATGAAGGGGGTTTAATACACCATGAGAAATAAAGCAAATTTATTGCTTGTTATGTTTGCAGTCTTACTAGCAAGCATAGCTACTGTCAGCGCAGCAAACTTCAACATTAACCATGTAGAAGTTAACGACGTTGATATGGCAGGCAAAACACTTAATGTTGAACGTGACGAACTATTAGACATTGAAGTAGAAATGACCTGTACCAATGCTACTGACCGCGTAGTTGTCAGTGCAGAAATCGATGGCTACGAATATGGCAGCATCGAAGACAAAACACCACTTTTCAATTGTGAAGTGGGCAATACCTATAAGAAAAGACTTCAAATCCAAGTACCCTTTGATTTGGACTCTTCAGAAACCTATTCCTTGCACATAGAAGCAAGCGATAGACAAGACAGAACAGAACAAGACATCCCATTGTTCACAGAAGAACAACGAAACAATGTCAACCTCTACGACATCATAACCAACCCGGTTAACAATGTCCAAGCAGGAAGCCCTGTATTTGTCACCGTACGTTTAGAAAACCTCGGCCAAAAGAAACAAGACAATGTCAAAGTAACGGCAACTGTCCCAGAATTGGGTATAACAGCCACCGGCTACTTAAACGATGACCTCATCACTGAGGAACAAGAAGACAACCAACGTTTCAATGATGCTGAAGAACAGTCTGATAGCATTACCTTAATGCTTCGTGTCCCTGAAGACGCACAGACAGGAAACTACAACATCAATGTTGTCACTGAATACAACCGAGGACATGACTTCACCACAGGTGTCAGAAGCATCTTTGTCCAAGGCGCCAAAGAACAGCCAAAACAAGCAGAAGTCTTAGTCACTGTTGACAGCAACAACAAAGATGTCAGCATGGATCAAGAAACTGCCTACCGCTTAATGTTCGCCAATGTCGGCGGAGAAGCAGGCTTGTACAGCGTCCAGATAGATGGAGAAGACAGCTGGGCATACTCCCGTGTTGAACCTGGATTCGTCCAACTCAACGGTGGAAGCACTGGGGAAGCAGCAGTCTACCTCAAAGCAAAACCTGAAGCAAAAGCAGGCACCTACACCTTCGTCGCACGCGTGATGCAAGGCAACAACGTCGTTAAGGAAATAACCCTCTACGGCAAGACAGGTACTGACAGAAGCTCAGCAAGCGTAGACACACGAGTCGTACTCGCAGGCATTTTCGTCCTGCTCGTTGTTGTATTAATCGTCCTCGCCATTATCATGGCAAGCAAACGAACCTCTGGCAGAAAACCAGAAGAATCAACGACAACCACGACCACGTACTATTAAGAAGGATTAAACCCCCTTCTTCATTTCTTTTTTTTCTTTTTCACTGTATTTTTCACTTACTCTTTTACTAATCCGCAAGATTTTCGCTTTTTTCATAGCAATAGTTATTAAGAACTCTGACTGCTTATACATAAAGCTTAAATATGTTTAAACATATGTTTAAACTTATGGTTAAGACTATTACCATCATGGATGACGCTTACGAACTCCTCAAAGGAAAAAAAGAACAGGATGAAAGTTTCAGCGACACTATCAGAAGACTATGCCAGAAATCAGCTTTTGACATCAAAAAGATGGTAGGTATTTTACCCCAAGAGCGTTCTTTAGAAGAACTGCAACGTATCATTAAAGAGTCACGCAAACAAGCTGATACTAATTACCAAAAAAGAAAACAATTATTACAGCCCAAATGAAAATTCTTGATAGTTCGGCAATGATAGCTATCCTACGCAATGACTCTGTAGCAAGGTCTATACTTACTTACCTCAATGATGAACGACCTGCAATAACAGCCTTTACTGTTTATGAAATATTTCAAAGTATTAGACTTGACGATCTGCAAAAAACGTTTCAAACCCTAGAAGAACTACCCCATCTTTATTTTGACACATCAACTGCAGTTATCAGTTCTCGACTTATGAGTCACCTTGCAAAGAGAGGAAAAAAACCAGGTCTGGTTGATTTATTCATAGCCAGCATCTGCTTACGCTACCAAGCAACACTCATCACCTTAGACAAAGACTTTCTAGAAATACCAGAACTTTCTGTTAAGCTCATTCGATAAAGGGCTATCTGATATAGTCATTTAAACACATAAAAGCTTATATATTATAATAAGTTCTAACTTGTTATGACTTATCATAACTTCTGTATTTTTACTGAACAAGCAAAACAACAAATGATACAACACGGCATCACCACCCTCCATGTCAAGCATGCACTACAACACGGAGCAACCGTAAAGTTTATTGACCGATACTGGAAAAGTCACGCACAACTCAAAGTAGCCTACAAAGACGTTGGAGGAGCAACCAAAGTGGACATCGTCCACCGTGACTAACATGGGAAACATAACCTGCGATGCCTGCGGAGGAAACGTCCACACTACCGACGTACCCTTCCAACTCCACGGAGAACACCTAGGAAACTTCCCCGCAGAAGTATGCAAACAATGCGGAGAAAAAGTCTTCAACGAAGAAACAGCAGACCGCATAGACACCATAGCACAACAACGAGGACTATGGAACCTCACCAGCAAAACAAAAGTCGGACAAGTAGGAACAGCACTGGGCATCACTATCAGCAAACGTATCACAGAATTCTTACAACTCAGCAAAGGAAAAAATGTAATGATCTATCCTGAAAACAAAAAGAAAATAATCGTTGAACTACTCGATTAGTGTTACCATTTACCTGTTGTTCTACCTAACGGTTGACCTACAGAAAGTTATATAAACAAAAAACTTCACTTCTAAACAGATAAATTCACAGTAAAAGGGGACATACATTGGGGCGCTCGCAACAAAAAGAAGGTGAACTACAACTATTTGCACATTATTCTCGTAGTGTAACCACTCTTCAAATATTTATATCACTAATATCGACACAAAAAACGGTGCTATCTCATGTATAAAAAATATATCACCAAAAACGGAAAAAAAATAGGACCCTACTACTACACGAGCATACGCGACGCCAACAAAAAAGTGAAAACAATCTACCTCGGAAGAACCTACGAACAAGCACTACGATCAGAACACCTCCTCTCACCAACACGAGAATTATCACAACGCATTACTACTCTACAACAAGCACAACAAAACGTTTCTACACCACTACCAGCAATAACTGTCAAAGAACCATTACCCGAACCAGCACCCCTACCCCAAACACCCATTGTTCCAGTACTACAAGAAACACCAGCACCCGCATCAGCAATAACACTCCAAGAAAAATATTTACAACGACTCGCACGACAACAACACCTTGAAGAAGAACGACAACGCATCCTCCAAAGAATATTCTTACTTCAAGCACCACTCCCCCATGACGACATTGATAGTGAAGAAGCACTCCACCAACATTATGAACAAATACCATCATCGCTCACCCTACAAGAAGAACAAACACAACTTAGAGAATTTATCAGCCAACCCTTAACACCCCTACCCCAAACACCATCATTCATCACCCATCCTGTCGTATTCCTCGCCATAAGCCTCCTCATGATTACCGGATTATTCTTATTCTTCACGAATAATTTCACACTCACCGGACTCGCAACCGCAGAACAAACCATTACCATCAACGTGAACGGTGCAGACTACATCACCAGCACGGAAAACCTAGAAAAACTTAATATTTTCGACGTGCTCGAACAGCTTACTATACAAAACCTCACTGCAGGAAACGATCTGCACATAAAAACAGTCACCAATTATTTACCACCCAATAATGTCACGTTCTCCCAAGTTTACGCGTTAACCCATAACCTCACCTTCTCCAACGCTACTTTCACTGCTCATGGCACAGGAAAACTTTACATCTGCAATTCATTTGATTACACCACAGAAGCATGCACTAGTGACTGGCAAGAACAAATAACTGTCAATGGCAGCTACGAACAACCATTAATTAATGCAGGTTATGCACTAGGAACAGAAATACCAGAAACAACAATTATTGAAGAACAGACCACACAAGAAGAAATACCAGAAAACACTACGACAACTAGCACCAACGAAACCTTAGTAACTAATGAGACTATAATTATCGACGAAGCGATAGTACCTAATGAAAACATATCTGCTAATCAGACCAATACGACAACCACGACGCCACCCCAAGAACCTATTCAAGAGATACAACAAAAAAAGGTTACACGACAACCTATCAACAAAGAAACACTCGAACACTACAATGTTGTTATTGGCAAAGATGTCACTTGGGTAAAAACCATCACTGTCAACGAAACAACAGAACAACTTGCCATAGAACTACCCAAAGAAGCACAAACCGTCAAAGTCATCAAAAACGATGACGAAGAACTAGCAACAACCATCGTAGAAAAAAGCCTAGAAGACGTACTCGCTGAAGAACAGACCACACAAGAAGAAGTACCAGAAAAAATTACAACAACTAACACCAATGAGACTATAGTAACCAACGAAACAATTACTACTCATGAAATAAATATTACTGCCAGCATAACACCTGAAAAAGCCAATGCTATAACACCACCTGAAAAAAGTATTACCCCACCCAACATTACCGTGAACATACCATTAGAAGTTATTGCACTCACACCAGAAGAAATACCCGCACCAACAAAAGAAAATGAGACAACTGAATTTATACCCACCACCAGCATCAACGAAGGATTACTCAGCTTCACTGGAGAAGCAGTCATCACAACACCACCAACCAACATCCTTGACTTCTTTAAAAAAATATTCAGTATCTTTAGCACTACAGGATTAGCAAGCTATGAAACACCTGTAGAGAACCTCACCGTCATTATCAACGAGACGATAACACCCCAAGACGAACTATCCATCGTCTATACCATGCCAGGACCAACTATTACCAAAGAAACCATAACCCACGGAGAAAAAATAACTATCAGCTCAGAACTCCACTACGAAAACATTCTCGCCTACACAGCAATCGACAACATTGCACCAGAAAATATCAACCTCTACTGGATAACCAACGGCACCAAAGAACCTATAGACTTCACCTACGCAGACTATGATAACAATACTAAAGCAGATGAGATACAATGGATCATACCCCACCTCAGCAACCAAACATTCGAAATCATTATACTCATTAGTGCAGCAGAACATCTTGATGAAAACAAAACATTCCTTGAAGACATTTATAGCCAAGTACAAGCACAAGACAACAACTGGACAACTGACTTACCCGCAGGACACTATATTAGAGTAACCTTCGAAAGACCACTTAATGCAAGCAATGATATTACTATCCACGCACGTAATACCTTCGTCAATGAAACACCTATTATTAATGTCTACGAACAAGACCAAGAAATAATCTTAGCAACATATCCTGCTATTACTACAGAACAAACTTACAAGATATATCTTACTAACCTAACCCATGAACAACAGACCTTTGACTTGCAAATAATTAACGGCAGCATAGCGTTTGATTATATCGTAGACCCTGCCACTATTACTACCACAACTCAAGCAGAATTTAACGCAGGATCATTTAATAATACACGAGCAAACAGTTCAGGAACCGTAGAACTCTTCCACGGCAACCAATCAGAAATCAATAAGTCTGTAATTACAGCACCAGATTACAACACGAATCTTACTCTTCTTATGCATTTTAATAACAATACAGGTGTTGGAGAAAATGATACACAGTTCTACGACTATACTGGGCTAGGAAATAATGGTACTTGTAATGCAGCAAGCAGTTTATG
>Ga0209542_10010268_pt1 | contig 16944 bp, 31 predicted proteins | sample RifCSPhighO2_01_FD_184028 | JGI IMG/M metagenome (GOLD analysis project Ga0209542, IMG submission 184028) | Soil microbial communities from Rifle, Colorado - Rifle CSP2_plank highO2_0.1 (SPAdes) (version 2) | ecosystem: Environmental > Terrestrial > Deep subsurface > Rock core/Sediment ...
CTTGTACATGGTTGTCGATATGCCGTTGCATGGTTTATCGACAAAGCCGGGGGACTAATCACCCCCGGCTTTATTCTTACGAATTCAGGCTTTTAAAGCTTTCTAAACCACTTCGGGGAAGTCTGCCTTATAAACCTTAGACTCTATTTCAGAACGGAAACAACGGCGCGTTTGTCTCGCCATTGAAAATCATATGTAACAGAGCCATCCTAATGTATAGGCCGTTCTTGGCCTGGCGGAAGTAAGCCGCGCGAGGATCTTGATCGACTTCGGTAGAAATTTCGCCTACTCGCGGAAGAGGATGCATGATGATGGCTTTTGGGTTCATTTTTTTCAATACTTCCTTGTCTACCATGTAAAAGTGCTTCAGCTTTTCGTATTCTTCCTGGTTTGCAAATCGCTCTTTCTGCACCCGGGTGACATAGAGCACGTCGATCTTCGAAAGAATCGGTTTGAAATCTGTACCTTCCTCGAATTTCACTCTTTTGGCCTTTAAGATTTTTTTGTACTTCTCCGGCAACCCCAACTGCTTTGGTGCAATGAGGTAGAGGTGCGTGTTTTTGTACAAGGATAACACGTTCAGCAAAGAATGAATGGTACGACCGTTTAGCAGGTCGCCAATCATCGCGATTCGGAGGTTATCTAAACTGCCTTTTTCCTTGTAGATGGTATAAATGTCGAGCAAGGCCTGTGTTGGATGCTCCCCGATGCCGTCTCCGGCGTTGATGATGGGCACGTCGGATACTTCTGCTGCCAATTTTGCTGAGCCTTCCTGAAAATGCCGCATGACGATCACATCTGCGTAGCCACCAATGATCTTGATTGAATCCTGCAAGGTCTCCCCTTTAATGGCACTGGAAAACTGTCCTGCGTGTTCTGTCCCTAATACATTTCCCCCTAACTTGTGCATGGCAGCCTCGAACGAAAACTTGGTACGCGTACTGGGCTCGTAGAAAACGGTCGCTAAAAGCTTTCCCTGCAATGAAGGAGCCAAGGCATTCATCTTATCTTTGTATTCCAATATACTGGCCAACCGAAACAGATCCTGCAAACTCTGCGTGTCCAAGAATTGATTTGTACTAAGCACATGCTTGATTTTCAACGTAGATCAACAGAGTAAATCAACGCTGGTATAAATAGATTCTCCCATTTATAAAGGGTGTTTAATGATGAGCTGTTAGGTTAGAGGGGTATGTGTTTTTCAAGTTTTTAGGTTTAGGGTCTGAAATTGTTGTTTTAGAAGGTTTGAGGGTTTTTATTCTGTGTGTTGTTGTATTATTTGTCTTATTTGGTTGGCGTATTGTTGTTTAATTTGGGCTGCTTTTTGTTCGTAGTCTTTGTCTTTTTTGAGGTTTTCTATTGCTTCTGTGCATTCGTCTCTTAATATTTTTATGTCGAGAGCAGCATCTTCGGATAGTTCTCTAAGGCTTTCTTGATTTCCTCTATGTAGGAGTCGTTTATCTTCAGTGGATGTTTGTGGAGGTTTTCTTTCGTTGACTATCGCTTGAAAGACGTATAGTAAGCTGTATCCAACCATGCTTAGTTTAGTTGTAATCTTTTTTTTACTTTCAGGGGTTTCCATCCTCCAAATTTCTATTGGGTGGAGTGGTCTGCCTTCACGGATGCGTCTAGCAATCAATTCTTTATCAGTTTCTTTGTTGACGCTTTTTGTTGTAGAGGTCTTTTTTAGGTTTTTTCCTGCTATTTCTAGCTTGTTGAGTATGTGTTGTTTGGCGTTTTCTTTGTATTCGATGACGTAGTCGAGGTAGTCTTCTACGTCTTTTTTGTCCCAAATAGTTATGCCTAGTTTGTGGGCTAGTGATTTTTCTGAATGAGTAATGTTTATTCCGTATATTACGAGAAGGATTTTATTGGCTTGGATTTCTTTGTTTTTGCTGTCCCATTGGTGAATTAGGTTTCTGACTTCTATTTGGGCGTTTTCGTATTGTTTGCATTCAATTATGATTCTGAGACCCTTGTCTGTTTCTGCTAGTACGTCGATTTCGTAGCCTTTTATTTTGGCTTGGTGGTGGGTTGTGAATCCGGCTAGTTTGAATATTTTTTGTATGTCTCGTTCTAGGAGTGTTCCTGGTCTTGTACCCATAATATGCCTCTTTAAGTAATGGGGGTGAAGGCTGTTTAAAAAAGGTTGTGCTTATCGTCGAGAAACGAAAGAACGATAGTTTAAAATAAGAGTATAGCTTTATCTAACTAATTATTATCGAGACTGTGCAGGTCTCGTCGATAAAAAATTGTTCTAGGTATGGGTATGTTTAGGTGAAATATAAATTTTACCATATTTGAGGTGAATTTAAGATGAAAAAGGATTATTTAAATAGTTCAACTTATTTTTTACGAGATGTGATTACAGTTAGTTATCGAGCGAAAAAGGTGTTATTTGCTCTCGGGGTCGCAGTTGTTGTCAGTAAACTTGTTTATTTGCCGACTATCTCTACTAGGTTGATAAATTTAGTTCCTACTTATTCTCCAGATCAAATAGCTTTAGTGGTTACTATCATAGGACTTATAATAGGATGGAAGGTGTATGATCGTGTCATTCGATAAAAATTTGTTGCCATTAATTCTTGCAGTAATTTATATAATAATTCTGTTGTTTGTTAATATTGTTAAATGGAGAAAGCCTCATTTATTAAAGTTGATAGAGGTATTTTTTTATGGTGCAACATTAAATACAGCATATCTTTGTTTTTATATTCCTTATCGCGCTCTTCGAGGTATTAAGCTTCCAGATGCTACTTCAGATTTTTATTTATCTCTTGGGCTTGCTGGAGTTGTGATTGTTTATGTTAGTATAGTATCTTTTGCACAAATCGTGATAAAACAATGGAAAAGAAAAAGGTAAGGTAATTTAATTCTTTTTTGGTTTGTTCCAGTAGGGTGTTTTGCATTTTGGGCAGACGGTGGGGTTTGCTGTTGCTCCTGTGCGTGGTATCCATTGGTGTGTGCATCGTTCGCATTTATAGCCGTCTACGGTGATTTTTACCTTTCCCATGAAATTGAGCTTAGATTAGGTTATATATAAACCTTACTATATGACTTAGTAGTATATTCTTTAGTAGCGAAAAGTATATAAACAACTATTACTTAGCTAGTAATATATTAAGTAATAAGCTCTCGCTGGTGCTAGTAACACCACGAGAGCATGGAGGCCTAAAATGCACCGTGAAGCACAAAATAAACCTCAAACCGAGGCTAAAGAGAACAAGAATAAAAAGTTACCGAAATGCCCAAAATGCAACAGTTTCGAGACGGTAAAGAAAGGCTACCGCCAAACTCAACACCGAGGGAAGATTCAGCGTTACCTCTGCCGAAGCTGTGACAAGAGCTTTACCATCGACGAAGGCTTTTACCGTATGAGAAACCATGAGGCTAAGATTACTAAGGCAATCGATCTTTACTTCTCTAACCTTTCCAGTCGTAAGGTCAGAAACAACTTTAAACGCCATGAGGACGTTAAAGTCAGCCACGTCTCAGTCTTAGATTGGTGCAGAAAGTACGTCCTAAAGGTGCAGAGATTTGTGGATAAGCTCAATCCTACTTTATCAGGTCATTGTTATGCTGACGATACAGAAATCGACAGACAGGGGCAGAAAGACCACTTTTGGGCGTGTGTAGACTGGGGAACCCGCTACATTAATGCCATACACTACAGCGTGATTTCAGGCTATAAAGAAGCCTCAGTTTTCCTCTCGAAAACGAAAAAGAACCTACCGAAGTACATTCAAACGGACGCAGCAAAGTTTTACCCTCGAGCCTTCCGTAAATCCTTCTATGATAACAAGCTACACGGCTTAAAAGTCGAGCATAAAACCGTGAACTTTTACAAGGACAAGAAACACAACGTCAGAATCGAAACAGTCTTTAGCAAAATCAAAGACAGAGTTCACGATTTCAGAGGACTAAAAGCGTTATGGAGTGCCCCAATCATAATGGCTGGAATCGTTTTACAGCACAACTTCATAGAAGCACACACAACAACAAAAGTAGTGCCATGCGAGTTAGCAGGGATAAAACAAGATACTGGAATGAACAGATGGTTAGGACTTATCCGACTTGCCTCTAGCTGATTGATTTTTCTTTAAATCAGCAATTTCTAGCTCCATCTTTTTAATAGATAAATCTCTCAACTTCTCTTCTTTTTCATCACTAGCAGTTAATTGCTTCAACAAAGTATTACCCCACCAAGTAAGCGCAATCAAAAACATCCACCCAACCCAACTATTAACTTGACCAAAACATGATAAACTATTGAAACATGACGATGTAAGAACTAACCACCACATATAACCAACCATCACAAGAAGTAACATCTTAATATTTTTAGCACCGAAAAAGTCCATCATCCTTGCCCATAAACTCCAAACCGAACTATTTAAATCTTCCTTCCGACGAGACCATTTTTCCTTCATTCCATACCCCCCTTACTTAACAGCTCATTTAATGAAGCCTTTTAAGATGGGATACTCGGTCGAAGCCAGCGTCGAAACTGGCGATGTGGCGAATGCCGAACTCCTCGGCAAGGATGGCTGTGGTGCAATCGGTGAAACTGAGAACCTCGTATTTTTTGAATAACTCCCAAGCCTTGGAGAAGATTGAGGAATTCACTTGCAGCATTTGAAAGGTTCCTCCCTCTAGGAAGGTGCTTCCTATTTCTTGGATATCGGCTTTCGGGTAAGATCGGGCACGGAGATGAGTAACGAACTCGTCAAAGATATAATCAGATATGTAAAGCTGGCCAAATTCTTTGTTTTTGAGCTGACCTTTTAGCGCTTCTGCAGTGATGTGATTGACATCTCGTTTGGCATGTAGAGCGAGGAGATAGGAAGTATCCAGGAGAACGCTCACATTTTTCCCCCGTAGAGGACTTCATCTACTCGAAGGCTGTCGTGTTCGGTTCCTGGCATGTCAATGGGTTTGATGTTCCAGAAACTCTTTGTTTTCTTCTTCTTTGGCTGGGCTTTTTCACTTAACCAACGCTCTAAAGCAAGATTGACGGCCTGCCCGAGCGTTACGCCTTCGGTAACGGCCTGTATCTTTAACTCCTTCCAAAATCGAGGATTTACCTCTCGAATGGTAATGTTCATGTTGTCACCATTATAAACATGTATGACATGTAGTATTTAAAGGTTTGGGTTCTCAAGAATCTGAACTTCAAGACGACAGTCTTGTAGGTTTCTAAAAGATACGGGGTTATGAATCGTTCGGCAGTTTATTCTTCTTCATCAAAAGCAATGCGTATTTTTGGCGTTTTTCTAGGCAAGGCCCATAGAAGCTCCACCGCTGCTTTTTCTGCGGCACTGGACAATATAGAGGAGTAATTAGCGGCCTCCCCTAAGAACCTTGCTGCCGGATCTAACCGTTCCTGAACACTTTCCCTTGTTGGCAGTATAAGCCGATTTTCACTTTCTCTAATTTCTATATCATCTAAACCTTTCTTCAAAATGGTTCTTAATGGCCCCCTTTATCTCATCTGGAATTCTTTCCTCCTCTATAACTGCATTCGTTAAGTCTTTAGCCTTATCTAAACTCTCTTTTACTTCACTCGATTTTAGCTTAAGAAATTTTCCTATACTATGTAAATATTCTTTGTCTATTTTCTCTTTTAAGTCAATATATTCATACGAAGCAGCCATCTTTTTCATCTCAACTTTATGAACCTATAAACCTTTCGGCTTCATGGCTGGCTTTATATGAGCGCATTCTCGTCGATGGTTGATACAAAGGTCGCCGATAGTTTTATAAAGTCCCTGGGGTTCCATCGACTTAGTTTAAGCTTAGTACCTTAAGCCAGCCTGGCAAGAAACCCTTGCGAGTACGGTTCAGATACGCCGTATTCTCTGATTTTCAGGCTACGAGTTTAGCGTCTTCGAAACGCTTGATTTTGAACTTAAAGGTCCTGCTTCCCCGAGGGGGCGTCCCCCGCTACGGACTTGCAGAGACACTCTAAGGCGTTTCGACCTGAGGACGCTAAACAACCAACGAAGAGTTGAACAATGCCCAAACCAAAAAGACCTCGATTCGGAAGCATGGGAGTCTGGCATAGACGACGCGCTAACAGACCCTATGCCCGCGTTCGAAGCTGGGCAAAGATTCCCACAGCCAATATTCTGGGTTTTGCTGCCTACAAGGCCGGAATGACCCACCTCATTGTGACCGACACCCGAAAGAACAGCGTCACCAAGGGCCTAGAAATTTCCATTCCCGCCACCGTTCTCGAATGCCCCCCCATCCGCATCCTTCAAGTTCGCTTCTACCATGAAACCTACCATGGCCAAAATCCTGCCACCCAGTTGTTCTTCAAAGCCCAACCTGAAGTGGAACGCAAAATCAACCTTCCCAAAAAATTCGCTACTGTTGCTGACTTAGATAAAATTAAACCTGAACAATATACCCATATGCACGTCGTAGTCTGCACGCAGCCTAAGCTTATTGATTTCAAGAAAAAACCTGAAATCTTCGAATTAGCCCTGGGTGGAAAACTTGCCGACCAGATCGCCTTTGTTAAACAACACATTGACAAGGACATCGCCATCAAAGACGTTTTCCAAGAAGGACACTTAATCGATGCTCATGCCGTTACCAAAGGAAAAGGATACCAAGGCTCCATCAAACGATTCGGCATCGGCCTTAAAATGCACAAAACCGAAAAAGGAATCCGACGCGTCGGAAGCCTAGGAGGATGGAGTGGACAAGCCCACTTCCTCTATCGCGTTGCGCACCCCGGACAAATGGGCTACCACCAACGCGTTCAATACAACTTACAAATTCTCAAAATCGGCGAAAAAGCCGAAGAAGTCAACCCCAAAGGCGGATGGCCTCATTATGGCCTTGTCAAATCCAACTACCTCATCCTTAAAGGAAGCATTCCCGGCGCCAAGAAGCGATTGATTTTGTTGACGCAACCCATCCGGGCCAAACGAGAACAACCCTTACCCACGATTGAACACATCAGCTTGCAAAGCAAACAAGGACGATAAACATGAAACTAAAAATATTATCGGTCAGCGGCAGTGAAGTCGGCAAGAAAGACCTCCCTGAACAATTCAATGAAACGGTCCGAGCTGACCTTATTCAACGAGCTGTGTTGGCCATTCAAAATAACAATCGCCAACCCTACGGTGCGTTTCCAGAAGCCGGTAAACAAGCCAGCGCCTTCCTTTCCAAACGACGAAGAAACTTCAAAGGCACCTACGGCCGAGGACAATCGCGCGTACCCAGAAAAGTCCTCTCCCGAAATGGAACGCAATTCAACTACGTTGCGGCCAATGCGCCCGGAACGGTTAAAGGCCGACAAGCCCACCCTCCCAAAGCTGAAAAAATCTGGACTCAAAAGATCAACACGCAAGAGCGACACAAAGCCATTCGCTCTGCTATGGCAGCCACCTTGAGCCTGGAACTCGTCCAGAAACGAGGTCATCAAACTCCTAAAGAATACCCCTTCCTGGTTGAAAACAAATTTGAAACCATGAAAGGAACCAAAGAAGTCCTCCAAGCCCTTCACAAACTCGGATTGACTGAGGAACTCGACCGATGTGGTGAGCGGCGCGTTCGCGCGGGACAAGGAAAACTTCGTGGACGCAAGTACAAAACCAAGAAAGGGCCCTTACTCGTTATCCAACAAAAAAACTCACTCTTACAAGCTGCTCGAAACATTCCCGGCATAGACATCGTTGAAGTTCGATACCTCAACGCTGAACTGCTTGCACCCGGCACGCACTATGGCAGATTGACCTTATTTACTGAAGGAGCCATTGAAGCCTTAGCGCAAAATCGGTTGTTTACTAAGAACGCTGTGAAACCTGTCCCGCAAGAAAAGAAAAAATGGGAATCTGGAAAAAAATACGCAAACAAAGCGGAAACGGAAACGGAAACGGAAACAGGAATAGGAGGAACAGGAAAACAAAAAATAAAATTACAGAAGAAGGGGTCCGCTGCGGCGGGAGGCAAATCCAAAAAAGAAGATAAGGCGACCAAAAAAACGCCTGCTAAGGTGAGTAAAAAATGATCATCAAATACCCCCTCAGCACGGAACAAGCCCTTGGCAAGATGGACAGTGAGAATAAACTCGTGTTTATCGTAGACCGAAAAGCCACCAAGCCTGAGATCAAAAAAGAAATCGAACAACTCCTCCAAGTCAAAATCCAAAAAGTCAACACCCTCATCGACCAAAGCGGCAACAAAAAAGCCTATGTGCGCTTTGCACCGGGCACCCGCGCCATCGATGTGGCAACTAAATTAGGAATGATGTAAGGAATGAACCATGGGAAAAAACATAACTCAGCAGAAGAGGGGAAAGGGAAGCCCTGTCTACAAGAAACCTAGCTTCCGCTTCCTTGGAAAAGTTCAGTATGGAAAAGGAAACTCTTACTTAGTCCAAAACCTCCAAAAATGCCCCATTCATACCGCACCTCTCGCTCAAGTCAAGTACGACAGTGGAGAAGAAGGCTACTTAGTCGCACCAGAAGGCATTCGCATCGGAGACAAACGAGGCATTGGTAGCGAAGCTGAAATTGAAATCGGCAGCATCCTCCCCCTAAAAGACATCCCTGAAGGGGTTACCATCTTCAACATTGAAAGCCACCCAGGAGATGGTGGAAAATTTGTTCGCGCTTCGGGCCTTTCCGCACGAATCGTTGGAAAAACACCGGAAGGCGTTCGCGTACTACTGCCCAGCCGTGTTGAAAAAATATTCCACCCCGATTGTCGAGCCACCCTCGGAACCATCGCAGGCAGCGGAAGACCTGAAAAACCCTTCCTCAAAGCCGGAACCAAGTACCACCTGACCCGTGCCAAGCACCAATACTGGCCCAGTGTTAGTGGAATTAGCATGAACGCCGTTGCGCACCCCTTCGGAAAAGGCCGAAGCAGCAAAAAGGGAAGACCTACCATTGCGCCCAAAGACGCTCCTCCAGGAAAGAAAGTCGGAAAACTCAGACCCCGAAAAACAGGACGAGGTAAATCAGGATAAACATGGCCAAAAAAATATTCACCTTCCGTGGAAAAACTCTCGAAGAGTTGCAACAACTTACCGAGAAAGAACTCTCGCTCTTGCTTCCTAGCAAGCAACGACGCAAGATCAAGCGAGGCTTCACCGAACCCATGAAAAAACTATGGAAAAAAATCGAAGCCAAAGACAATGTCAAAACCCATCAACGAGACATGATTGTCATGCCCACTATGGTTGGGAAAATGGTCAAAATTCATACGGGAAAAGAGTGGATCCCCGTCATGCTTGAACCGGACATGATCGGATGCTACCTTGGCGAACTCATTCTTACCCGTAAAAAAGTAAATCACAGTGCGCCTGGAATTGGAGCCACCAAGAGCAGCGCACACACCGCGGTGAAATAAATGAGCAAAACCCAATACGCCTTTGCGGACTACCAAGTAGATAAGCACGCTAGAGCCAGCGGCAGAGACCTCCCGATCTCTATACGCGCCTCCATGGAAATTTGCCGTCACATCCGATTCAAGCCCTTGGATAAGGCGAAACAGATCTTACAAGACGCCATTGAAATGAAAAAACCCATCCCCTTCAATCGATTCACCGACGGAGCCGGACATAAAGCGGGAATGTGTGGAGGAAAATATCCCATCAAAGCCTGCACTCACATCCTCCATGTCCTTCAGAGTGCTGAATCCAACGCCCACAACAAAGGTTTAGCCAAAGACTTAAAAATCGTGCATTTAGCCCCACAGAAAGGAGGCAAGGCCTACCACTATGGAAGGCAGATGCGACGCCAGTACAAACGCACCCACATTGAAGTCGTGCTAAGCGAGTATAAAAAAGAAGAAGCTAAACCAAAAAGAGACATCAAAGCTGACGCTTTGAGCTCTGAAGCAAAGCTTCATCGTATCAAAAAAGAAGCTAAACAAACTGAGGTTAAGAAACCATGATAGTAACAAAAATTGAAAATTTTTGGAACACAGAAATTATAGTTGGATTTCTGGTTCAAGAAGTGCTATGCACTTCTTTGAACTCCCAAAATCTCATCGGGGTGAGATTTTGATAGAGCGTAAGTTCATATCGCAAAACATGAAAGAACACCAAATCAAGGAGTATGTACGCCAAAGCCTGCAAAAGAGCGGGCTTTCTGACGTTAAAGTACAACGCACTCCCCTTGGCGAACGCATCCTCATCACAGCTAGCCGACCCGGCCTTGTAGTAGGAAGAGGCGGCGCCAACATTGCCAACCTCACCCGCGACTTAAAAACCAAATTCAAACTCGAAAATCCTCAAATTGAAATTGAAGAGATTGCCGTCCTTGGATTGGATCCATTCATCGTAGCTGAAATGATTGCCAGCAGCCTCGAGCGATTTGGACCCTTGCGATTCAAAGGAATTGGACACCGGGCCATGACGGATGTCATGAACGCTGGCGCCTTAGGTGTAGAAATTTTCATCAGTGGTCGTATCCCCAGTAGCCGAGCCAAAACCTGGCGATTCTACAATGGCTACCTCAAAAAATGCGGCAACACAGCCATTACAGGTGTCAATAAGGCCTACGCTACTGCCTTCCTAAAAACAGGCGTTGCCGGCGTCAAAGTCAGCATCATGCCCCCTGACACCAAACTACCTGATCGCATCATCCTTAAAGACCTTATTGCAGGTGTTGAAGAAGTTAAAAATGACAGTGCTGTCAAAGAAGAGATGACTAAAAAAACTGAAACTGGTGCAGCCGAGGAAAAAACAACCAAGATGGATGGCAAAGGGAAAAAAACAAAGACCCATAAGAGCAAACCTGTCAAAGCCAAGACACCTAAGAAAGAAAAGAAAGCTGAAGAAAAAGAGGTAGCCAAGTGAAATACAAAGCCCTAAAAGCCCTCAATCCGGAAGAACTCAAGAAAAAATACCTTGAAGTTCAACTAGAACTCATGAAACTCAACGCTCAAGTAGCGACTGGAGCCAATCCTAAAAGCCCCGGACAAATCAGGGTACTCAAAAAAACTATTGCGAGGATTCAAACCGCCCAAAAATGAGCGAAGTATGTAACACCTGCGGATTGAACAAGGAACTTTGCGTTTGTGAAACAATCGCAAAGGAAAGCCAACGGATTGTCATCCGAACAATCAAGAAAAAGTTTGGCAAAGTATACACAGTCATTGAAGGGATCAACCCTACTGAGATCAACATCAAGGACCTCACGAAAAACCTCAAAAGCAAATTTTCGTGCGGAGGAACCTGTAAGACAGGTGTGATCGAACTTCAAGGCGATCACCTCAAAAGCGCCAAAGAAGAAATGATCAAACTTGGCTTCAGCCCACAGACGATTGAAGTCATCCCCGGACGATGAAAGCCCAACAAGATGAATACATCGGTGCCACGATTGAAATCGTGGAGAGCACCAACAAGGATCTTCAAGGCCTTCGAGGAAAGGTCTTGGACGAAACCAAAAACACCTTCCTTATCCTTACGGATGGGACGGAGAAGAAGATACTCAAAAAAGGAAACACCTTCAACATCAACGGAAAGATCATTGAAGGAAACCAAATCACGAAACGGCCCGAAGAGAGGATCAAACTATGAAAACCAAGAACATCGGCATCGACGCGCCAGCCCCTCAAGCTAGCTGCAGCGATAAAAACTGCCCCTTCCATGGACATGTACGCGTACGCGGCCGACAATTCATCGGAAAAGTCACCAGCGATCGTATGACCAAGTCGGTGACTGTACAATGGGAGCGAAGAAAATACTGGCCGAAATATGAACGATTCGAAACCTTATACACTAGCGTTAAAGCTCACAATCCTACCTGTCTTAATGCGCGCACCAATCAAATTGTGCGCATCATGGAAACTCGTCCTTTGAGCAAAACCAAGAACTTTACTGTTGTACAGGTCCTTGGCGAGCAACATACTGTTACTGGCGAAGACATGACTTACAAAGCTGACGCTTTGAATTCCGAAGACAAACTTCGTCATGTTAAGAAAGAAGAGAAAAAAGCTAAGAAAGACACCAAAGAAGAAATGCCTAAAGACAAAAAGAAAAAGAATGAGGAATAAATATGAAAGCCATCAAAGCCAAAATCACCCATGGACTCCAAGTGGGGAGCTATGTTGAGACGTGTGATAACTCTGGCGCTAAACTCATCAAGATCACGAATGTTCGACGCATTAAAACCGTCAAAGGCCGAAGATCGGGTGCAGGAGTAGGAGACTTACTCATGGCAGCTGTCAAGCGAGGCAAACCAGATATGCGAAAACAAGTCGTCTTTGCCGTGCTTGTTCGACAGAAAAAAGAATACCGAAGGCCCGATGGAACCCGAATCAAGTTCGAAGACAACGCTGCTGTTGTGCTAAAAGACGAAGATGGTAACCCCAAAGGCACCATTTTCAAAGGACCCATTGCCAAAGAAGCCTGTGAACGATGGCCTGGCGTCGCTAAACTAGCGAGGATGATTGTATGAAACACTGGATAGGCTCCTGGATTCGCAGCAAACAACCTCGCAAGCAGCGCAAATACAGATACAATGCTACCAAGCAAGTCAAAGGAAAATTCCTCAATGCTCACCTTAGCAAGCCCCTTCGTGAAAAATACAGGCGCCGCAGCTTGCGCATACGAAAAGGAGACAAGGTGAAGGTCCTACGAGGCAAATATAAGGGACACGAGGGGAAAATCGAAAATATCAACCTTCGAGAATCCTTTGTGTACATCACCAAAATTGAAGTATCAAAAAAGGATGGAAGCAAAATGCGTGCTCCCATTCATGCTAGCAACTTACTTATCATGGAATTAGAAACCGGCGATAAACGCCGCATGGAAAAATTAAACGTAACAAAGGAGTAAAAAATGCACCTCAAACGAATGAACGCACCAAGAACCTGGGATCTACCTAGAAAGAAAACCATTTGGATCACCAAGCCCAACCCTGGAAAAGCCAAAGAACTCAGCTTGCCCTTAGACTTTGTCTTACGGGACATCCTTGGAAAAGCCCACACCAAAAAAGAAGTCAATTACATCGTCACCTTTGAAGAAGTCCTAGTCAACGGAAAACGCAAAAAAGACCGCCGATACCCGCTTTCCCTTTTGGACATATTAACGCTTCCCAAAGCAGACGAACACTACCTTGTACTGGTTAACCAGCAAAACAAGCTTTACCTTCAAAAAGTCAGCGCCAAAGAAGCGGAGCAACGACTCTGCAAACTCACCAATAAAACAGTCACTCGCAAAGGGCTCCAGCTCAACTTTATGGATGGAACCAACTTACTTGTTAAGAAAGATGGATATAAGACTGGAGACACCTTGGTCTTAGGAACCAAAGACAACAAAGTCGTTGAGCACTTCAAGCTGGAAAAAGGTGCCTCGGTCTTGCTCTACAAAGGCAAACACGCTGGAATCATTACTCATGTTGAAAACATTGAACAAGACAAGTTGGTCTTCAAGACCGGAAACCAATCTCACCAAACCAAAAAATCGTATGCCATTGTAATCGGAAAAGAAAAACCCGTTATTAAGGTGTCCTAATGCAACAAGTCGCCCAAACCAAACTCAACACCACTCGCGTGGTGAGCTCCGAAGACAAGCAACAGCACTCCGGTGCTGAGCTCAGCAGACCATCTGCTTCTCTTCATCGTAATCCCATGCGAACGATCCGCATAGAGAAACTCACGCTCAATGTAGGTGCGGGTACGGACCAAAATGCTCTCAACAAAGGTGTTCAATTACTTACCAACATCACGGGGAAACCCCCTGTCAAGACCATCACACAGAAGCGAATTGCCAATTGGGGCATTCGACCGGGATTGCCCATTGGATGTAAGATTACCCTTCGCGGTGCACAGGCAACTGAACTTATCCCTCGATTATTGGCCGCTAAGGAAAATGAACTTCCCGATAGCTGCTTTGACGATCATGGAAACGTTGCTTTTGGCATCCATGAATACATCAATGTTCCCGGCGTCAAATACGATCCTAGCATTGGCATTACAGGCTTCCAAGCTTGCATTACCCTTGAAAGGCCGGGCTATCGCATCAAACGAAGAAAGATTGCCAAACAAAAAGTCAACCCTAAACACCGTGTTACTCAAGATCAGGCCATCCAATATTTCAAAGAAACCTATAAAATACAAGTGAGAGGAGAAGAATGACTACCAGCCACCCCGACAAAATCCTGAACCAGATCCGAGAGAAACCTGCCAAATACAAGAAATTCCTAAAATACAACCTTCCAAAGAAGCGCACCAACGGTAGAGGAGTCCATAAATGCACTCGCTGCGGAAGAACTGGAAATGGAGGAAACATTCAGAGCTACGGCCTTAACTTATGCCGCTGTTGCTTCCGGGACATCGCCTCCCACATCGGATTCAAAAAATACAGCTAGAGGAAAATACCATGAGCCTAAACGACCCACTTGCCAACGTCTTGAGCTTCATACAGCTCTATGAACGAAAAGGAAAACGAGAGATCCTCACCAAAAACAACAATAAACTCATCAAAAAAGTCCTCACCATCCTTCAAGACAAAGGCTACATTGGCAGTTATGAAGAAATAGCAGATGCCAAAGGCAGTCCTCTTCGAATCAACCTTATAGGCAACATCAACAAAGTGGGGGTCATCAAACCCCGATTCAAAGTCACCCTTAATGACTTCACTAAATACGAAAAACGATACTTACCTGCCAAAGACTTCGGTATTATCATCCTCACTACTAATAAAGGCCTTATGACTCACATTGAAGCTAAAGAAAAAAAAATTGGAGGCAGGCTCGTAAGCTATTGCTACTAAATGACTCACCAAACAGCTACTGAGGAACTCAACATCATGGAGGGTGTTACGGTTAGCTTTAGCCAGCATCAATTTACCATCAAAGGCCCTAAAGGAGAAATTCAACGATCCTTTTATGCTACGGACATCAAAACCAGCGTCCAAAACGGTAAGATCCTATTTGAAATCCCTCGATTCACCCAGCGCCACAAACGTGTGATCAATACGTACAAAGCCCACCTTAAAAATAGCTTTAAAGGAGTCACTCAAGGACACTTATACCACTTAAAAATATGCTCTGGTCACTTCCCCATGAATGTTGCCATGAAAGGAAATAAACTTGAAGTCAAAAACCTCTTTGGCGAGTCTGTTCCCAGAGCATTAATCGTGCCTGAAGGAGTTACTGTCAAAGTTGAAGGCGACAAAATTACTGTTCAAGGAATTGACAAAGAAAAGACCGCGCAGGCTGCGGCTAGCATTGAACAACTCACCCGCAGACCTGGCTTTGACAAACGCGTTTTCCAAGATGGTATTTACCTACTCGACAAAGATGGAAAGGAGCTCATATGAAAAAAACAAACAACTCCAAAACACTGAGTACAGAAGAACTTATTGCTTTACGTAAAAAGATCAAGAGCTACAAACCTGAATTCATCCGCCACGATGGCCACAAGAAAATGCGCCTTGCTAAAGTCTGGCGAAAACCCCGAGGAATCCATAACAAAGTTCGAGAACACCGACGAGGGTATGTGCGCAATTTAACCCCTGGATACGGCTCTCCCCTAGCAGTTAAAGGCTTTCACCCTAAGGGTCTGTTTCCTATCCTTATCACTCACATTGCTCAACTCAAAACGCTTGACAAAACCCGACAAGGGGTTATTGTTTCGGCCAAGGTCGGCTCCCGAAAAAAACTCTTGATCCTGCAAGAAGCTGAGAAACTCCACCTTAAGATCCTCAACCTCGATCCTGCTAAATTCAAGATGAAGATTGAAGTACAACACAAGGAACAACAAGAACTCAAGAAGCAACTGGAAGAAAAGAAAAAACAAACTGAAAAAACGCTTGAAAAGAAAGCCGGGAAAGCGGAAGAAAAGAAAGAAGAAACTGCAGATGAAAAAGAAAAAAAAGAACAGGAGCGAAGAGAAGCTGAGAAAGTGATGATCCACAAGAAGTGAAACCCATGCAACTAAATGTACAACGTAGACTCGCCAGCCAAGTGCTGAAGGTAAGCCCTCAACGTGTTAGATTTGATCCTGCACAATTGAATGACATTAAAGAAGCCATTACCAAGGCCGACATCCGAGGCCTTGCCAGTCATGGTGTCATTACCCCCATTCCTGTTCAAGGCGTTAGTAGAGCCCGCGCGCGACACATCAAGAGCCAAAAAAGAAAAGGACTCCGTAAAGGACCTGGCAGCCGAAAAGGAGGAGCACATGCACGACTTCCCAAGAAAAAAGCCTGGATGGGCCATGTCAGAATCCAGCGAAGATTCCTCCAAGAGCTTAAAACAAAAAAATACATTGACATTCCCACTTTCCATGACCTATACTATAAAACAAAAGGGGGGTACTTCAGAAGCAAACGACACATTAAACTCTACTTAGAAGAACACAACCTAGGTAAACGAGGCAAGAAATGAAAAGAGACAACCTCCAAGTCGTGCCTTACCATCGTAAAAAAAGCGGCAAGACCAACTACAAAAAACGCTTACGACTCCTCCTTAGCGAAAAGCTTCGCCTCATTATTCGAAGAAGCAACAAAAACGTCCTTGGACAGATTGTTCAATACCACCCAGACGGTGATAAGGTCCTTTTGACTACCACTTCCCAAGAACTCACCAAACTCGGCTGGAATTACAGCCGCAAAAACCTGCCTGCCAGCTACCTCACTGGCCTCTTACTTGGAAAAAAGGCCCAAGAAAAGAAAGTCAAAGAAGCCATTCTTGATTTAGGTCTTCAGACTTCCATTGGTGGTGGAAGACTCTACGCCTTCTTAAAAGGGGTTATTGAAGGCGGCGTCCAGGTACCTCACAATGAAAAAATACTCCCTAGCGGTGATCGCCTCAATGGCCAACACATCACTCAATACGTTGGAAAAGCACAAGGCAACCAATTTGCACAGTACAAAAAACAAAGCCAATCCATAGATAAAACATTCAACGAAATCAAACAAAAAATAGTAGGAAAGTGAAAACAATGCCCCGAGATAAAAAACAAGGT
>Ga0209542_10010271_pt1 | contig 16941 bp, 23 predicted proteins | sample RifCSPhighO2_01_FD_184028 | JGI IMG/M metagenome (GOLD analysis project Ga0209542, IMG submission 184028) | Soil microbial communities from Rifle, Colorado - Rifle CSP2_plank highO2_0.1 (SPAdes) (version 2) | ecosystem: Environmental > Terrestrial > Deep subsurface > Rock core/Sediment ...
TTGGAAATAGAATTAGGAAGATTGTTCTATGGCAGGCATACTTGAAGAACTGGAAGAGTTTGAAGTTCCGTTGTTAGCTGTTTTGTCTTTGGTTGTTTTGGCTGCAGGATTCCTTATTTATCAAACTATTCCCATCCCCATGTTGATTGGACAAGTCAGCACGACTGGTGCATCTACGATGACTGGTATGACTCATGATAGCAACAGTTTGGATGCACAGGCGATTGTTAATGAAGTGACTCCTCCGGAAGGCATAACCATAGATGCTGTATGGGGTAATGTAGTTCAAGACATGATAAAAGCTGGTGCACTTGACCCCAACAAACTTGCAAATCTTTTGGCATCAAAATACGGGCAACAGATAACACCAGAGATGTACAAGATACTCACTACTCCTAACCTCAACGAAAAGATAACTATAAACAGCAACAACGCAGTCTTCATGATGTATGTTTTTGGAATGATGGCAAAGCACAATGACAACCCAATAATTCACAACAGTCCTTGGACAATACCGAATATTTTTAGCGAAGCAGGTAGAGATGGATGGGGAGATGTGAATCTTATATCTCTTACTTCAGATCAGCAGTCTTTGGCGCAATACATTGCAGACAATGCTTACAGGCCTTGTTGTGGACAGCCTACATCAAAGCCAGATTGCACACATGGATTCTCTCTCCTTGGATTGATTGAACTCATGGCATCCCAAGGATTCGACAAGTCTGAAATTTACAAAGCATCTCTTGCATTCAACTCTTATTGGTTCCCTTCAAACTACATATTCGATGCACTCTATTTCAAGACCGCAGAGAACAAGGACTGGAACCAAGTGGATGCTGAAAAGGTGATGGGAAGAGATTATTCGTCTCTATCGGGAGCGATGGCTGTCCAGTCGTATTTAAAGAGCGCTGGTATAATTTAATAAGTGATGATTATGTTAGCAAAAAAGATAAATGCAAGCACATTGCTGATGGTACTGCTTGGAATAATGGTGGTAATGTCTGGCATACAGGCAATACAACTGACAAGCATATCAAGTGCAATATATGGCGGCGCAGTTGCAGCATCACCTAAAGCATCCACATCTACTCAGACAACTTCAGGCATAACTGGACTTAACGTTCAGTCTCAAGTAGGTGGCTGCGGTTAAACATTTGAGGTGCTGTTGTGTCTAGATTATTGTTAGCTCTAGTCCTATCTTTACTTATTTTACCTTCCTTTGCTTTTGCACATTCCACAGGGATAGCTCATGAAGAGCCTGCATTTGCAAGCATAAGCTTGATTGCTGCATTTATGGGAGGATTGCTGATGTTTTTTGCACCATGCAGCTTTTCTGTAGTTCCAGCCTATTTCGCATATGCATTCAAAAACAAGGGTAAATTGCTTGTAGCCACGTTTGTGTTTTTCCTTGGTTTCGCCATCATGTTTTCTTTATTCGGATTGAGTGCAGGATACGTCGGCTATTATTTGAATACATACAAATTTTCCATAGCATTTTACTCAGGCATAGCGCTCATAATAGTTGGTGCTCTACTGCTTCTTGGAAAAGCATTGCCGATGCCAAAGATCAGATGGACTCCCAAGAAAACTTTCACTGGAGATTTTCTTTTTGGGATAGTTTATGCATTCGGTTATGCTGGATGCGCAGGACCCATACTTGTAGGCGTGCTTCTTCTGGCAGTGTCTCAGTCTCCTATAATATCTGCTCTTACAATGTTTTCCTATTCTTTGGGAACAGGCATCCCGCTTATGATCATTTCTTATTTCTTCGACAGGTTTAAAGTATTCAATGCAAAGCTGTTGGAAAAAAATGTCATAAAATACAAAGGAAGGCCATTTTTATCTATCACCAATCTGATTTCAGGAGTGTTGTTTATAGTAATAGGAGTTGTCTTTGTTCAATTTCAAAGTCTGGGAATATTGGACTTTGCAAACAATACACTTACCAATTTCAGCTATTCATTGCAAAGATATGTAATGCAATCTGTTGTGCCTTTCGGTAATCTTTTGTTCTTCGTAGTTTTGGTTATCATAACTTTATTTATACTTAAGAAAAGTGGCTATTATTTTAAACAGGGTGGTAGAAATGTCCGTAAGAAGAAAAGATAAGATATCTAAGAGGAACACAAAGGTTCTTATGATAATCATAGTAGCATTGATAGCGGTTTATGCAGTCAATATCTATGTGACAATGGGATTGAACAACTACCTGTCAGCCAAATTGTTTGCATCTGCTGAAGCAACAAGGCCGGCAAACATAAAACTTGTAGAACTTGTGGATAAATCATGCGACAAATGTTTCAATATACTAAACTTGGCAAGTGTCATAAGACAAAGTTCTATAGTAAAAGTGACTGATGAAAAGGTTGTGGATTATACTTCTTTTGAAGGAAAATCTTTGATAGGAAAATACAACATTCAAAAAGTCCCAGCATTGATAGCGACAGGTGAGATTGACAAATCCGATATAGCAAGTGCATGGACACAACTAGGAGGTGTGAAGACAGGTGATGCGATTGTTATGGACTATTTACCGTATTTGAATCTTTCTACTAAAAAGATCGATGGTGTTGTATCTTTGATAAACATAATAAACACAAATTGCCCACAATGTTACAATGTATCTGTCCATAAAAGCGTCTTGGCTGGATCGTTTAATGTTTATTTGGACGACGAGGTAACATACGATCTTAATTCCAATGAAGCAAAGGAAATTATAGTCAAATACAACATCTTCAACATACCTACAATAATAATCTCTCCTGAAATGGGAAAATATCCTGATTTCCAAAGTGTGTGGTCGGAAGTAGGCAGCACCGAAAATGACGGATCATTTGTATTCAGAAACACAGATTTCATGAAGCAGCAAGGTGGGTATTTTGACCTTATTAATAATTCATTTATAAAATAATAGTAGATGATTGAAATGTCAAGCACTGAATGTAAAGAATGTGGGAAAAAATTTGATTTGAAAGACGCGCTTGAACAGCATATGAAAGACAAGCATACACAGGCAACTCATTCCAAGGTTACGCTAAAATTCGATGCAGGCAAGTCTGTCAAATATCTTGTGATAGTTTTGATTGTAGCGGGAATAGGATATTTAGTCTATGGTGCATTGACTGGTGAGTATTCAAACGTTGGAGCGGTTGGTTCCACTCACATACATGCAGATTTGTCTATCTATTTTGGAGGAGAGGAGTTCACACCGCTGCCCAGCAAATATTTTGTAAAGATTTCACAGGTTCATGTAGAGCATGGTCCTGGAGCAGGATATGTGATACACATACATGCTATTGGCGTTCCTCTTGGCATGTTCTTCGACAGTCTGGGGATGAAGTTTTCAAAAGACTGTTTCAAACTTGACACTGGAGAAAACTACTGCAATCTTGAAACCAGGACATTGAAGATGTATGTCAAACATGCTAATGGTGACTGGGAACAGAACGATCAGTTTGAAAAATATGTTTTCCAGGAACTGGACAAGATACTCATAACCTATGGTAATGACAGTCCTGAACAGATGTCGCAGCAGCAAAACTCTGTCACAGACTTTTCTAAAGATAATTCTGGGTAGGATGATATTACATTACATCGAAATATATGCTCATCAATAATGTAGCATTAGCCAACAATTACAGCAGACACACCAAAGATTAAACCGAAAATGTGGCCTATGGCATATCCTACGACGGCTGCAACAATGCCGATAAAAGAGGATTCTATACCGCTGACAAAGACATTTCCTACTGTCAGTCTAGCCTTTATGGTACCCAGCAAGAATAAGAAAATTGTGGAGAAAACTATTGTAGCTATTTTTGCGGATTGTAAAGGTAGTAATAAAAAAGGCAAGACTGGTACTAGTGCTCCTATGAAAGCCGATATCAACACTGTTAAAAAACTTGATGCTGGATTTGCTGAATCTTTTAACGGCAGATGTAGTTCTTCTGATATCATAGTATCGACCCATACTTTATCGTTAGAAATAATTTTCTTGACTATCTGATTTAAAAGCTTGCCCCTGAACCCCTTTTCATAATAGATTTGTCTAATTTCACCAATCTCTTCTTTTGGATTCGCCTTTATCTCTTCTTCCTCTATGGCTCGTTCTGCGGCATAAAAGTCTCTTTGCGCTTTAGTAGATGTGTATGCGACAGCTGCCATGGATATGCTTTCTGTGAACACTGTAACAAATGCTGCAACTAAAATTATAGATAAACTGTTGGTAGCAGCAGCCACACCCAAAACTACACCCAACACATTTACTAAGCCGTCCTGGCTGCCTAAAATTATGTCTCTTATCTTGGATCCTCTAAAATGCTTCTTTTCTAAATCCATAAATTCTATTTGACTGAATGTTTATAAAATAAACTAAGCTGCCGGGCTTCCAAATAAAGTAAGCGTTATGTAACCTGTCAATATCATTATCAAACTATGCTTAACGCCTGCTATCATCGATGACTGAGACATTTTTCCTATTGCCAGTCCTGCAAACAGGCCTTGTATCAAAACCAGATTCTTATACATGCTGTTGTATTGTTTTGCAAGTTCTGCTGGAGGTATCTGCTGCCCTAGTCCACCAAGGCCGCCTACTGGTATGGAAGACAAGCTGGGTGTGAGGAATTGATTGAGACCTATGATCACCGCTAAGAAGACAAAAAAGACTATGTAACCTGTGACCACCTGTGATTGCAAATAGACATATCTTTCCCTTCTAAGTTTCTCTACTTCTGCAGTAGTTCTGCTCAATGCCTCAAAGGTTTCTGTCAGATTGCCTCCGAAGCTGTGGCTCTCTATGACTGTAGATATTATCCTTCCTATCAAAGGCGATTGGATTTCCTTCGAAAAATTCAAAAGGACTTGCTCTATGGGTATCCCCCAGTTCATCTGTGCAGACATTTTCCTTATGTATGTGGTTAAAACTCCATAATCGTTGGCTGAGACTGACTTGAAAGCCTGAGGCAAAGTCATGCCGCTTCTTACAGATTCTATGAAATCTCTTAGGAATATAGGAAACCCGCTTTCTATCTGTCTTTTTCTGTTGAATTTACCATAGAATTTTATCATTACTGGTGAAAAGGCCGCGACTGCTGCAAATATGTATGTTATTTGGGATATGACAGGGGATAATTTGCTTATTACAAAAAAATCTACTACAACAATGATTATCGCACAAATAATGCCAGACAAATAGAAAAGGACATCTTCAGCCTTGATGGCTTTGCCGCTCTTTGGTTGCTTCATATTTCCACCTCTACACCGCGCAAGAACAACAAGAATGCAATGTTCATTATAGGTACAAGCAGGTAAACGCTGAACTTAGTCAAGTCTAGTATGCTGAATCCGCCCAGTGTCGGAGATATCATACCCATTACGATGAAAAGAGAGATTAAGAAGAGGGGTGCTGCTACCATTAGACCTGTATACATTTCGGAGTATGCTTCCAACTGTCTGAGGAATTTCTCTCTCCTAGTCCTCCATTCAAACAAGGCTTGATCACCCGCCGATTTCAAAAATGTCTTAATGTTGCCTCCTGATTCTGTAGTCGTTACAAATCCCATCAGCACTTGTTTGAACATTTCTGATGGAGATCTTTCTGATACAGCTCTTATTGCCGTCAGTGGATCTATACCGTAGACTTCCATGTTCCTTTGTATCTTCCTAAATTCTTTTGCTACATCACCATATTCATCAAAATTTCCTATGAGCCTGAAGATGTAATAAGGAGGTATACCTGACTCTGCAATAGAACCCATGTGAGTCAAAACGAATGGTAGGTTGGTCTCTATGTTTTTCTTTCTGGTGCTAGCTCGAGAAAATGGATAGAGCATAAAAACTAAGAAACAAAATGCGGGAACTGTTATAGGAGCTAGTACTGGAGCCAGTATTTTAGCAAAGATGCTTTTGAAGACGAAAAGGCTCAGGAAGATTGTAGTGGAAAGGCTTGCTATGAAGATGAGGAATGCGGAAAAAAATATGAAACTTACGTAAACGTTCAGAGGCATTTTCATGTCGGCTTTTACCAATATTGGTCTGAGAAATGTGAATGAGTCTTGGTATTTTGATGCGATCGAACCAAACAGCAGAACTGAAAGGCTTGTCATTTGACATCCCTCGATTTCCTTGAACCCAGCAGTCCTGAAAGAGATTCTTTGTTTTCTTCGTTTTCTTGCACTTCGTTTACATTCTGGCTTACAGGGCTTTCTGTATTCTGATTCTTTTCAGATATGTCAGGCTGTTTTAAATCCTTCTCCCTCACCATCCTGAATCCCAGCAAATCTAGTATAGAAATCCTTTTAGGTCTTTCTCTCTTAGGCTTTTCTGCGACCACGACAACTTCTTCCTTTTTACTCTTCACTGTTTGTGCTGGAATCTCTCCTATCTGAGTCAGTATTCTCGCAGGCTCTTTGTAGTATTCGTTTATGAACCTCGTCACATCTACATATCCTATCATTTCCTTGTAGACCATCCAGTCCAAAACTTTCTTTCTGTTTTCTATCTCTTTTATGACATCTTCATAAGCTGCTCCTATATTGCTTGAAATCCTTCTAGCCATGACACTCTCGTTTACCTTATCAAACTTGTCGACTGTCGGATTCCATTGAAATACAATATTTGTCGCCATCTCGTCAGTCCTAGGATCTACTGAAACTATCTCTACAATATCCTTTACTCTTCTTGATGAGGCTCCTTTTTCTTTTGCATGCGTCATCACGGCTACAAAGCTCAGGCTTTCCAAGAGTGTAGGCGAAAGGTTTATCGGAGCGGTTGTCAGTCTCTTCACCAATGTTTCAACGCTTCCTGCGTGGAATGTGCTCAAAGATGAGTGGCCGCTTGCCATGCCCTGGAACATGACATATGTCTCCTCGCCTCTTGTCTCTCCTACAATCACATAATCTGGGTTCTGCCTGAATGTCTCTCTCAGCAAATCGAAAAGTGTAACCTCGCCGTATTTTTCGCCGCTTGCCGCGGCAGTTCCGAAGCCGACTCTTGAGATTCCAGATATCCAATGATTGTGTGACAATCTCAATTCACGTGTGTCTTCGATGGAGACTATCTTTGCCTCTGGCGGTATGAACATCGCTATCGAATTTAGGAATGACGTCTTTCCTGTTCCTGTTCCACCAACTACTATTCCGGATGATTTGTGTTCCATCAAGTACCAGAAATAAGCGAACATCTCTGACGAAGCTGTGCCCATCTTTATAAGTTCTGTAGGCGAGAACGGATGCTCGGAGAATTTCCTTATGGTGAAAGTCCCTCCTCTTACCGCTACATCTGTCGCAAGTGTCGCAGCTACTCTGCTTCCATCTGGCAGTGTCGCATCCAATATCGGTTCTGCATAACTGACATACCTTGCGCATCTTTGGGCGAGCTTTATGACAAAGTCTCCCAGCGTCTTCGGGTCAGTGAACATCACGTTTGTCTTCAGTGAACCGAACTTCCTATGGATGACGTAAATCTGTATGTTGACTCCGTCGCAGCTTATGTCTTCTATGTTGCCGTCCTGCATTATCGCCTCTATCTCATTCAGTCCGACAAAATTCCTGTATATGTAATACATTATCCTCATGTATTGCTCTGGCGTAACGTACATCCTGTAGTCTTTGATTATTCCTCTTACTTTGTCTTCTATGTAGTCTATGATTTTGCTTCCGTCCTTTATCGCAGTTATGTCTATGTCTATTACTTCCATCAATGCGCCGGATATCTTCTTGATTATATCTCTGTCTTCCTGCGTTATCTGCGGCTCATTGACTTTGTATAAAACTTCTTTCTTCTCATCATCCCACTTGACGCTGACAGAAGCGAAAGGATCTATCAGAGGATAAGTGATATTTGTAGTGCTCATGTCTTCTGGTCTTTCGATTATAGGAGCTTCTGGTCTTTTAACAGAGAATTTAGGCAAGCCGCCTATAAATGGGACATTCTTAGCGTCTGGTTTTTCCTTCTTTTCAGTAATCTTCCTATAGAGAAATCCTCTTAAGGCTGGTCTTTGTCTTCCCTCATCAACTATACTAAATCACCTTTGCATGTGACTCTTTCTTATGCTCTTTCCTGGCTGCACTATTCCCCTATGTCTGGCACAAGAAGGACAGTATCTCAGCTTGCTTGTCATCATGTGTATAAATCTTCTGTCAACTTGCTGCATTAGAACAGGATCATTTAAACCGAATCTTCTTATTTTTGTGAACGTCTTGTATCTAGGCACTGACCTTTTGCAACCGTCACAAACTACAGTGCTTTCGCTACCACGCGACTTAGTATGATAATACTTCCTTGTATAAGGTGCTGTACTAATCGGCATAATTGATATTTTTATCTCTATGAACTTAAGTTTAGTTAAAGGTGGTATTGTATAGAGATTACGCGTATGCCTGCAGTCAAAGCAAGGATAATAGAGGTTGTAGATGGCAGGTTTTTCCAAGGCAGCAAGGACGAGCTTACGCCTAGCTATATAGTAGATGGATTTGGCAGGAAGATAGTCAGGACGAACATGATTGCTACCTTGGTGGAGAAGTATGTGAATGCTGATGGCAGTTATGTTTCCTTTACAATAGATGATGGGAGCGGCCAGATAAGGGTCAAGGCTTTCGGCGAGGATGTGAAGAAATATGAAAACTTCAAACCGGGTGAAGAGATTTTAGTTATAGGGAAAGTCAGACAGTACAAAGAAGAGCTGTACATAATGCCTGAGGTGATGAAAGTTGTTGAAAATATGGATTACGTATCATTGAGGAGACTGGAGATTTTGAGAGAGATGTCAAGACTGAAAGAATTCAAGGAAAGCATAAAGAAGATAGCTAATGTTGATGGTAAGGAAAGTGCCAGGAATTATGTCATGGAAAGCACTGGATTGAGCGAAGAGGAGGCTGGAACTGTATTGTCTTCAGCGGAGAAGAAAGTTGACAAGAAAGACTCTGAAGAGATTGTATTTAAGATAATATGCGAGATGGATGAGGGGAATGGCGTTGATCTGAACACAATATTGGAAAAAAGCAAGCTTGATGAAAGAGATGTAGAGACTGTTGTCACAAAACTTTTGGAAGAGGGTTCTGTATTTGAACCTAATTTGGGGAAGTTTAAGGCGTTATAGCTAGGTGATTCTTTTATGGAATTCGATTACGAGCAGATGCTGGATGAAGCACTGAGCAAAGTGCCTGAGAAATCAGAATATGTAAGCAGATTCAAGATGCCTGTTTTCAAATCCAGTGAACAGGGCAACAAGACAATCATACACAATTTCATAGAAATTGTAGAAACTCTGATGAGGGATCCGAAGCACTTATCAAAATACATCTACAAGGAACTAGCAATGGCGGGAAACATTCAAGGCAACCAGCTTGTCCTTTACGGCCATAAGAACAATGAAGACCTGCAGAAAATGCTTGAGAACTATGTGAACGAGTTTGTGCTATGCAAATCATGCAAGAACCCTGATACTAAACTTTCAACTGAAGGAAGGATTGACTACATGTCATGTGAAGCATGCGGTTCGAAGATGGCGATAAGAAGCCTTTAAACTTTTTCTGCAAAAGTGCTCATCCAATTTATCCCTCTTTCGTCTTTGCTAACATACAAATCTAACACGTGAAAACCTGATTTTTCCAATAAACTTTCAAACTCGTCTTTTTGATAATTAGAATAGAATTTTCCATCGTTCACATTCTCGCCTGTCCCTTCTCTTACGGAAATGTATAACAGACCTTTTGGTTTAAGCACCCTTCTGAATTCTTGCAAGGTTTGCATTGATTCGGACTTTGGAATATGTAGGAAAGATGCACAAGACCATATGCCATCAAACATTTCATCCTCAAATAACATTCTTCTCATATCCATGTGTAAAACTTCAGCATAAACTCTCTTCTTAGCCTCATTTATCATCTCTTGTGAAAAATCTATGCCCATGGCTCTTCTGCCATTGCCCAAAAAATAGTTCATATCTCTTCCGGGTCCGCATCCTACATCTAGAACAAGATCATTTGGATTAGTATAGGTTACAAATTTGTACAAGTCTTTTATAACCTGAGGGTATTTTGATAGGTCGTATCTGTTTTTAGCATAATCTGCTGCTGTTTCGTTGTATCTTTCTATAGTGCCTTCGATTGAATCTTTGGCCATGTAAAGATAACTTAGAATAAAAAGAATATAAATGATTAATCCAAATAATTAAAGTAAGGTGATAAAGTTAGAGAAAACTAATGCATTAATAAAAGATGTAAAACCTAACGGGTTTATACTGATTGACGATGCGCCATGCAGGATAGAGAAGGTGCAGGTGTCGACCTCGGGTAAATATCATAGCTAAAAACTTGATAGCTCAAACATGGTCACGCCAAGGTCAGGATAGACGCGATAGGTCTGTTGGACAACACTAGAAGGAGCATGATAGGACCGTCTCATGACAACGTTGATGTGCCAATCGTCCTGAAGAAGAAAGCTCAGGTGTTGTCGACTTCTGGAAACAAAGCTCAACTTATGGACATGCAGGATTATACAATGATTGAATTGGACATACCAGAGGAAAGGAAAGATGAGATTGTTGCCAATGCTGAGATTGACTATTTTGAAGTGTGCGACATCAAGACTTTGAAAGAATTGAAGTAGCTATCTGCTGCCTCATGAACCATCTGAAGATAACATAGGAAGCTACTGCCAACAGAATGACTATTCCTAATATGCTAACCACTTTTTCAACGACTATGCTTTGCCATGTCTGTCCTATGAAATAACCTATTGAGACCAAGAAAGCAGACCATACAAAAGACCCGGCAAACGTGTAAAGTAAGAACTTGTCTATACGCATCTTAGCCAGACCTGCCGGCACAGATATCAACTCCCTTACACCAGGAGCCATCCTGCCAAGGAAGACTGCTAAACCACCATAATGTTTGAACCATCTTTCGGCCATGTCGACCTTGCTCTTGTTTATCATCATGTACTTGCCATATTTCAAGATGAAACCTCTGCCTGCCTTCAAAGAAAGATAGTAAATTACGGTAGCTCCCAAGGTAGATCCTATTGTTGCTGCTAAAATGACTATTAAAAGTCTGAGATAGCCGAATCCAGCGAACAGGGCAAGATATCCTGCAAGAGGCATTATTATCTCGCTTGGTATTGGAGGGAAAACTGTCTCTAGGAAGGTTGCTGCAAGTACCCCCAAGTAGATGTTTATGTCTATCAGGCCTGTCAAATAGGTTATTATTGGTGTTAGAATCTCGGACAGTACCATAAATATATTAATACTAGAGATATAATTCAATAGATATGACAGCTCCAAAGGTTATTTTCAAGAAAGTGTTGGCAAGCAAAAGGAACAATCTGACAGAGCTGGAATCAAGGGAAGTTCTGGATAGCTACAAGATACCATTAGTCAGGTCTAATTTTTGCAAGACTGTAGAAGAGGCTGTGACTGCAGGCAAGAAGATAGGATTTCCTGTAGTTATGAAGGTGGTTTCGCCCCAGGTTATACATAAAACCGATGTTGGCGGAGTGGTATTGAATGTAAATAACGAGCATGAAGCAAGGAAGGCTTTTGAGGATATCAATAAGAATGTCAAAAAGAAGCTACCAAAGGCCAAGATAGAGGGTGTGCTTGTGCAGAAGATGGTGACAGGCGGACAAGAGGTCATTGTGGGCGGCAAGGAGGATCCTACTTTCGGCAAGGTTGTAGTTTTTGGGATGGGTGGTATTTTCACAGAACTGTTGAAGGAATTTAGCATAAGAGTCGTACCGTTAAACAAAAATGACTGTCTTGAGATGATTAAAGAGACTAAAGGTCATGACATACTGTCAGGCTATAGAGGCAAGAAGTATGACATCGAAGCTGTCATAAATGTTATTACAAGGGTTTCAAAGATACTTGAAGAGAATCCAGAGATAAAGGAATTTGACATAAATCCTCTGGTTGTTTCTGAAGAAGGCGCTGTTGCGATAGATGCAAGGATAATCATTTGAACAATGTACATAATTTAATTGAATAAAAAGACTGATTTTCCATTGTTAATTAGACTTGTATGCATCCTGTAAGAAGACCTGTTACATGTGTAGACGAGGAATCATTGACAGATGATGAAACATACAACAATGTACTTAGTAGTTCACTTGGACTTTTTATTCATCATGAATGGCATGCACTTTATCATAGCATATCTAAAGAAAAAAGAGGACCTACTGACGACGAGCTTGTGGAGGCACAGATAAATACCGTTAGAAGATATTTTGAAATCTATATTCCAGATGTGAAAAGGGATGTTGCACCTTATTCCATGGAATTTAAAAGAATGCATTACCAAAAAATCTTGTCCGATGTTACAAATTGGCTGACGGCTAATAAAGAGGTCTATCTGGCTGATGCTAGAACTGCATACAAAGATTATACAGAGACTTTAATGCCTTTGGTTGACAGATATGTTACTGAATCAAAATAGTTTTCTTTTATGTTTACCATAATAGCATTATGATTGATCTTACAGTTTTGATAATCGTTTCGCTTATTGGAGTGATTTTCTATCTAGTCTACAAGAACAAGGAATGGTCCATTAAGTTTGAACAAAGAGTGAAAGAATGGCTGGAAAAGGAAGAGAGAAACATAAGGGAAGATGCAATTGCTAGGAGTGCAAGGACTTTGTCAGGCAAGACTCTTGAAAGACTTATTCCTTTCTTGGAGAAATTCAAGCATGATCCACATGATGTAAAATGGCTCGGTGATCCTATAGACCTTGTAGTTTTTGACGGCTATTCCAAAGGCGACCCGAAGAAGATAACTTTCCTTGAAGTAAAGTCTGGCGACAGCAAACTTTCGACTAACCAGAAAAAGATAAAAGAACTAGTTGATAAAAAGAAGGTTGAATGGGAAGAGTTCAGGATATGAAGTGATTGGATGGTTAAGATTGTTTATTTGACTATAGACGATGGTCCGTCACGATATGCAAAACGGAAGATCGACTATCTTGTTTCAAAGGAGATGCCCGCAATCTGGTTTTGCAGAGGCGACAATCTCGAAAAGAGGCCCGAATTAGGAATCTATCTAATCAAACATGGATTCATCTTAGGCAATCATACATACAATCATCCGCATTTTTCAAAACTGCCACTTGAAGAATGCTTGGAACAAATTAAAAAAACCGATGAGATGATTGATAACTTGTATAAACAGGCTGGTATCAAAAGGCCTGCAAAGGTTTTCAGATTCTCTTATGGGGACAAAGGTGGTGGAGATAATTTTCAATCTTTACAAGATTTTCTGAAGAAATCAGGATACAGCCAGCCAAAGTTCAAAGGAATAAACTACAAATGGTTCGATGATGCGGGGCTTCTAAAAGACGTTGATGTTTACTGGACTTACGATGTCATGGAATGGGCTATTGGTGGGTTGTATGTTCGCTACATTAAAACTCCTAAAGATGTGTTTAAGAGAATGGAAGAAAATGTACCTGAAGGTGGAAGAGGATTGAATTTCCAAGGATCAAATGAAATAATTCTACTGCATGACCACATAAGAACCACCAAATTGTTCTTCAAAATAATGGACAAACTAATTGGAAAGAAATTGACATTCAGGTTGCCAGATTTGTAAAAATTAATAAAAGTAGACCAAATTATAATAGTGAAGATAAAAATTTCTGGGACACATCAAGACAAATGCAACATATGCAACAAGGAAAAGCATGATGTCGTTACTTTTGGCGATGAGGAAAGCAAGAAGACTGTAAACATCTGTAGAAGTTGCGCTAACAGTATCGGTGAAACTAGTCCTGAAAAGCTTATTGAGAAACATGGTATATTGGATGAAGAGCCTTTCAAAAATCCAGTAAGGATAGAAAAGAAAATGCAGGCAGGTTAACCTGCTCTGCCTTGAGAATTGTACAACCTTTTGAGTCTTTCTAAAGTATCAGGCTCTGATTTCTCCATGTAGCGAAATCTATTGAATGTAGGAAAACGCAAGGCGTATCCTGAACTATAATTAGTGGACTTCTGAATTTCTTGATATCCGACTTCGATGATTATTTTAGGCTTTACTTCGACTGCTTTTCCTTTTTCATGCATTATCAAAGGCTTTAACAGTTTTGTTATCTGATCGAATTCGGCTTCAGAAAATCCTGTGCTGGCCATTCCGCATTCTACTAGCTTGCCAGTTTCTTCATCTTTGACTGCCAACAAAAAACTAGTCAACCAACTAGTCCTCGCACCCTCCCCCCAGGTTGCACCAATGATTATTGCATCTAGCGGCTCCGAAGTGCTTTTTATCTTATACATGGTACCTACATGTCTACCAAACGTATAGAGTGTATCTAAAACTTTCAGCATCAACCCTTCTTGCCTGGCATCCAGTGCTTCCTTATAGAATTTCTCCAGTTCTTTTACATTGTCTGTGATTATCTGCCTCGAAAGCTGGAGTTTTCCTGGTATGTTCTTTACTATCTTCTCTAAGACCTTTCTTCTTTCTTTGAATGGCTTGTCTATGAGCATCTTTCCGTCAAGGTAAATAATGTCGAATAGGTTGAGCTGCACTGGTATCTCTTCAATCGCTTTATCAATCTCATATTTTCTCTGTATCCTTTGTGATAGGACTTGGAACGGCAATGGCATGTGAGTCTTGCGGTCTATTCCCAATGCCTCGCCCTCTACTATGAATTCATCTGCCTTTACACCTTCCTTCACAACCTTCACTAAGTCTGGAAATTGCTTTGTCACGTTCTCCAATCTTCTAGTAAAAACCCAAACCTTGTCCCCCTTCTTCTGTATGATTGCACGCATGCCATCGTACTTGAATTCTGCGGCGACTTTTCCAAAATCTTTCACAATCTCCTCTATGCTTTCAGCTTTTTCTCCCAGCATAACATTGAACGGCCTGCCTATCTGCATCCTCACTTTCTTCAATCCTTTTATTCCCTTCTCCTTTGCTAGCCTAGCCACTTCTCCGAAGTCGGCAATTACGTTCCACGCATAATCTACAGCTTCCGACGCTTTTTCTTTCTCTTCTTTCGAATGTTCTTTTCCTAGGAGGAATGCCTTCACGATTGAATCTCTAATTATTCCTTCGGCGACACCTACCCTCAAATCTTGCAGGATTGTTCTTATTATATATCTTGCTTCTTTCTGGCTTGCCGAGACTATAAGTTCCGAGATAAGGTTCAGTTTCCTGTCCTGCGATCCTTCTCCTGTTATCGTTGCCAGTTTTTGCAGGTTTTCAGACACATAATCGATTGTAAGCTTCTTTTTTGACAGAGTTGCTTGCTGTTTTTTACCTATCGCCTTTTCCACCGACAATCCAAGGTCTCCCGTCTTCTTGAAAAGTTCCTCTATACTATCATTCTTAATTCCTGTTGCCTTTGAGATAGCTTTGATTACCATCTGTGTCGCTACACCCAGATCGAATTCTGAATAAGTAGGAAAGACTCTTCCCTGCAATAACAATACCACTTTCTCCAGATCATTTGAAGATGTTTCCTTGAGAAGCTCTGCCAATATGTCTGTCTTTGCCAGCTTTGATGCTACAGACTCCAACTTCTCGTAGATGTCAGCTAGTGTAGAATAATCCATGAATAAATATGCCACTGCTCTAAATTAAAAAACCTCTTAACCTACTATTTTGTAGACTTTGCACCCATCCTTAGCTGTCCCCTCTACCCTCAAACCGATGGATTGCCCTTTTGTAGCATGCTGGACTTTCTCGTGCTCTATCTGCATGGATGCCACTTTTTGCTTGAAGCTTACACCATGACCCTCTATGATTATTTCGTCTCCTGCTTTCAAGTCATGCGTTAACTCCACCACTGCTACACCTAACTTACCATAGTAGTGTGAAACCTTTCCTATTTCCACTCTGTCGTTCTCTGCCATAATTATTGCTTGTCATCTTAAATATAAATCAGTGATGTACAAAATTTAATTTCAATGCCCCTGTAGCTCAGTTGGTAGAGCATCCGTTTGCGAAAGCAAGATGAAACTGTTAATCGGCAGGTCGAGCGTTCGAGTCGCTCCGGGGGCGCATCTTTTCTTTTTTGAGATATTTCTATGAGATTTTTGGTCAAATTAATCCAAGTTCTTTCAACTTCTCCAAGACTTCTCTAGAATGCCCATCGGGTGTGACTGCTGGGTAAACAAACTTCAACTCGCCTTTCTTATCAAAGATGAACGTACTTCTGCTTGCAGTTCCAGTGACTTTCAAAACACCAAATGTTTTAGATATCTGCTTTTTCTTATCGACAACCAAAGTAAAGTTCAGCCTGTATTTATCGGAAAATTTCTTGTGAGATTCCTGTCCTTGGGTACTGACTCCAACCAAATTGACTCCATTGAACTTGTGAAAATTATCCCTGAATGAACAGGCTTCTCTTGTACATCCTGGTGTGTCATCTATAGGATAAAAATAAACAATTGTAGGCTTTCCTAACAAATCTTTTGAGCTTATTCTCTTGCCGTCCTGATTGACAGACTTGAATTCTGGCAGCTTGTCTCCAATTTCTAACATATTTGTTAGTCCTCTCCTAAAAGGGTCTTCCAATTGCTCTTATAATGTTCAAACTTCTTATTGAATTCTTCCTTAGGCGTCAGTTTGAGTCCAAGTTCATTCATTTTTCTTTTTAGCATCTCATGTGTCTCATCGGCTTTAGAATCGTCCACATGTTTTTCCAGCTCGATTATCTTGCCGTATCCTTTCGTGTCATCAAAGTAGATGAAAATATCGTCTTTCTCGAAACATATTCTTTTCCTGAGCCATTTTATCTGTACATCAAACCCTACGACTTTCAAGATGTCAAGCATCTTTTGTGCATCATCTTTGTCTAACATCACCTCTATCTCCGGCCTGACAACATCATGCATACTGCCTTTCTTTAGCCAGACTTTTGCAAACTCATCGCTCTTCTGCAACCTAAGATCATAAGACCCGGAAAAGTAATAGGTTGTCTGATTGTCTTCGTATACCGGCTTGTT
>Ga0209542_10010274_pt1 | contig 16935 bp, 19 predicted proteins | sample RifCSPhighO2_01_FD_184028 | JGI IMG/M metagenome (GOLD analysis project Ga0209542, IMG submission 184028) | Soil microbial communities from Rifle, Colorado - Rifle CSP2_plank highO2_0.1 (SPAdes) (version 2) | ecosystem: Environmental > Terrestrial > Deep subsurface > Rock core/Sediment ...
GAGCTCATGATTTAGGGGAAAACAAAATATTGGCGCTAATGCATCTTGCGCGATATGCGGTGGATGGTGCGTCAAAGGAGTATTTTGGGGGCTTGATGTTACTTAGCAGACACGCTGATAGAGTGAGAGTGGTAGCTCAGAAAATAGTTGCTTGTCGGCAATGTTTTCCTGAAACCCCATTCAAGAGACCGGATGTTAAAGAGGTAGTTTACTTGACCGATATGTCTGTTAAAAGTGGTGAAGTTGAAGCATGGGGCGGACTTAGCGATTACACGGGCGGCAGGATAGCCGTTGGCGACTATTTGTCATAGGTAAAATTTCTCTCGTTGAACCCCTAGTGCTTTGGCACTGTAAATAGTAGTTAGAAGATAGAGCCGTTTCAGGGAGGGCGGAAAAGCAGAATGCGCCACTTCTCAAACGCATAAAAGTTGTAATTTTTTCATCAAGTGTGCTAGAATTAAAGGTAATAAGTCGACACTAGTACGTACATTATTGAAAGGAGAGTGTTACTAAAGCGCCGGACGATGTCCTTAAGCGTTCCCCGAAAGGTAACACCATGTCAATAAATACTGCGAATTTTTTAGGCAGATACGCAATTGCCCAAAAAAATTATTCTAAAAAAAATAAATCCCTCGTCTTAAGAGCAATTGATGAAGGGTTTAAAAAGCACAAATTGCGTGTAAAAAAAGCCGCCGATTTAGTTTTAGCTAGAGTCGATACCGACTCAGAAAAGCTCATCGATATTACTGAAGGGACCCGCGATAACCTAATCGCAGCCAGAACAGTTTTTCCGTTTGTTTTATTCCCGGACAGCATTTGTATTGATAGGCAGAAACTAACAATTGTTCATAGATCGTTTTTTCGTACATCAAGCACAATCAATGTGCAGATAGATGATGTTCAAATTGCGAAAGTAGACGTCGGACCATTTTTTGGATCAGTCCACCTGGCTTCTAAGTATTTTGTTGATAACATTCAATCGATTAACTTCCTCAAACGGAGTGATGCTATTAAAATCCAGAGTCTGCTTCAGGGCTACATGATAGCCCACCACCGGCAAATAGACTGTACCAGTATCGACAATGGCCAGCTAGTTGTTCTGCTGAACGAACTTGGGCAAAGTTCTACAACCTAGCACAAGCTTACAAGCGGGATGGTACCCGCAAACAAATATAGGGCCTAGTAGAGCCGGGCCTGAGAAAACTGCTTTTTTGGTAGAATAATCATTAGAAGAAAATTAGAAGGAAAAGGAGCAATCGATGTTTAGAACAAGGCTTAAAAGACAAGGCAGGAACCTGTTTGCTATCCGCGACAAGCTTGGCAGGTTTAAAAACATCGAATCGCTAGGCCGGTCGCAAAGACGTGATCGGGCCACCAAAGCCAAAACCAAAGTCCGCTCTGGCCAAGGCTACCGCGGCGACCGCTAAGTTAAGGTCATGGAGCTTTTGATTCAGACGCAAAACGAGCGCCAGGTTATTGATATCACCGATGAAGTCCAGAAACTTGTTGGTTCTGATGACTCCTTAGCCACTGTCTTCGCGGCACATACCACCTGCGCCGTCACCACCGCCGATTTGGATCCGGGCGCCGGCGAAGATTTGGCGGCTGCTATTTGGGGAATGGTTCCAAAGTTAGACTACGGCCGCCATCATGACCCGGCGCACATGCCGGCTCATATCGCTAGTTCGCTAGTAGGCCCCAGCGTCACAATACCCGTACGGGCCGGTAAGTTGGTGCTCGGCACCTGGCAAAGAATTATCTTAATCGAACTGGATGGCCCCAAAACCCGCAAACTGGTGATAACTACGGGCTGAACAGGATTTGCAGGGATTGATCCTTAGCTTGCCACAAGGTATCGGTGCCGAATTGATGGCAAAGCTTAGACATCCGGGCGGCGATAGCCGGCGCCCGATCACCGGCCAACTTGGCTTGGAAATAATCAATCACAGTCGGGTAAAGCGTTAGTTTAAACGGCCGGCCTTCTTTAATATCCAGGCAAAAAATGAATGATTCGTCGTTGCGTTCAATCTCATCAACCGCGTAATCGTCAACAAAATCGCCGGTGCTGTACAGGATAGGCTTACCTTTGTAAATTTCTACGCCGCGAAAAATGTGCGGCGAATGGCCATAAATAACGTCAGCCCCGGCATCGATTAAGCTATGGGCAAACGACCTATGTTCCGCCGGCGGTTCATAGCCCCAGTTAGGCCCCCAGTGCAGGGAAATTATCACTGTGTCCACTTTTTGTCTCAATTTAGCGACGGCGTCCATCAGGGCTAAACTGCGAGGATCATCAGGTTCAATCGGGCAGTAATAAACGCCGGGCTGGTTGGCCTTTGCTTCCCAGGCCGGCTCATTATCAGTCAGGGCCAACATGGCCAGCTTTAGCCCACCGAGTTTATAAATCGCTGGGCGACTGGCCTCTTCGATATTGCCGCCGGCGCCAGCGTGAGCGATATGGGCCCCATCAAGAATCCTGATAGTGTCGCCCAGAGCGCGCTGTCCAAAATCAAGCGAGTGGTTATTGGCCAAAGAGATGATGTCAATGCCGGCGGCTTTGAGTACCTGAACATTTTTGGGGTCAGCCCTAAAGTGAAAAACCTTTGGCGTATAGTGCCAGGGGTCGCCCCGATCTGAAACAGCGCACTCTAGGTTGCCAATACGCAAATTCGTTTCTTGCAAAACAGGCAGGCAATCACCCCACGGGTAGATTGCTGGGGCCGATTTTAAATGCCGGTTGACTAAACGGCCGAGCATAATATCGCCAACAAAGGCGAGGCGCAGTGATTTTTGCATCATATTTCTCTTTTTCTATTTTAGACACATTTTAAGGCAGGGTTTTTGTGATCTGCGTCACAGAAAAGCCCAAAATAAGAACGTATTATAATAACAGCCATCGTGAGGTGGCTAGTAGCGGCACCACTTCGGTGGCACCGCTACGCAAGAAAGGAGCCCTCAAAAGCTCCTTTTTTGTTAGAACGCTATAAAATATGACTATGGCGAAGAGGAAATGGTCCCAAGCAGTTACGCGGCACAGCAACGCCCTGGATCTAGAGAAAGGCGTTTTTAGCTGGCACGACTCGCGCGCAATTGCTCTGTCGCTGAAAAAATCGGCTGAGCAAAGCCGCCACCGCAGGGCCGGGCCATATCAATCGGCCATGAGTATGCTGAATTTTTATATCAACCGCGCCGGCAAAAACCTGCCGGCCGAGCAAAAACAAATTTTGGAAAAAGTTAAAACGCAGCTGCGTAAAGCCTTTGGACGCGGAACAGACTAAAAGTAGAAGGTAGATCTATTTTACTGCGAAGGGCTAACCGATGGAAAGTCTTTAGTCGGCGAAGGTTCACTAATAGAAACCTTTGTGTAGGTTAAGTTCATATCGGTAGTGTCGCCGTCACTTTTGCCGCTTACGCGGCGCAAGAGGTAATCTTTGGTGTCGAACCAGACAAAGCCTTCCTCGTTAGGCTTGTTGGGATCTATGACCTGGTACTTGAAGCAGGTCAAATTGCCGCAAGCTTCGGTGCCGATTTGCTTGTACTGCAGTGTCTGGCCGGCATCACCCTTAAAGTCACCCTTGGCGAATTCTTTTTTCAAATCCAGAACTTCGGGTTTATTAGTGTCGGTTGAGCTGAATTTGAACCACTGGCCGTCGGTGTAATCTTTGAGGTAAGTAACGCCGTTAAATACTATTACGTTACCCTGTTCCTGGCCGTCTTTCTTAATAACCATGGAACTGTTGCCTTTGCTGTCGCTGGCCAGTTCTATGGTCGAGGCGCCGCTTTGATCGTTGCTACTAACGTTGACTTTGAAATCACCGGCATTACCAAATGCGCCGGCAAACTTGCAGAATGTCTCGTCATTGACTTGGGTTGTACATTTGCTCTGAAGTTCTTTATTAACACTTACTGTTCCTTCGTCTTTGGTAATCAGATAGGCTCCGCCGCCAACAATAATTACGGCCGCCACTAGCAGTGCTAGCTTAGACTTACTTGATAATTGTTTAAACATTCTCATAACCTGCGTACCTCCTTAGTTATTGACCCTATCATACTCCCACCAGACTTTTGATGCTATAGGCATTTATTCAGCTTGCGGACCAAGCATACCAAGGTGGTTTTGTATCTTTTTTCCTATTGACAAAGTCAAAAAGTGCTATACTTAAGCTATTAAACTTGGAAAGTAGCATGATCAAAAGACTCCTGTTTAGCCTCGTAAGCGCATCAATGTTCTTGGCGTTAGCGCCTTTGCCAGCCTATGCCAGCCATTCATGGGGCAATTATCATTGGGCCCGCACCGCCAATCCTTTCACCTTAAAACTAGGTGACAATATGTCTTCTAGCTGGGATCCGTATCTGGCGACTTCATCAGCTGACTGGAGTCTGTCAGCGGTGCTTGACACTTCGATTGTTAGCGGCGGCACAACCGCCAACAGATGCAAGCCAGCTGCCGGCCGCGTTGAAGTCTGCAACTATACCTATGGCCGCAACGGCTGGCTGGGTTTGGCCCAGATTTGGATAACCGGCGCCCATATAACCAAAGCCGTCGTAAAGGTGAATGACAGCTATTTTAAAACAGTGACATATAATACTCCCGCCTGGAGAAATACGGTCCTGTGCCAAGAGACCGGCCATACGCTGGGACTAGACCACCAAGACGAAGATTTTTACAATGCGCCGCTAGGTACTTGCATGGACTACAGCGTCGACCCAAGTGCCAACCAACACCCCAACCAGCACGACTATGATCAGCTGGAATTAATCTACGCCCACCTGGACAGCACGACAACCGTCGGCCAGACCAAGCCGCGAAAGGTCCCCCAAACGGAGCCTGGCGACACGCCCGACACTTGGGGCAAGCTTGTCAAAAAGAACGGCAAGTCCGAGGTTTATGAACTAAACCGCGGCCAGCGCGAAAAAGTCGTCACTTTCGTATTTACGTACTAAACTTTGTAAGAATTTTCACTGACCGTTTTTTAACTTTGGAATTAACATAAAGTCAGCCATCGTGAGGTGGTTAGTAGCGGCCCACTTCGGTGACACTGCTACGCAAAGAAAGAGCCCCAAAAAGCTCTTTTTTTGTTGCCATAAGTTAGAATTAAAGAGTGAATGGATTCGACAAGCTCACCACAAGCAAAGAGTTTGAGAAGGCGTTCAGGCAGCTGAATGTGGCGCAGCAGCGGGCAGTTAAGACCATTGATGGCCCGCTGCTGGTTGTGGCCGGGCCGGGGACAGGTAAAACGCAGCTGTTATCGGCCCGTGTGGCGTACATCTTAAAAAATACTGATACCCGGGCAAACAACATTTTGTGCTTGACTTATACCAATAAGGCCGCCATTAACATGAAAGAGCGCGTTATTAAGCTGACCGGCCCGGAAGGCGCGAGAGTACAGGCCAGCACCTTTCATAGTTTTGCTGCGGAAATCATGAACCTTTACCCGGATTACTTTTGGAGCTCGGCACAGTTGTCGGCGGCACCGGAGGCGCTGCAGCTGGATGTTATTGATTCGATAGTAAGCAAGCTGCCATTCGACAACCCCTTAGCCCAAAAATTTGCCGGGCAGTATACGCTACTTAGTTCTATCAAGGATGCCATAAAACTGGTAAAAGAAGCCGGCCTAACGCCGAAGAAGCTGCGCACGGTAATCAACCACAATCTGGCTTACATAGATGAAATTGAGACCGAATTAGCGGATATTACCGCAGCTAGTCTGTCCTTTAATAAACTCGGCGAGCTGCAGGCTAAGGTTAATGAATTAACAAAGCAAAACGTTGACGAAGCACTGTACCCCCTTAAGTCGCTTTCAACTATCATTGCTGACAGCCTGGGCGAAGCCATCGCCGCTGACGAAGAGAGCGGAAAAACTACCTTCGCGGGCAAGTGGAAAAGCCGCTGGGTGCAGACTGTCACGGACCAGCGCGGCATGCACAAAGAACGCGAGCGCAACAACTGGTGGCTGCAACTGGCAGATGTTTACGAAAAGTACCGCGACGGCCTGCATAAGCGCGGGTACTATGATTTTGCCGATATGCTGGTTGAGGTTCTGAGCCAACTGAACGCTAAGCCGCAAATGCTGGCTGATATCCAGGAAAGATTTAGCTATGTCCTGATTGACGAGTTCCAAGACACCACGCCGGCCCAACTGCGCCTGGCTAGGCTGGTTGCCGAACACCAAAGCGATAATGGCCGGCCCAACCTGATGGTAGTCGGCGATGACGACCAAACCATTTACCGTTTTAACGGCGCCGAGCTTAGCAATATGCTGGGATTTAAAAAACACTACCCGGCAGCCAAAATCATCGTTCTGACGAAGAACTACCGCTCCACCCAAAAATTGCTGGACCAGGCCAAAAAAATTATCAAACAAGCCAGCAGCCGGCTGGTTGACGCCGATAAATCGCTAGATAAAAACCTGGTGGCCGCAGACCCGCCGCCAGTCGGCGAAATTGGGGCGTTTAGCTATGCTTCGCGCGAACTGCAGTTAAGCGAAACCGCCCGCGCGATTAAAAAAATGTATAGCCCCAAGCAAACTATCGCCGTTTTGGCCCGCGGTCATGAGAGCCTACGTACGATGGCGGCGCTGCTGCAAAAGCTTGATGTGCCAGTGCGATATGAACAGGCCAGCAACAGCCTGGACCACGAGATCGTGGAACAAGTTTACCTTGTTTCCAAGCTGTTGCTGGCAATCCAAAATGGCGATAAACACGCATGCAACGCCCTGATTCCCCTAATAATCCGCTGGCCGGCGTGGGAACTTGACCCGGTTGAGCTTTGGCGGCTAGCTGAGCACAATTACCCCAACAAGCCGTGGCTGCCATCACTGCTAAATTCCAAATCAGCCAAAATCAAAGCTCTGGGCAACTGGTTTGTATGGCTAGCGGCTGCCGAAAGCAGCCAGCCGTTAGCCATAACCCTGGAGCAAATAATCGGCCTGCGAACCAGCTTGGACTTCAACTCGCCAATCCGCGATTATTTTTTGAAGAACCAAAATGTCGAGCGCTATTTCCACGGCCTATCAGCAATCCAACTGCTAAGGGCGACGGTGCACGAATTTGGTGCTCATGTCGAACCAACGCTTAGCGAATTGGTAAGATTTATCGAAATTAACAAGCAAAACGGCGTGGTAGTTGCTGACGAATCGCCATTCGTCACTGGCAACCACGCGGTACAGCTGTTAACCGTACACAAGGCCAAGGGCCTGGAGTTCGACCGGGTTTTTGTAGTCGACGCCATTGAGCGCAATTGGCGGCCGCGCGGAGGCCGCCGCATTCCGCCGGCCAACCTGCCGCTGCAGCCAAATGGCGACGACGCCGACGATTTTGTGCGGCTGATGTATGTGGCCGCCACCCGGGCAAAATCGGGCCTATGCGTCAGCAGTTATTACCAAGACCATAGCGGGCAGGAGGTTGCCGCCAGCTCGATAGTGCAAAGCGCATTCGCGATCAAGAAAATTGAGCAAACTGACAATCAGAAGCTACTTGAGGTGCTGGAAGAAAACCTGCGCTGGCCGGCACTTGACGGCGGCTTGGAAAAAGAAATCATCAAAGCCCGGCTTGAAGAATACAATTTAAGTTCAACGCACCTGCAGAACTTTTTAGATATCAAAAAGGGCGGCCCGCAATATTTCAAAGAAAGAAATCTACTAAACTTACCCGAAGCTAAAGCGCCGCATCTGTCTTTTGGGACCGCCATACACGCGGCGCTAGACCTTGGCCAAAAACTGACCAACCAGAGCAACTTTGACCTGGACAAGGTTGTGGCTGAATTTAAAATCAGCCTGAAAAATGAACAGATGGAGCCGGCACAGTACAAACGCTACCTACAAAAAGGCCAAAAGACGCTGGCACGGCTGTTTGGTGATTTTGGTTACACGCTGCCCAAAGGCAGCCAAAGCGAGCAAAAGTTAAAAGATGTCAGGATGGGTAGCGCTATCTTGAGCGGCAAACTGGACCGGGTCGACCAAATCGGTGCCGATATACGCATTGTTGATTATAAAACCGGCTCAGTCCTACGAAGTTTTGACACCAAAGACAAAAACTTGGCCCTAAAAGCCCACAACCACAAAACCCAGTTAATTTTTTACACACTGCTACTTGGCGCCGAAGCAGGGACCGCCGAAGGGCAAATGGTCTATCTAGAAGCCGAAAGCCAAAAAGCCATACTGCGCGGCTATGTGCCCACCAAAGACGACATGCAGAGGCTCAGGCAGCTTATTGAAGCAGTCTATGCAAAAATTGTTAGCTATGATCTGCCTGATGCGTCATGCTACACGCCGGATCTGGCCGGCCTGATTGCTTTCGAGGACGACCTTATAGAAGGCAGATGTTAGTTGATAGTTGATTGTTATTTGTTCTTTGTTATTTATTTTTTGGCTTTTCGGCCTCGGCGGAAGATCTTGACGGTGGCGGTTTTGGCTTTGGCCCTAACAGGCTGTGGTCCAAAGACCCACATGTACAAGTTGACTCCTACAATGGCGCCGATAATCGGGCCGAGAACGTAAACCAAGTTGACATTGCGCATGGCGAACGCTATAGCCGGGTTTAAGAAGGCGGCTGAGGCCGTAGCGGCGACCAAAATACCAACGAAGAAGGATGTAGCATAAGTCAAGGCCGACGTTAGCGTGTCCAGGGCTTTAACAAAGGCGGCGGTCAGGCCTATCGCCAGGATCATCGCGCCGACGGCTTCGGCGATGAACGAAGGCGTAGCAAACGGCGTAGTCTTTACCGGCAAGGTGTGGTTTGTGAAGTATTGGTACAGCTGCCAAGCGCCGATAGCGCCCAGGACCTGCGCGATTATGTAACCTATGCCCCACAGGGTGCTGATTTTGCGGGCGGTCCAGATACCGATAGTGATGGCCGGGTTGAAATGCGAGCCTGAGAGGTTGTTGAAGAACACGTAAATCAGGCCCAGTGTGGCCGCCACGCTAGTACCGATAAAATAGGGAACGGCTGTCGTCTCAGACAGCACGAGAGCCACCATGACCAAGATGCCAGTACCCAAGAACTCGGCGAGCAGTGGCGCGCTCAGTGCGCGATTAATTTTAATAGGTCTCATTTTTCGCGAACCTCCTTTAGTTATTGTTCAACTATACTGCGCTTGACCGCAAAATGCAAAACTGGGGTAATGATATAATTAGTTGCGTGAGTCCGATTGTGAAACTTTACTCCACCTCGTGGTGCGTCTATTGTCGTATGGCCAAGGAATACTTCGATAAGCTTAAGATCCCGTACAAAGAAATCAATCTCGAGCAAGACCATGCAGCCATGCAATACATCATGGCCAAAAGCGGCAGCGCCGGCGTGCCGCAGATAGAGATTGGCGATGAATTAATTTTAGGCTTCGACCGCCCGCGCATCGACGCCGCCCTACAGGCAATAAGCAAAAGGCAATAAGCAAAGAGTATAAACACTACAGGTGGTGTGCCACAAGTAGCGTCCAATTAAGCATAAGCCCAGTAGTAGACTTTCGCAACTATCCCGACATGTCGGGATACTTTGCGAAGCAACGCGAAAGCTCACTACTGGGTAAGCGGCGCTACGTCTAGCGTTTTTAGCAGTTTTATTTTATTATATATGTATGGAAAAGCCTTCGAGAGTGGATCGTCAGGAGTCAGGACAGAGAAACCAGACATGGTCAGTTTTGGATGGTCACTTTGAGCCTTCGCCAGACTTTCCTAATAGGCAACGAATCAAGATCATTGAGGACATGTCGGCTGTCCACGGCGTAAAAGAAATGCAGCGCAGAGTTTACTATACTGAGCTTCTCATTTTTGCCCTAAAATATGTCAACCCTGCCATAGAAAACGATTCCGATCTAGTTGGTCAAATCAGGCGCGGCTTGATAGACCAAACGGTAGATACCATTTACCAAATGGGTGAACTTCACCGTAAAGAAGACGTCAAACAAATAGCCGAAGAGCGTATAGACGAGCCTATGAGCCCCGCTGTCGAAATTCCAGTTATGCAAGCCCTGAAAGCCATGCAGGAAAGCGGTGCAATAAATTACGAAACCCGGACTATGCTGGATGCAATTGTCAGAGGCGTCCATATAAAACAAAGTGCGTCAAAGCTGTAGAATAACTTTATGGTGTTTGAGAACTATAAGACAAAAAAGTCGGTGGTCGTGGTCTATACCGGTGAAGGTAAGGGCAAAACTAGTGCCTCCGTCGGTTTAATGGCCCGGGCACTAGGTAGTGGCTGGAAGGTAGCTTTTATCCAGTTCATCAAGCACTGGAACGTCGGCGAACATGACTTTATCAACCAGATACAGCCGCTTTATAAGAGTAAACTGCTGTTTTATAAAGGCGGCAAGGGGTTTTATGATGCCGGTGATTTGAGCGCCAAGGACGTCACGCCGGCCCAGCACAAAAAAGCCGCCCAGGATACTTATGTTAAAGCATTGCGGGCAGCCACAAGCGGCAAATTTGATCTGGTAATCTGCGACGAAATTAACAATGCCGTCAAACATGGATTAGTCACCAAAAAACAACTTCAAGACTTAATTATTAGCCGCGCAGCCAAAACCAGCCTGTGTCTGAACGGCAGAGATTTTCCAAAAGATTTACTAAAATATGCCGATATCGCCACCGATATGAGCAAAATTAAGCACCATTTCGACGAAAAATTCTTGGCTAACAAAGGCGTAGACTTTTAATCTGCGATTAAAAGTCTAGTTGTTAGTTGAGAGTTGTTAGTCGATAGTAAGGTGGTTAAAAGTGGTATTACCGAGAGTAAACATACTATATAATCATTCCGATGATTAGTGAACCGAGCAGGAGCAGGTTGTGGGTTTGGTGGCTGGTTTTTATTTTGCTGGTCGCCATCGGCACTTATTTTGTCTTCAAGTTAACCGGGCATGAAAGTATCCTGCAAGGCAGCCAGCCAGGGCTATATAGTGTGGTGAAATTTGATGACGGCGACACTATAACCGTCGATATGAACGGAACTGTTGAAACTGTTAGGTTTATTGGCATTGATACGCCCGAAACTCAACACCCGGACCGTCCAGTTGAATGTTATGGCCGCGAAGCGGCGAGCTACACCAAACAGCTAATCGGCAACCAGAAGGTTCGACTGCAAGCCGATCCGTTAAATACCAACCGTGACCGCTACGGCCGGCTGCTGCGATACGTTTATTTGCCAGATAATACGCTGTTAGAGCAAAAATTAATTACCGAGGGGTACGGCTTCGCTTACACCTTTTTCCCCTTCAGCAAATTAGCTGAGTTCAGCGCCTATGAACAGCAGGCGAAATCAGCGAACAAGGGTTTATGGAGCGCCTGCCAAGTCAACATCGAATCCAACGGTTCCGAACATACAAACCCAGCGAATTAATGAGCAGTGAACAATGAATAATGAGCAATAATCTGCTCTATAAATTTTCTTTTTGATTTTCGATTTTTGTTCTTTGTTTTTTGTTCTTTGTTTTTTGATTTAGGAGCCAGTCGTCGAGGACGGCTAAGGGGTAAACCGGGAAGGTCCAAAGCCACAACAGAACCAATAGAGCTAGACGAAGAGGATTAGTGCGGTAATAAAACGTCCGGACCGAGCGGAATTGGTAGGAAACGTGGTGCTTAAAATTAGTGTGCATGGCCCGAAAAGATACGCCCACCAGATTTTTGGGGATATAGCCGATTTTGCCGTGGTGTTTTAAGCAAAAAGACATGTCGTAATCTTCCCAGATGTCGGCGCGCATCATCACCTTATCTCTGATTTTTCGCCAAGCGGCAGATCGGATCGCACAGTTAGAGCCCCACAGCATGCGCTGGCCGCCAATCAGGCCGGCTAGCCAAATATAGCCGTGAAAGATAGCAGATCCGGCCATTTTCAGCGGCACGTCGTACGGATCCGCGCCGGCGGTCACGGCCACAAGTTTTTGATCCGCCGCGAATGCTGATGTAACTTTCTCAACCCAGCCTTTCGGTAAGATGCTATCGGCATCGATTCGGCCCAATATATCGCCGCGGGCCGCATTAAAACCAGCGGCCTGGGCAAAGACCTGATGCTGGCGCTTTTCGCGCAGAATTTTAACAAATGGGTACTTTTTAGCAATCTGGACGGTTTTATCGGTGGAATTATTATCAACTACTATGACTTCTAGCGGTTTGACGGTCTGGGCGGCAATGGAATCCAGGCACTTACTGATGTAGCCTTCCTCATTGTAAGCAGGTATGATAATACTAAGCGCAAGCGATTTATTGGACATATTAGTCAGTAAATAGAATAACAGTTAATGCACTTTTTGAAGCTCAAAACTATCTTAAGGAAGTTGTGGCCAGAGCCGTTTTGGAAGCGTATCCTGGCGGTGATTTTAGCTTTCGTAATCGTTTTTACGAGCGTCAGTTACGGTGTGGCGCAGTGGTACATAGCTAGGCACAACGACGAACCGCTGGTGCTGGGGACTACATTTGTACCAGACTATGCCCGCAGCTACGGTCTCGATCCTCAGCAAACGCTTGAAGCTATATTCTCCGAGCTAGGCATGCGCCAGGTGCGGCTGGTTAGTTATTGGAAGCATATCGAGCAGGCGCCGGGGGCATATGATTTTTCGGAACTCGACTGGCAATTCGCACTAGCTAACAAATACGGCGCCAAAGTTAGCTTGGCCATCGGCCTGCGGCAGCCGCGCTGGCCGGAGTGCCACGAACCACAGTGGGTCAGTTTCGCCGATAAGGAATGGGAACCAAAGCTATATCAATTTATAAAGAAAGTTGTAGACAGATACAAGAACAATCCTGCTTTATCGACATACGAGCTGGAAAACGAGTTTTTTATGAAAGTCTTTGGCGAATGCCAGGACTTTAACCGGTACCGTCTGATATACGAATACAAGCTGGTGAAAGAATGGGATACCGCCCATCCGGTAATTGTCAGCCGCAGCAATAACTGGGTCGGCCTGCCGCTGGGCGCACCAAGGCCGGACAAATTTGGCATTTCTGTTTACAAACGCGTCTGGGACAAAACTCTTACCAAGCGTTACTTTGAATACCCTCTGCCAGCTTGGTTTTACGCCATGCTGGCCGGCTGGGGCGAAATGTTAACAGGTAAGGATATGATTATCCACGAGTTGCAGGCCGAACCATGGCCGCCAAACGATATCCACGAAGCGACTCTGGCGGAACAATTCAAATCACTGGACGCCAAAAGATTGAAAAACCGAATTGATTACGGTATCGCTACCGGCATGCGCACCATAGACCTCTGGGGGGTCGAGTGGTGGTATTGGGTGAAAACCCAGAAAAACGACCCCAGCGTTTGGAATGTGGTCAAGCAGGCAGTGGCTGACGCTAATGCCAAAAACTCCAAGCTTCAAAGTGACAGTAAATAGGAATTAGAAATTAGGAATTAGCTTGAGCCGAACTCTTAACTAGTTTCTATTTTCTAGTTCCTAGTTTCAGCGCATAATATGCGCTATGGCCAAGAAGCTCCGCAATACCGGACATATCACCAATAAAAGAGCCCGCTATGACTATCAGCTGGGTGATTCTTTAATTGTGGGTATGGCTCTGACGGGCGCCGAAACTAAGGCGCTGCGCCTCGGCCACGGCCAACTGCGCGGCGCCTACGTGACAGACAGGGGTGGTGAGCTGTGGCTGATAAATGCCCAAATTACCGGCAGCAGCGGTGTGCCAATTGATGAATCGGCTCAAACCCGCAGCCGCAAACTGCTGGCCAAACGTCCGGAGATTGAAAAATTACTAGCCGCCAAGCGGCAAGGCATGACCATTGTGCCGCTGGAGGTTTTAAATCGTGGGCGTTATATTAAGCTCAAAATCGCCCTCGGCCGCGGTAAAAAGCGCTATGATAAGCGCGAAACCCTCAAACGCCGCCAACAAGAACGCGACATCGCCCGCAGGTTATAATAAATACCGTTTTTTTGCGGGCTACTATCTGCAAAATACCCTACTAAAAATACGATCGTATTTTTAGAGGGGTGTTTTTTATAGACGTGAACTCCGGCTCCTGACTGTAATTTCTACACTGTTTTGATCTATTTGAGGGGAGTAATATTGTTACATGAGTGATACAGACTACAGTGGAGTTCTTTTAGAAGATGTTAATGGTAAATTCGACGTAATACTTGATGCTGTTAAGGGAATAAGAGGAAAAGTTGACGACCTGCCCACGAGGAACGAGTTTAATAAGCTAAAAGGGGATGTAAAAACCATCAAAGCCGTTGTTACTCAAAATAATCTGGAAGTTAATGATTATAACAGACGCATCACTAAACTAGAAGAAGTTAAAGCCTAATATAGCTATGCTCAAAATCTACTCCTGGAATGTCAACGGCATTAGGGCGGTGGTTAGAAAAGGCGCGCTGCAGGATTTTATTGCCAAATATAAACCGGATATCGTTTGCCTACAGGAAACCAAGGCTCAGCAAGGACAAGCGGAAATAGACTTACCCGACTATGAAGAATATTGGAACTCAGCTCACAAAGCCGGCTATTCCGGCACCGCGATTTTTACCAAAATCAAACTGCTCAAGGTGATTAATAGTTTCCCTGAAAGTTTTGCCAAAAAATACAATTTCATAGATGACAAAACTCGCGATTCGGCCAACGAGGGCAGGGTTATTGCCGCAGAGTTTGACAAGTTTTGGCTGGTAAACGTTTATACAATCAATGCCAAGGACGATTTGAGTCGACTACCGCTGAAATACGAGCATTGGGATCCGGCATTTTTAGCCTATGTGAAGGAGTTAGAGAAGCAGAAACCAGTGGTCTTTTGTGGTGATCTTAATGTCGCCCACACTGAGGATGATTTAGCCCGGCCAAAAGAAAACAAGGGTAAAAAAGGTTTTACGGAAGAAGAGCGGGAAGGTTTCCAAAAATATATTGACGCTGGATTTATTGACGCCTTCCGTCTATTTCATGAAGGTAATGGCCACTACACCTGGTGGACACACTGGGCCAATGCCCGGGCGCGCAATGTCGGCTGGCGGATTGATTATTTCCTGGTCTCCAAAAGTCTGAAGCCCAAAATCAAAGCAGCCCAAATTCACGCTGATGTTATGGGCAGCGACCACGCCCCAGTTAGTATTACACTAGATATATGAGCACAAGGAGACCTTTTGCTGTCTTCGACATAGATGGGACGCTGATAAGGTGGCAGCTCTATCATGCTATCGCCGATGCGCTGGCCAAACGCGGCTTAATAGACGCCAAGACTTACCAATTTATTCGCGACGCGCGGATGGTGTGGAAACGACGTACCCATGGCGAGGCCTTTAGCGCCTATCAATCGGAGCTGGTTGTGGCCTATGAAAAGTTGCTGCTGGATCTAAGCTATAAAGATTTTAAAAAAGCAGTTAATGCAGTTTTTGACGAATACAAAGACCAAGTCTACACCTACACACGGGAACTAGTCAAACAACTCAAAAAAGATGGTTATTTATTGTTCGCCATTTCCGGCTCACAGATAGAAATTGTCAGTAAAATTGCTAAACATTACGGCTTTGATGATTGCGTCGGAACAATTTACGAGCATGAAGGCGATAAGTTTACGGGGGCGATGACAGCCCATTTGGGCGGCAAGCACGTGGTCCTTCGGGAACTAATCGACAAACATCACGCCGACACCGCTGGCAGTATCGCAGTCGGCGACGCAGCTAGTGATATTTCCATGCTGGAGATGGTCGAGACGCCAATTGCTTTTAATCCCGAACGAAATCTATTTGAACACGCCAAAACCAAAGGCTGGAAAATAGTCATTGAGCGCAAAAATATAGTCTACGAACTAAAGAAACAAGATGGAAGATACGTATTGGCTAAAACAGACTGATGGGCCGCTGTTCGAGGATGTTTTGTGGAGCCGGCCGGAAAACAAACAACGGGCCGGCAAACTTTTGATCGTCGGCGGTAATTTGCATGGTTTTTCCGCGCCAGGGACAGCTTATAGCGCCGTCGTTAAAGCTGGTATTGGAACTGCCAGGGTAATTTTACCTGATAAAATTCAAAAAACTGTCGGTAAGTTAATCCCTGAGGCCGAGTTCGCACCGAGTACGCTCAGCGGCAGCTTTAGTAAAAAAGCCCTAGCCCAAATACTGGATAGCGCCCAGTGGGCAGACGGGGTACTGCTAGCCGGCGACTTTGGACGGAATTCTGAAACGGCAATTTTACTGGATAGTTTTATAAATAAATATACAGGGCAAGTAACGATAGCCCAAGACGGCCTGGATTATTTTTTGGATAAAAATAGCCCTTTGGTTAACCGGCCAAGTACATCTTCGGTTATGAATCTTGGTAAACTGCAGAAGTTAGCTAAAAATAACCGTCCGACAACTCCGGTGATGCACAGCATGATGCTGGCTGATCTTGTCCAGCTACTGCATGATTGGACGACTGGCAACCCCTGGGCAATCATTACCAAACAAGCCGGTAATTTTATCGCAGCCAGCGGCGGACAGGTCAGTACCACGCCAGCACCCCAAGAATCAAACTGGCAAGTTGAACTAGCTGCCTACGCTAGCGTCTGGTGGCTCCAGCAGCCAAGTAAAACATTTGAAGCCTTATCGACAGCCATTTATGATTACATTAAGAATTAAACATCTATGAGCGAACCATAATATCAATCACCTGAATCAACTTCTGGTGATCTAAGCGATTTTGACCGAGCTATTTTAGAAGACGCACTTCTAGAGTCCGAAAGAGTGCACTTGCGTAGTCATATAAAAATGCTCAGAAATCTAGATTAGTACCTCCTAGCACAACACTTTACACTTACGCCTACTCAGCGCCAGGAAGAAGTCCGTAAGGCAGAAGCAAAGCTAGCTGAGCTAGACTCCTGTGAGCGATTTAGTGATATGTCTCCCGAAGCTATAGAAGCTAGATTCAGAGCCTTACTAGTAGAGTTAGGAGAAGGTAATATGCCGCCAAATCCCAGAGCAGTTTTATTAAGGCAACAGAGAGTAGCAGATACAAAATCAAGTTTAAGCAT
>Ga0209542_10010275_pt1 | contig 16935 bp, 17 predicted proteins | sample RifCSPhighO2_01_FD_184028 | JGI IMG/M metagenome (GOLD analysis project Ga0209542, IMG submission 184028) | Soil microbial communities from Rifle, Colorado - Rifle CSP2_plank highO2_0.1 (SPAdes) (version 2) | ecosystem: Environmental > Terrestrial > Deep subsurface > Rock core/Sediment ...
ACGGGCAGAAAGGTGTTGTGAATGTCATTAAAATTTTAACTTCTCTTGATTTTTCATCCAAATGAATGTTATAAATAAGCCCTAGCGTGTGAATGTCTATTCTTATTTCTGGATCTTCAACAGTTCTTAGTATTTCTATTATTTTTTCTTTGTTCATTGTATTGATCCCGAGATTATATTTTTGAAACCGTCTCGTTCAATTTTATTTGCCAGTTCTTTTGTTCCGGTTTTAATAATTTTCCCTTCCGACATGATACTGACTTGGTCTACATTTAGGTAATTTAATATTCTGTTGTAGTGTGTTATAATAAGTATGGCTTTATCTTTTGAGTGGATTTTATTTATTGTTTCCCCTATTGTTTTAAGTGCTGATACGTCTAGACCAGAATCACACTCATCAAGAATTATGTAGTCTGGGTTAAGCACAAGCATTTGAAGTATTTCTGAACGCTTTTTTTCGCCACCGCTGAAACCTTCATTCAAATAACGTCTAGAAAATTCGCTTGGAATTTCTAGTTGAGACATCTTTTCTTTTAATAGTCCGTAGAATTCAATTACACTTAATTCTGGCAGGTTTTGTGATTTCCTTTTTTCATTCAATGCTGTTCTTAGAAAATTTATTATTGTGACTCCTGAAATCTCTATTGGGTTTTGGAAGGACATGAACATTCCAAGTTTTGACTTTTCATCTGGTGAGGATTCTGTGATAGTCTTGCCGTTTAAGATAATTTCGCCACTGTCTATATTATATCTTGGGTTTCCAGCCAAAACGTTTGCCAGGCACGACTTGCCCGCCCCATTCATTCCCATAAGAACATGTATCTCTCCAGGCTTTATTTGCAAATTAATTCCCTTTAGAATTTGTTTTCCTTCAATTGAAGCATAAAGATCTTTTATTTCCAACATTTTAATTTATTTTATTTGTGGTTGATTTAATAGTTTATTTAGTGCAACTAATGGCAAGGTGGCGCACCTTGTTCTCACAATTCCCAGCCTGATTCCCAATAGCTTTTTCATTTCTTCCTCATTAATTTTTCTTATTTCCTCTAATGATTTCCCTTTTACTAATTCTGTGAGCATAGATGCTGCAGCAATTGAAATTACGCATCCCTTTCCCAGGAACGAGATGTCCTTAATTTTATTACCTTCCAGTTCGATAGAAATTTCTATTTCATCTCCGCAAACCGGGTTATATGTCTTATAATAAAAATTTCTGTTTATTGCTGGCTTGAAGTTTCTTGGATTTTTGTAATGATCCAGGATGTTTTCTTTTATCATTTCAGGATCAACCTCTCCAATGAAGTTGGGGTTCAACGGCTCGCTTGCAATTTCCTTTAAAGCTGTTATGAATTTGTCGACCTCTTCTTTTGTGTTGTAGAATGCCAAACTAACTCTGCATAATGAGTCTTGTTTTAACACCTCATTAACTAACGGCATAGCGCATAAATGACCTGCACGTATAGCAATTCCTTTTTCATTTAAATATGATGCAACATCGTGAGCATGCAAGCCGTTTATTGTAAAAGAGATTATATTTAATGAATCTGCATGCGAGAAAATTTGTATATTCTTAATTTCTTTAATTTTGGCAAATGCGTAGCTTACTAACTCCTTTTCATACTCTTGTATTTTTTCCAGAGTTAGACTTTCTAGATACTTTATAGCCTCACAAAGTGAGATTATCTCGGAAATGTTTTGCGTTCCTGCTTCAAATTTTTCTGGATGTTCTAAGAATCGAGAATTTGTAAAAGTTACTTGTTCTATCATTCCCCCACCGAAATTAAATGGTGGAAGTTTCTGCAATAAATCTTTTTTGCCGTATAAGACACCGACGCCAGTAGGACCAAGCATTTTGTGACTTGAGAAGACTAAAAAGTCACACTCAAGGTTTTTCACGTCTATTTTTTTATGAGCTATTGACTGTGCCACATCTATTATTGTTATGATCTCTGGATTTAATGTTTTTGCTAGTTTTATTATTTCTTTTATGGGATTTTCAGTTCCTAGGACATTTGATACATGGGTTAGTGATAGTATTGCCGTTTTATCTGTTATTTTTCTTTTTAGATCTTCCATATCTAGTCCAAATTTCTCATTTATCTTCACATATTTAATTATAAAATTATGTTTTTTTGCCAGATTTTGCCAGGGAACAATATTTGAGTGGTGCTCCATTTCAGTAAGAAGAATTTCATTTTTTCCCTGAGAAATGATGTCTTTTATTGTATAAGATAAGAGATTTAGTGATTCGGTTGCATTTTTTGTGAATACTATTTCTTTTTCCTCAGCATTTATGAACGAAGCAATTTTTCTCCGGGATTCATTGAATTTTATTATTGCATTTTCAGCTAAAGTGTAAACACCTCGATGTATGTTTGCATTTTCTTTCTCACTAAAATTTTTCTCTGCCTCTATTACTTGTTTAGGTCTTTGTGAGGTGGCCGCATTGTCAAAATAGATTAAATTTGGATTGTGCTTGAAAAATGGAAAGTCTTCACGAATTTTATACACGTCTAATGGCTTCCGAATGTCTTTTGGTATTTCGTCTTTTCCAAGTTTTCTGTTCAATAACTCTAGGTATTTGTTAAAACCAATTTGAAACCCTTCTGTAAATCTGTCGGGATAAATTTTAATCATATTAATTATTTCTGAGATTTCGTAAGACTCTATTTTTTCTATTTCTTCTTCTTTGATTATGAAGGGCCCATTATGAAAGCCTATAAATAAGGACATCATGTGTTTTGGTGTCTTTTTTTCTTCTATCCTTGGTTCGGATAGAGATTCTGCTACTGCTTGCAGCATTGTTGATATTCCTAATTCTTCTTGTAATTCCCTATAGGCACTTTCTTCGTAATTATCTCCCAATGCCACGTGTCCGGACGCGGAAAAGTCGAATTTGCCAGCTCCACTTTTTTCTTTTGCCCTTGTCTGGAGCCATAATTTTCCTTTATTATCAAATAATAAGATGCATGAAATTCTATGACATAAGCCTCTTTCATGACATAAACTTCTAAGCTCTTGACCTATTATTTCATCGTTTTCATTTACAACATTAACTAACTCATCTGCCATTTTGTTTTTTATTTTTACTCAGTCTTCTTAACTAACAGAATTTTCTATTTCCAATTCTATAAGCTTATTTAATTCAACAGCATATTCTAGAGGTAGTTCCTTTATTATGGGCTCTATATATCCTGAAACGATCATTTTGGTTGCTTCGCTTTCAGAAAGTCCGCGGGACATTAAATAAAATAACTGCTCTTCACCTATTTTTCCGACAGCCGCTTCGTGTGCTACTTTGACGTCATTTTCATTTACTATCATGCTGGGATAAGTAATAGCTCTTGATTCATTATCTAACATTAGTCCGTCGCAGCATACATGTGCTGTGGAGTTTTTTGCCCCTTTTTTTATTTCAACTAGGCCACGGTAAGATGCTATTCCTCCATTTTTGCATATACCCTTACTTAAAATATTTGAGCTTGTGTTTGGCGCGAGATGATAAACTTTACAGCCCGTGTCTTGATGCTGTCCTTTTCCCGCATAAGCAATTCCTATATAATCTGTTTTTGCATTTTCTCCGACAAGAACGGAACATGGATATAACATCGTAATGTTGCTGCCCATGTTCCCATTAACCCATTCCATTATTGCGTTTTTTTGAACTATTGCGCGTTTTGTGTTGAGGTTGTAAGTATTTCTGCTCCAGTTTTCTATTGAAGTATAACGTGCTCTTGCTCCTTCATTAACAAAGACTTCCACACATCCTGCATGAAGAGAATCTTTTTCGTAGACTGGAGAAGAACAGCCTTCAATATAATGTATTTCTGCATTTTTTTCAACAATTATTAAAGTATGCTCGAATTGACCGCCTTTAAGCGCGTTCATTCTAAAGTAGGCTTGAAGTGGTATACGCACTTTAACTCCCTCGGGTACGTAAATAAAAGTTCCTCCGCTCCAGACTGCGGCATGAAGAGCCGCGAATTTATGAAGTGCCGGAGAAATACATGAGGTCATGAAGTATTTTTTTACGAGTTCAGGATATTTATGTAGTGCATCATCCATATTTTCGAAGACTACACCTTGCTGTTCAAGTTCTTCCTGCAATTTATGATAGGCCATTTTACTATCAAACTGAAATCCTGCCCCCCCAAGAGAATTTCTTTCAGCTTCAGGAATTCCAATTCTTTCAGCTGTCTTTCTTATTTCTTCGGGAACATCTTCCCATTTTGTAGCTTGCTTAAGTTTTGGCGAGACATAATAAATTATATTATCTAAATCAAGATGTGAAAGATCCGGCCCCCAGTCAGGAACCGGTTTTTCTTTGAATATTTTATAACCTAAAAGCCTTTTTTGCAACATCCATTCCGGCTCATTTTTTGATTTGGAGATTTTTACTATAACCTCCTCATTTAAGCCTGGGGGTGCAATATATTCGTTTTCAAATTCAATGCTGTCGTCATATTTAGAGCGATCTATTTCTATAACTGTCTGCTGTTCTTTGCTTTTGGTTATCTCCCTTTCTGTTAAAGTTAATCCTTCTTCCATTTAGAAATCACCCCTGATTTATTTAATATTCATTCAGCGGTCTGAAACAGCCGGTTATTGCGGGATTGCAGTTGCACGGCACGTTTGAAATGCTTTTATGAATTGCACATAGTTCTCCCGTGTGTTTTATCATTCTTAAAAGTCTTTGAGTTTCTCTTAATAAGGAAATTTTGTCGTTAATATTTTGTGCAGATCTTTTTATTTCATTTTCTATGATTTTGTTGAATGAAACTTTGTTTCCTCTCTTTCCTTTTATGTACTGACTGACGGTGGCATTTTCAATGTCTAGTAATTTTGCGATTTCCGTCTGTTTCATCCCTCTTTCTTTCAGTGCAATTGCTAGGTATTTTCTTAATGTGGGTATTATATAAAAGACCTCAATTTCTTGAGGTTGTAAGATGCCTTTTCTTGGGCTTTTCACAAATTCTACGGGTGCCTTGTCCATAACTTATTAACAATTGTTAACTTTTTAAAGTTTTTGGGAAAGGGGATTTATGATATTTAAATAGATTGTTGTGATTTTTGATGATGTTAAAATTCTTTTCTACTTTTTTTAATTTAATGAATGTCTTAATGTTGGGGTTTTAACTAATGATTTTATATTATTTAATAGATAATCAAATATTGCTTCAGAATCTCCTGCAATCTTGATCGGAGGATTATCAAGACTTTTATATGGGGTTTTATTTGTTACTAGTCCTTCAGCAACAGGCATTGTTATTCCTGTGACCAGATATGATAGGGCGCTTTCATCTTTTTTATAAACATAAAGTTGGATTCCTTTAATTTCTTGACTTTTTCCACTTCTAAATTTGAAGAGAATAAGGGGTGTTCCCTGCCCGTCTTCTCTAATTCTGTCTTGAATCTCTTCCAGCTTATATTCTGTGTTTTGGTATGTTGTCTTTAAGGTGAAAGGTAGGAGAATATTTTCCAATAAAATTCCCTCACCCGCGATACATACTGTAGACTCTAGATTTTTATCCCCTTCGATAAGTATCTCATTCATGTGATTCCGAGAAACCATCTCTTTTTAAAGATTGTTAAGAATTAAAATTTTCTTCAACTTCGCTCCAGTCAATTATATGGAAAAAAGCTTCTATATAATCTGCTCTCTTGTTTTTGTAATGGAGATAATATGCGTGCTCCCAGACATCTAATCCTAATAGGGTTTTTTTTCCTTCCATTAAAGGTGAATCCTGATTTGCTGTTGAGGCTATTTCTAGTTTGCCGTCGGGATCTACTACAAGCCAAGCCCAACCAGAACCAAATCTGTTCATCGCCGCTTCAGAAAATTGCTTTTGAAATTCAGAAAAGCTACCGAATGACTGTTTTATGGCTTTTATTATTTCTAAATTTTCGTCTGGAATATTTTCTTCTTCACCTTTCTTTAAAATAAGCCAGAAGAAGCTGTGATTTACATGGCCGCCACCGTTATTTCTTACAGCTGTTCGAATTTCTTCGGGAAGAGCGTTTATATTCCCTATTAATTCTTTTGCTGTTTTATCATGCAAATTTTTATGTTTTTCAAGTGCCTTATTAAGTTTATCTACATAGGCTTGATGATGTTTGTCATGATGAATTTGCATTGTTTCCTTATCTATATACGGTTCTAATTCATGAAAAGGGTAAGGCAGTGGCGGTAATTCGTGAGGATAAGTCATATTATTTATTCAAGGGGTAAATTCTTTATATAATTTCCTATGTTTTTATAAAGCATATTTGTTGGGGTCTGGTTGGGATAAATTTAAAAATGGGCATTTCTAAGGTCTTTAGAGGTGGTGGAACGAGACTGCCTTAAGGTTTCTGGATTAAATATTAACTAAAAATTATAAAATGCCTGTAGATTTGAGAACTCGCAAGTTGGCGCAATTAACTGTTAGATATTGTGTTGGAATGAAGCCTGGCGAAATAGTTATTATTTCCGGAGGATCAGAGTCTATTCCGTTTTTAGTTGAACTGTATAAAGAAATTATTCTCCAAAAAGGGCATCCAATTTCACGTGTAGGATTGCCAAATGTAAATGATTTTTTTTACAAGTACGCAACTAAAGAGCAACTTGAACGTTTTCCAGAAGAATTTTTTGAAACTGTTAAGAAGGCGCAGTGTTATATCGGAATTAATACTGATTTAAACACTAGGGAGTTAAGCAATGTTGATCCTAAGAAAATTTCTGCAAGGCAAAAAGTTACGAATCCTATTTCAGACTATATTGTCAATACACGAGATAAAATAAGGAGAGTATTAGTTGCTTACCCCTCTCTCGCACAGGCTCAAGGTGCGGGAATGTCTTTAACAGAGTATGAAAACTTTGTTTACAACGCTTGCCTAGATATGAATTGGAAGAAGTTTGGAAAGCAGTTAGATAAAATAAAAAGTGTTTTTGAAAAAGGCAGTAGTATACATTTAATTGGAGAAGGTGTTGATTTAAAGTTTTCAATAAAAGGTAAGAATTGCGTTGCTGACAAGGGCGAAGACAATATGCCTGGCGGTGAGGTCTTTATGGCTCCGGTTAGAGACAGCTTAAATGGAACGATTAAGTTTGATTATCCAAGAATTGTTAATGGGAATGAAATTTCTGGCGTTTACTTGAGATTTGAGAATGGGAAAGCTGTTGAAATAAAAGCAGAAAAAGGGGAAGAATTTTTTAAAGCACTTTTAGCAACAGATGAGAACGCGTCCTATGTTGGGGAGTTTGGAGTTGGATGTAATAGCAAGATAACAAGATATACTAATGATTTGCTTTTTGATGAGAAGCTTATGGGGACTATACATTTAGCTTTGGGAATGGCTTACAAAGAGAATGGAGGAGGAAACGACTCGGCAATACATGTTGATATAGCTAAAGATATGCATAAAGGAAAGATTATTGTTGATGGTAAGGTCATTCAAGAAAACGGAAAGTGGGAGATGAGGGTTTAAATTATGCTGAGATTGATGACAAGATTTAATAATTCTATTTTTCTCTGAATAAAATGACTAAGAGTTTAAGTGTTGAAGAGAAGTTTGAACTCATTAAAAGAAATACTGAAGAGATAATTGGCGAGAGTGAATTAAAAAAACTTTTAAAGGAAAAAAAACAGCCTGTTGTGTACTTGGGGACGGCAGTTACGGGAAGACCGCATATAGGATATTTCGTTTGGGCTTTGAAACTTGCTGATTTTTTAAGAGCTGGATTTAAAGTTAAAATTCTACTTGCTGATTTGCATGGGGCTTTAGATAATACACCTTGGCCAGTTTTAGACAAGAGATATGATTATTACAAAAAAGTAATTCCTTTAATGTTTGAGTCTTTAGGGGTTGATACAAAAGATTTGGAATTTGTCAAGGGAAGTGATTTTCAATTAAAGCCAGAGTATATGTATGATTTATTACAAGCCTCGACTTTTACATCAGTTCATGATGCATTAAGAGCAGCGTCCGAAGTGGTTAAAAATGCAGAGATTGAGAGGGCCAGGGTTTCAAGCCTGATTTATCCCCTAATGCAAGTAATTGACGAACAGTACCTAGGAGCCGATATACAATATGCGGGAGTTGATCAGAGAAAAATAATGGTTTTAGCCCGAGAGGTCTTACCGAAGTTAGGATATAGTGCTCGAATTGAAGTCATGACACCTATGATTCAGGGATTACAAGGAAGTAAGAGTAAAATGTCCGCAAGCGTTGAAAGTTCAAAGATTGATTTGTTAGATGATTATGAAACTATTAAGAAAAAACTGCAAAACGCCGAATGTGTTGAAGGTAACACTAACAATGGTATAATGGCTTTTTTGAAGCATGTTATTATGGTTATAAAACACGATAAAAAAGAAAAGTTCACTGTTGAAAGGGATAAAAAGTATGGTGGCGATCTGCATTATCGTGGGTATGGGGATATAGAAAAAGATTTTGTACACAAAAAATTGCATCCTCAAGATCTTAAAATGGCTGTTGCAAAAGAGATTAATAATTTATTGAAACCAATGCAAAAAGAGAGAGTAAAGCTAGAAAAGAGTTCTAAAGAGGCTTATAAATGAATATCTTTGAATAAAACACAATCCTTTTAATATCTCCTTTCTTTTTTCCACTTATGAAAAAGACAGTTGTCGGACTTGTTGAAACAGTAGAGATAAATGGTAAAAAGTTTAAGGCCAGAATTGATACTGGTGCTCAGACTGGATCTATTGATGCAGGTGTTGCAAGTAGACTTGGGTTAAGGCATATTACTAGGTATACCGAAGTAATCTCTGCAAGTGGAATGAGTTATAGAAAGGTTGTTAAAGCGGTTGTTAAAATTAAAAATAGAAAAATAAGAGCCTCATTCACTGTTGCTGACAGAAGCAATTTAAGTTTTAAGGTTCTTATAGGCAGAAATATCCTTCGTAAAAATTTTCTTGTTGATTGTAAAAAATAATAAATAGGTGAAATAAGGATGAAGATAGGAATTATAAGCTTGGAGGGGAGAAGCAGCAAAGAAATTGCTAAATCTTGCAAAAAATACTTTAAGAAAGTTGACTCTTTGAATTTAAAGAAATTTGAAGTTCATTTAACTGGTGAGGGTGTTGAAGTTACTTATCAAGGTAGGCCATTGGGAGATTATGATTGCCTATATATCCGGGGGAGTTACAGATACGCTCTTTTGCAAAGAGCAATTACAAGGTTATTGGGCAGAAATATTTACATGCCAATTTCCAAGTTAGGGTTTGCTTTAGGGCACGATAAGTTTTTAACCTTGGTAGAATTGCAAAAGTCTCAAATAGCGATCCCAAAAACATATTATGCCGCGACTACTGAATTGGCTAAGTTGCTTTTAACAAAGAAGATTTCTTATCCTATTATAATGAAGGTGCCAAGAGGTACTCATGGCAAGGGAGTTATGATTGCAGACAGTGAAAAGTCCGCCAAATCTATTTTAGATTTGTTAGAACATTTTAATGAGCCCTATATTATTCAGGAATTTATATTTACAGAGAATACTACCGATGTAAGGGCAGTTGTTGCTGGCGGAAGAGTTATTGCTGCTTATGAAAGAAAAGCTATGAAAGGTGAAGCAAGGGCAAATATTCATCTTGGTGGTGAGAGAAGGACTCATAAAATTACAAAAGAAGAAGAAAAACTTGCAATTGGAGCCGCAAGAGCTATAGGGGCTGACATTTGCGGAGTGGATATCTTAAATGGAAAAAAACCTGCAGTAATAGAAGTTAATTTAAGCCCCAGCATTGCGAAACTGGAAAAAGTTACTGGCGTTGACGTTTCCGATGAAATTGCCAAGTTTTTATATGAGCAAACTTTAAAATTCCATAAAAAAAAGGAAAGCAGAAAGAATGGAAGGTATAGAAAAAAGGCAAAGAAAATTATAGATAATATTTTAAATAGGTTTTAATTGTTTTAAATATGGCAAAATTACACTTACACCCTGGAGCAAGATGGTTGTTTAGGGTAAATTCATTTTTTGGAGTTTTGTTTTTGGTTTTTTTCATAGCTATGTTTTTTATTGCTTGGATTCTTAACAGCCCAACCAGCCTTTTCTTAACCGGGGTTAGCTTATGGATTTTCTTTATTTTATTAGTATTAATACTAATAGAAGTTTATTCAAGAATGTCCTATAATAGGTGGTTCTATGAATTTACCGATACAAATCTAAGATTGGAAAGAGGAATTATATGGAAACGTTATTCTAATATTCCCTATGAGAGAATTCAAAATGTTGATATCCATAGGGGAATAATTGCTCGTATGCTTGGATTTTCAAGTTTAATGATACAGACTGCAGGTTACTCTTCTTATGGTGGAAGGGGTGGAATGGCTCTTGCAGAAGGGTACATTCCAGCGGTTTCTATTGATGAGGCGGAGAAAATAAGGGAATTTTTAATTCGTAAAATAAGCAAAAAATCTAAGAGCGGACTTTAACATTAATCACTTAGTCTTGAATTCAACAACATCCAAATCTTTTAATTTGTGCTGAAGACCTACTTTCTGCCCTCCAAATTTGCTTGAAGGTCCCCAGATTTTTGTTTCTTTTATTATTCTTTCTGGATTTGCGGTTTTAAAAACTTTTGAGGCGACGGTTTTCACTGTATCTCCTGGAGAGAGTATTATTGGCCTTGGAGATTTTCCTTCCAAGGTTTTGCCCGGTTCTTTTGTAAATATTCTAATTTTATTGAAGCTCTGAAATACCTGGCCCTTTAGCTGTTCTATGCCGTCTTGGGTTTTAGTTGAAATTATGCTGTACGGGTATTTTGAAAATTTTGATTTTAATGTTGCTTCAAGTTTTCTTCTTTGATTTGAATCTAAAATATCTGATTTGTTGAAAACAATTATTCTATTTCCGGGAGCTTGAGATAAACCCTTTTCTATTTCATTTACTTCTTCCAAGTTTGTAATAAGAATTATAATCGTATCGGCTGTGTTTACTAAACCTCTGTCATAATGTTCTGACTCAAATGCTGGAATTTCTATTATCTGTATGTTTGTTCCGGCATAATGCATTGTTCCGAGCAGAGGGTGTTTTGTTGTAAAGTTAATTGGCGAAATAATTGGATTAATGTTTGTTAATAAAGAAAGCAAAGATGACTTTCCAGAATTGGTTTTGCCTACAATGACGGCTTGCATTTCCTCCTTTTTTATTCCTATTTTTGTTGATTTGCCTTTAGACTTAGATTTTTCTAATTGCTCTTTTAATTTTTTATATCTGGTTTTTAATTGAGCTCTTAGGTTTTCTCCACCTTTATGTTTGGGAGCTTTTCGTATCATATCTTCTAGGGCAATGAGCTTTTCTTTTGCATTTGAAGCCTCAAGATATCTTTTTTCTGCTTCTAAAAAGTCTGGGTGGGCGTTAATTGGCATTTTAAAATAAAAAGAACCAAGGTTCTTTTTTAATCTCCTTTATACTTGTTACATCCCTCGAGCAACTTTCTTTCATTGCCTCTGAGGAAAGTTTAAATTTTATTCACTTCTAAAGCCATTTGTGTTTTAAAAATGTTGAGAATAGATGATGATCTAACACCTGTTTGTTGACTTGGGGTGGATGAACAAAACCTTATAAACTTCTTTCTATTTTTTACTTTTCATGGATCAGAAGAAGAATTTTAAGCGCAAAATATTGAAAAATGGAATGACTGTTGTATTTGAGAAGAGGGACTTGCCTATTGTCTCAGTGGCCATTGCAATTAGGAATGGGGGTGTTAATGAGTCGGGGAATGAAAAGGGGATAAGCCATTTTATTGAGCATATGCTTTACAAAGGGACGCCAACAAGAAATGCGAGGCAAATCGCTTTAGAGATAGAAAGAAATGGCGGAGATTTAAACGGCTTTACAGATGAGGAAATTACAGCTTATTGGTGTAAAATGCCTTCAGAGCATTTGGGCGTTGCCCTAGAGGTTTTAGGTGATATGGTCAAGAATCCTCTGTTTGACAATAATGAACTTGAAAAAGAAAGGCAAGTAATTTTTGAAGAAATAAAGATGAGAAGAGACACGCCCATGATTTATGTTTATGATTATATACAGGAATTGCTTTATAGTGAGCCTTTGTCACTTCCTTTGATAGGAAGTCATAAAACAATGAATGCAATCACTAAAGAAAAAATGAGAAAAAAATTTGATGCAGTTTATCAGCCAAAGAATATGATCTTATGTGTTGTTGGGGATGCTAAATTTGAAGAGATAGTAAAGTTTGCCGAAAAAAGCTTTGGGAATAAAAAAGGGCGAGTGTCCGTGTATAGTGTTAAGCTTAAAAACGGAGAGAGAATAGAAAAAAGAAAAGGGCTCGATCAAGCGCATTTGATATTTGCCCATCATGTGCCTTTAGGAAATGATAAAAAAAGTTCTGCAGCGCAAGTCTTATCTGTGCTAATGGCCGGTGGAATGTCTTCAAGATTATTTAGTGAAATACGAGAGAAGAGAAATTTAGCTTATGCGGTTAGAGGTTCAGCAAATATTCATAAGACTTTTGCTTTTAATTCGGTTTATGTTGGTACAACTAAGAAAAACTTAGAACTTGTAAAAAAACTTATATTAGAAGAATTTGAAAAGGTTTCTAAGGGGTTAGACGAAAAGGAGTTGAGTGAAATTAAAACGCAAATGATTGGAAATTATCATATTGCTTTAGAGGAGTCGCAGTCGCAAATGGTGGCTTTATTGTACAGCGAAATTGAAGGTAACGCAGAAAAGTTTTATGATTTTGAAAAAAGAATAAATGCGGTTAATTTAAAAGACGTTAAACAACTTGCCAAACAGGCATTAAAGAAGCACAGTTTTCTTGCGTTAGTACCTGAAGATTGAGATTATATAGACCACAATTAATAACTTATTTAAATAACCTTGATTTTGATATAGCATGAATAAGATAGCGTCAACACCTCTCCACATACTTGTCGGAGTAATTGTAATTTTAGGAGGAATTTTATATCTGTTTAATCAAAATGGATTAGGTTTGATAATAACTTCACTTGCATTGTTAATTGAGGCAATAATAAATTGGGTTGGTAAAATATAAAATGGAAATAATAATTAAAAATGTTTTAATAGGAGTTGCAGTTATAATTCTAAATTTGGTGCCTTTAATATTAAAAAAATATAAGCTAGTTCCAATAACCTTGATACTCTCTCTTATCATAATGCTATTGGGAATTTATCTTAATTAGGCTTTATTAGAAAGATTTAAATATGTGTATGCACATAATTACACATGGTTAACATTACTTTATCTGTATCTGAGGAATTGAAGAAAAGACTGCAAAAACATGACGAAGTTAATTGGAGTGCTGTTACTCGGAGAGCTTTAGAAGAACATCTTAACAAGATGGAGATAGCTGAGAAAATTGCGAGCAAAAGCAAGCTGACAAGGAAAGATGTGGAAGAACTTGACAAACTTATAAAACGAGAAGTAGCCAAGGCCCATGGCATAGAATGATATTTGTAATTGATTCCAACATTATTTTTTCTGGACTTATCAAGGATGGCAAAACAAGAGAAATTCTTTTAACATCAATCCTTAAATTTTATATTCCAGAAAGAGTGTTAGACGAAATTAAAACACATAAAGAACTAATTATTAAAAAATCAAATCTTTTGCAAGAAGAATTTGAATTATTGTTTGATTTACTTATCAGCAAAATTTCTGTTGTATCTATTGCAAATTACCAAAATTATATGAATGAAGCCCTAGATATTATGGGCCATATTGATAAAGATGACTCCCCATTTATTGCTCTTGCTTTATCCATAGAAAATGACGGTATTTGGAGTGACGATTTGCATTTTAAGAAACAGAGTAGGGTGAAGATTTGGACAACTGAGGAAGTTGTTAAGCTTTTTGAGACTAATAACGATAGTTAACTTGTTACGAGAGTGTAAAAAGATTTATATACGTCTTTTCTTTGGATTGAATAAGAGGGGTGAAATGAAAAAAATACTTTTTAGCGTTTTTGCTTTAATGTTATTGATTTTGTTTAGTACCTATTCATTAAGTTTTGTTTCTGCTGATATCCTTTTTACCGACGATTTTTCTGATGGTGCTTACACTGATAAGTGGACAGCTTATGGGAACATAAATGTCGCAGAGTCGAGTGGATCCTTGTCTTATGATGCTACCGGAACTCCGATTAATGATGCTGCAGTTTATACAAAAGCCCAGTTTAATATTCCTTATACTTTTAGCTGGATTTTAGTAAATGCCCCAGAGTCCTTTCACAGTTTTGTTTTAGGAATGAATAATGGGTATTCAACTAATTCCTTATTGGTTGTTATGAATAAAACTATGGGGACTGTTACATATTATCAAAGACCTTCAGCTAGCGGATATTGGGTTTTTAAAGGTACAAAATCTTTCAATAAACCTCTTTACAATGGAGAGCAATTTACTATTATATTATATAATTCTTCTAATCTTGAAATAGACAGAAATAATTATGGTCAAAAGATGAAGATTAATCTGACATGGTCTGTTCCTACAGGGGGCGTTGGATTCAGGGATTATCACCCTAATGAAAGGGGAGTTGTTGATGATGTGAAGGTTGAGTCTATAGGTTCAATTCCCACAAATCAGACCTGCACTGACAGTGATGGAGGATTGAATTATTTTGCGCAAGGTTTTACTTATGGCGTTTCAAGTGACGGTTCTAATTATAGTAAGACAGATTATTGTGATGGAAATAGTTTATATGAGTATAACTGCGATGGAAATAAACCTGGAGCAGGAGCGAAATTTTTCTGCTCCAATTATGGTTGTAAGGAGGGAGCGTGCTACTATCAAAAAATAGGATATTTATGGGGCTATAAACCTTCTTATTCTAGACTCGAAACAATTAAACTTAATTTTAAAGGTGTAGAGTTTGATTTGAGTTCTGCAACAAGTCAAGAGGGGTGGAATGTACAGTATTATACTTATGATATTAACAATCCCAGTGAATATTTACAGGAGTACGTACCAACTGGAAACTATAATGGAAGATATGAAAATGATGGATATTGGTATTTGGATTATTGGGCTCCAAATAAAACAGGTAACTATTACACTGATATTACTCTTTATTGTTCTAGGCCCAATTCGAGTTGCTGGAATATTACTTTAGGGAAGGGACCGGAAGCGAAACAGAGAGTTTATTTTAATGTAACCTCTCAATCTACTTGTACTGATAGCGATGGAGGGAAAAATTACCTTGTAAAGGGAACAACTACCTCTTTTGGAATCACGAATGAAACTGACAAATGCTACCCCCCCACTTGGCTTGATGAGGGTTATTGCGATGAGCAGGGGCGCAGAGCTTCGTCTTTTGTGAATTGTTCTTATCTTTATGGTTTAAATTCCATTTGTTCTAATGGAGCTTGTATAAACCAGACAGCTCCAACTAATAGTTATTGCATGATGAAAACACCTGAAATTATCGGTCCGTTTGGAAAAGGATATCCTGATGGGGAAAAATGTATAACTGATAGTGCAAATGGAAACTTATGTTATATTACTGATGATATAGCAAATTACAAAGATGTAACTTATTGTTCTTATGGATGCAGTGATGGAGTTTGCTTAGAAATCATTCCCCTATGTAAAACAGATGCTGATTGCCCTGCAGATGTAATAGGTAAGTCCTATTGTGATGGGAACGGTAACTCTTGTAGCGAATCTATAGATTATTTTTGTGATATTGAGAGTGGAAAATGTGGATCAATTGGCAGTGGCGGATGTGGAAGTTGTAATAATGGCTGCGATCCTGCAACTGGATTATGTAAACCAGGAGGAATAAAATGTGAGAATAGTTGCGAGTTTAACAATAAATGCGTGCCTTATGGAATTAGGCAGGAAGGATTATATTGTGATATTGATGGTGTTATGAAAGATCAAAAAATAAAAGATTCTCAAGGTAATTGGCCAAAATGCGATAATAATTATGAATGCTTTAGCAATGTATGTTCTGGAGGAGAATGTGTGGATGTCCAGGCGGCTATTGAAGGAGCAGGTTTCATAAAGAAAGTTTCTTGCAGAATATTAAGCATTGTAAGTTTTGGAAATGTTGATTATGATAAGTGTGTTGGTGGGAATATTGAGGAAGAGCCAGTGAATGTGAATGAGCCAGAAATTTATATTCAGGATAATGTAGCATGGATGAAGATTTCACTTGTCGATGGTGTTGCCAACATACCTCTTTTTTACGGAAATGAGTCCGAAAAACCGGCTGGAAATTTTTCTTTTTTATTTAATGGACACGGTTCTGCAGATAATAAGAGATTAAGTACAGCCCGTGAGCCATTTGTTCGAATAATGTGGAATGGGACAAGAGGATATGGTTACGGTATTGGCAATGCAGCGGACGAATATTTTATAGCCTCAAATAATATTTCAAAGACAGAGTCTTATTTCTTGACGGTTGGAAGCGTTGATAAGCAAGCGGGCATTAATATCACTTCCATAATCAACTTAGTTACAGGAGAGACCGTATGTAGTGCAGGTGCAGGAAATAGTGCAATCTGCCAAATTGGCGAGGTTAGATTTAATGTTTCTAATGCAAATCCTGACGATGATTCTGTAAATTTGATCATATTGTCAGGAACAACATTTAATAGACTTTATGATGTTAACGGAAAATCTGTTGGTTTGCTTTACCAGTACGACACATTTATTCCAAGATTTCCAATCACAATCTCTCAGAAATCTTATAATTATCACTTATTCGACAAAGACGGAACGGTTAATTCAACATTTACTTTTAGCTATCCAAATAGAGCTTTGAGTGTTACCAAGCATTCTGGAAATTATACCGGAAATTAGCAGTTTTGCTATTTAACTCCCCTAACCTTTAAAAACCCACATTCTTCTTTTTCTGTTATGCGAATAGTAAAAGTTCCTTTCATAAATGGATTGGGAAAAACAAAAGGATGCGAATTAGCTGGCGAAGCTGTTTTAAACGCAC
>Ga0209542_10010276_pt1 | contig 16935 bp, 21 predicted proteins | sample RifCSPhighO2_01_FD_184028 | JGI IMG/M metagenome (GOLD analysis project Ga0209542, IMG submission 184028) | Soil microbial communities from Rifle, Colorado - Rifle CSP2_plank highO2_0.1 (SPAdes) (version 2) | ecosystem: Environmental > Terrestrial > Deep subsurface > Rock core/Sediment ...
ATATCTTTAATAAAAAGAGAGTTATAACGATCTTTCGAAGCTTCTTTTGTCCCATCGCTCTCTTGACAAGAATCTAAAGCACTTTTACTTCTGCATAAGTTTCCAAAACAAACATTTCCATCTCCACATTCCGAATCTTGATTGCAAGATTTTTGTTGTTCATTCAAGCTATTTCTATCTTTAGCAACCTTGTTTCCAGAATCCTCAAGTTTTTGCTGAATGGTTTTGGCAGCCTCTGGACTATAAGGAAGAATCAATTCTACCTTTCTCGGCAATGTGTTTGGTGTAGTAACCTGTTGAGAACCAGAACCACTCCCACCACTAGGAGGTAATCTTGTTGCCTCAACAACTTGCTCTTCTCCTTGAACAGCGACTTGTTTCATCACAAAGTCAGCTTTTTTATTATCATCCGAATTAAACCTTATTGTTCTAGCATTGGTAGTATATCCAACAAACTTTGGTTCAATCATATAAGTTCCAGCAGGGAAATTAATCTTATAATAACCATCAGCATTTGCAACAGCTCCAAACTTTGTTTTACCTGATTCCGTAACATACACATTTGCCCCGGGCAATCCATCTCCATTTTCATCTTTTACAGTTCCATAAATAGTTGCTGCACTAACAACATCAGAAACTAATAAAATCATTACAATAAATGCAAATATTTTCCTTTTCATCAATTTTCCTCAAATGTTAAATCAGGTTTTAATGTTTTAACTCTGCTTCGATAAACAATATTCTGCATAGATTTTCCGAAAATAATTTCAGTATAAAGATTATCAATAATTGTAGCATAATCAGAATTGTGTGGAATAATAAATGAGATCTTACCATCGACAACAGGGATAATAACAGAAATTGAATCACCCCATCCTGAAAAAATCTCGGGATTTCTTCCTTGATATTCTTTAGAAGAAAGGTATCTATACAAAGGGTTTCCTCTACCATCAAGAACAAAAGTCCTCACATAAATGAGTTCTTGAAAATTCTGAGGAGATAAAACTCCTTTTACAGGAGAATAATATTGTATGCTCCCAGAATTTAGTTTAATATTTAACAATGCAAAGTTCATGCCTTCAGGAGATTTAATATTAAAAAGATAATTTCTTCCATTAACGATTTTCTTATCTTGATTTTTTATTGCTTCATACTCTTCTGAAGAAAACTCTAAAATCCTAGAATCAGCGAGTAATGTTGACTGTAAATCCAAACTTGCGTATACATAAGGCTGTAATCCAAGAGTTTTCTCGGTATCAAGAAAGTCAATATGATACGCACCGATAGTCCGTTCTTGACAGTTTCCAGCAAACATACAGACCCTATCTTTACAATACTGTCTTAATCCTTCATCCTGAATGTTCTCACAATAATTTTCATCTAAATTCGCTGGATCATTCGCCTGTAAATCCAAGCAATAATCCCTGTCTTTTCCTTCTAAAATTTCGCAGTCCAGAAAAGGCTTAACGCCATATTTCAGAGCGTCATTCAAAGCATCAGCATCCTCTAAAGTTTCATCAGAGTCAACATTCACCCCTTTCACTTTATCCCCAAAATAACTAGAACATCCAGAAATAAATATCATACACAATAATAAGAAAACTAAACTCCCTCTTTTTCGCATCTTCTTACACTCGCAAAGAGATATTTAAACCCTGCGTTTCTTCCCCAAACTTCTCTTTTTCCCTTTAACATTCAGCTTCTCTTCCAATAATCCTTCTGCAATTTTCCTGACATCATCAAGCACTTTTCTAGGAATTTCCGCTTTCAAATCCTCTTTCAGCTCATACAAAAAGTCAAACAGATAAACCGGAAAAAGATGCTTCCCAAGCTTGGTCTGATTTAAACTTTCATCAATAATAATCCTCCAATCTAGTTTAAATTTTTCCAGCAAACTTAAAGCATCTGCTTTATCCTTTTCCCGTTCAGTAGCTGATTTCAAAAGGAAAATATCTTCAGGAGAAACAATTTTTACAATACAATTATGAAATTCGTGAGTCTCCCGAACTCTCTCAATCATCCCTTCAGACATCTTCATAGTAATAATCTCTTTTAAGAATAAATCAAATCTCTCATCCCCCCTCACCATCATCACAGGAGTTTTCTTTGCAGTTTCATACCTCTTAAATATTTTAATCATACTCTGTTTTTCATCAAAACCCATAGCAGAAAGAGTTTTTTTTACTTCTTCAAGACTTTTCTCTTCAAGAAAAACCAAATCAACATCTTTAGTATCAACCTTAGCACCATAGTGCATCATAGCAGAGCCGCCGATAGCGTAACAGACAATTTTTTCCTTTAATTCCAACCCTATAATTTTAAAGAGTTCTATTTGCTCCTGAAAAGATATCATTCCTTATACACCTCCAAATCTGCTTTATTAAAGGGAATAAAAACCCCCCAATATTTTTCAATGGTTTGAAAATGCTTTGATTTCACAAGAGGGATAATATAGCCTCCTTTTCCATTCTTGAGACCTTTTCGTGTCCTTTGATCTATTCTTCTAATTTTCATCACAGTTTTGGCAACATCGTATAAAGCCCCGATTTTTCTCCCCACCCCATACATGTCTGCGAACTTCTTAAGCCTAGACCAATTCCTTATCTTGTTAAACAGCCCAAGGGAAGCCAAAACCACTCTAAAACTCTCGCTGGCAACAGCCCTAACCAAAATCTCCTCAACACATGGCTCTTTTTCTGCATAGATAAAATATTGCTGTTTTACTGCCAATTTTACTCTTGAATATCTGTTGAGCAAAGCATAAAAACTATACCCTCTCTCTTTCCTCGGTAAAGACGTTACCCTATAAATTCTGATTTTTCTCCCGCCGTAGGCAGTAGTCAAATAACCTGCTTTTCGTAATAAGCTGGAATAATTAACAGCTGTCCTCTTTCCTATCTTACATATCTTAGCAAGAGAAGAAACAGTCTGCAGCCCCTCTACTTTTCTGGCAAGCTCTAACATATCCATTTTACATCACATAAACTACCATCAAAAAGTGATGTAGAAGAACTAATATATAAACTTTTCCATATTTAAACCCGCCAAAGGGCTCTTTTTGCCTTAAAGATTTTTCATTCTGTTTTTCTTTGCCTTAAAGATTTTTCTTTACCAAATGTTTCTTTTTTCCTTAAGGTTTTTTCTTTACCTAATGTTTCTTTTTTCCTTAAGGTTTTTTCTTTACCTAATGTTTCTTTTTTCCTTAAGGTTTTTTCATTCTGTTTTTCTTTGCCTTAAGGATTTCCATTCTGTTTTTCTTTGCCTTAAGGATTTCCATTCTGTTTTTCTTTGACTTAAAGATTTTTCATTCTGTTTTTCTTTGCCTTAAGGATTTCTTTTTACAAAAAGAAATGCTTATGGTTTAGTCCAATTAATATTCCAATAGCTAACATCATTTTCCTCGTCAACTACAGCAAGAAGAAGTCTTTTTCTAGTGCTATGCGCAACCCTGTTTTTAGCAGCAAACTCATACATGCTCATCTTGTATTTTTCATGCACAGGATACAAAATCCATTTAGCATGGTCCTGTCCAGGTTTAACCCCCCTATCATAAACTCTAAAATCAGCCCCGAATTTCAAGGCAGTTTTAACTATATATCCTCTTGCCCTCATATCCCTGTAAACAACATACTTAACCCAAAAATCCTTATCAGATTTTAAAGCAAATTTCAAAAAATCATCTTTCTTCAATTTTTTCTTCTCATTATAGATTTCTAATTTGCCCTTCTCAAACAAATAAAATAATTCAACAAAGCTATATTGCATCTTGCCTTCTTTAGGTTCTCCATAAACACTCAAATCATACAATTGTCTCGCTGTTGTCTTATCCTCTGTAGTAGCCATACTCCCATTTAGTAAAGCCTTAAACTTCTTCATTTTCTTCTTTGTTTCTTCAACAACTTCAGCCATAGGAATCCAAAACAATAGCTATTTAAAACACTTTTCCTTCATAGAAGTTATGAAAATAACTTTCCTAGGCACATCCTCAATGCTTCCAACACATGATAGGAATCATTCATCAATATTCCTCGATTATAATCAAGAAGGCATTTTAATAGACTGCGGAGAAGGAACTCAAAAGCAATTACGCATTGCCCATATCAAGCCAAATAAAATCTCAAAAATATTAATAACTCACTTCCACGGCGACCACGTTCTCGGCATCCCAGGAATCATCCAAAACCTGGCAGCCCATGATTATCAAGAAACATTAGAAATTTTTGGTCCAAAAGGAACAAAATCAAACATTAAAAAACTCCTTTCAGGAATAATCTTCCAGGGAAAGATAAATATGAAAATACAAGAAATCTCTTCAGGAATATTCTACAAAAACAGCCAATTTTCATTGCAAGCAGCAAAATTAAACCATGGGAACGTTCCATGTCTAGGCTATTCTTTCATAGAAAAAGACAAATTGAAAATCAACTTAGAATACACAAAAAAATTCAATCTAATCCAGCACCCAATCTTAAAGCAATTGCAATCAGGTAAATCAATCAAATGGCAGGGAAAAACAATCTCTGTAAAACAAGGAACAATAAAAAAACCAGGAAAAAAAATAACATTTATCCTAGATACTCGTTATTGCCAACAGGCAATCAAACTAGCAAAAAGTTCAGATTTGCTAATCTCAGAATCAACCTGGCTGGAGCCAGAAAAGAAACAACATGGTCATCATCTATCAGCAAAAGACGCAGCATTAATAGCAAAGAATTCAAAATCAAAAAAACTCATCTTAACACATTTCTCCCAAAGGTATTCAAATTTATCAGAGTTTGAAAAAGAAGCAAAAGAAGTTTTCCTCAACACAACAGTTGCTCGTGATTTTCTAACGGTAGAAGTTTAATCCTTCTTAGAGTAATATTCTAAAAACCCATAATAACCTGCCTGCCAGATAAAAAAAGGAGGCATAAAAGGAAAATCCCCCACAATCAGCACCGGAATCACTCCAAGAAAAGCTCCAGCCAGGACATTAACAGTTGTCAAACCCTCAAAAGGCAGTATCAACAAGCTATCCAAAAACCAAAAACCAAGATAAATCAGCAAACTCATAAAAAACACCCTAAATACAAATTTCTTATTTTTTTTAAAAAAAGTAAAACTCTCTTTAATGCTCTCTTTAACCCCTTTCCCATCCAAAATAAAAATAGGAAAAACAAAAAACAAGTGCAGCATAAGATAAATAAAAAGAGGAATAAACAAAATAAAAAATACAATTCCTGCAATTGTCTTTGAAAAAAATAAGAACAAAGAACTAATCCCAATAGAAATCAAAAATCCTAAAATAAATATAAAAAATACCGCTAATTTTACCCCTATAAATCTCCAATAGTATTTTCTATTCCCATCAAAAAGAGATTTAATAAATCTAGGTTTTTTGCCGTCTAAAACATCCTTAAACATCACATACTTAGCTAGATGTAAACTAGCTCCAAACAAAAAGGTAGTCATTAAAAAACCAGCAAGACCGATAATTAATTTGGCAACTTCATCAGGATGCGAGAAAAAATAAGCTGAAGCTCTATTCACAATATTCTCACTAGTTGATTCCAATCCATTGACAATGCTAAACAGCCCGGAAAAATAACCTGCAGTTAACCCTAAACCTAGAGTCATTAAAAAAACCAGCACATCAGGAATCAGCAATATAGGATTATTATAAACCTCTTTAAAAACTCTCTTCAACAGCTTGCTCATAAGAATAAAAGAAAAAAAGTCCTATATAAACTTAATCTTCTTCAACAATCTTTTTCTTGATTTCATCTTTCAAATCAAGCTCTCTAAGCAGTTCTTTATACCTGTTTCTAATGGTAACTTCAGTCACACCAGCAACGTCAGCAACCTCTCTCTGAGTTCTCTTCTCATTGTTAATCAAAGCAGCAATATACAAAGAAGCTGCAGCAATTCCAGTAGGCCCTCTTCCAGAGGTTAGTTCACATTCCTGAGCCTCTTCCAAAATATCAACAGCTTTGCTCTGTGTTTCAGCATTCAATCTTAAAGCAGAAGCAAACCTTGGCAAATAATCAATAGGATTACTAGGCAGGATTCTCATACCTAATTCTCTAGTAATAAATCTATACGTTCTTCCAATCTCTTTCTTATCAATGCCAGAAGCCTCACTCAATTCATCCAAAGTTCTGGGAATCTCATGTCTTCTGCACGCAGCATATAATGCCCCGGCAACAACACTCTCCATGCTTCTGCCTCTTACAAGGCCACGTTGAACAGCCATCGTATACACTCTGGCTGCTTCTTCTTCAACACTCCCGGGTAATTTTAAAAATGAAGAAACTCTTTTCAATTCAGCAAGAGCCAATTTTAAATTTCTTTCAATGGCAGTTGAGATTCTGTGCTGCCATTTTCTTAATCTAAAATATTTATTTCTTTCCTTTCCTTGTAACTGGTAAACATCTCCCATCCCGCCAACATCGGTTCCCAAACCTTTGTCAAATTTAGTAAAAGTCATAGGAGCGCCAGTTCTTCTCCTTTTGTCAGCCTGGTCATGGTCAAATTCTCTCCATTCCTGGCCAAAGTCAACCATCTTCTCCTCGACAACAAGTCCACAGTCCTTGCATATCATCTCCCCTTTATCTTTATTAAGAATTAAATTAATACCCCCGCATTCAGGGCACTTTTTGATATAGTGAGCCATTTTTTACCCCCCTAAAATAATGTCATGATAAGCTTTAAAACCTTTACCTATCTCCTATTTATAAGGCTTTGCTTTATTCGTAATCACTTCACAGTAACTAAAATAGAAAGGTTTATAAACCTGGAAATAAGGAGATTCTATATTTTAACGAGGTTAAAGAGGTACAATGGTAGCATATTCTGAAATCCAAAAACAGTTAGAAGAGAACAATCTTCCTAAAGGAACTTATGGCATTCAAATAGGAGATTTTAATCCAGAAACAGATCAAATGACCTGGGGCGGAGGTCAATGGGATTTCTATACGGATAAGGAAACAGCCCAAGCAATAGCAGATGCATGGAGAGAAGAAAGTGTTGGAAGAACAAGAAAAATATTTTTAGAAGAACCAAATCATTCGCTAGTTAAAATGTGGGACAAACCTCAAAATCCAGAGGACATAGCCCCCCATTATAGGGTTGTAAACTTTTCTCAATATCCATCAAGAAAAGAATCAATACAATCTCAACTTTCACAAAGATATCCGGAATTAAAAGAGGGCGTTCTTTATACAATAGAGAAATATCAAGTACCGGAAGGCAATGGTTCAAGTATCAACGACACTTCAAGCGACGTAGTCTTACCAATAAAAATGAATGGAAAAAAAGCATTTGCAAAAGTCCATTCAAAAAAAATTCTTGATCCAGAAGCATATGCATTAAAAATAGCAAATCAATATCCCGAAACTCGAGTGATAACTCCTAGCCTTATTGATTATCTTCACGATGATAAAAAAGGAGTATTATTAACCTACGATACTCAACAGCAAGGAATAATCTCAAGACAAGATAGAGATACATATCTAAGCTTAAGAAGCAAAATCTTCAAGGCATTCTCATACCAACACAAGAAAAACCCAGAAGAGTTAATCAGTCCTATTTACACCGATGTATTTAATGCAACCTTATTGCAGGCTTTCCTCAGACCACATGCAAATGAACAAATATTTACACAAGCCTCTGAAAGATTAGTACTGCCTTTTGAAGAATTAAAAAGCAGATTAACAAGAAGGGAAGATTTACAAAGATTGCAAAAGCATCAAAAAACATATGAAAATAATCAATCAAGATTATCTGAACTTCCTTTATCCCCTCAAACAGTGATCATCGATGATTTAAAACCTCAAAATGTTTTTCCAGGAATCCTAAGACCAAGAGGAGATTTTGGAGAAGTAAAAACAGGCTCACCAGAATATGCTTTAGCAAGAATAGAACAAGCTTGTAACTCAGATTATGCAGCATTCGCAGCATTTGCCAGAAATAAAATAGAAGATCATATTCAAGAGCATTATTCAAACAACGGTCTTTCAGGATACAATTTTAGATATTCTCCCCAAGGCATAACCAGCATGCAAGAAGCAGTAAAAGTCCTTAGTCCAATTGCTGCAGCAAGATTATTGTCCTTTTCATTAAAACAGGGTCTTCAAGAAACTGCAACAAGATACGAAGAAGCAATAAATAGATACCAATCACAGCTTTAAGCTTCTCTTTTTCTAGCTTGCAAAACTCCTTCCAAAGGACTTCCACAAATATAAATCTGCCTTGCAAGCATCATCAGATAATGCAAAAGCACAGGATCTTTTTTCCTTAAAATTAAAACGCCTTTTTTTCTCAAGCTCTCTTCTTTCATATGCAAGTGCTCAATAAAAGAAGTATCTTGTTTAAAATACGCATCTTTGAGCAGCCCAAACATTTCCAGAATGTTCTTCATAAACTCCTCTTCTTCCTTGCCAAACCCAAGTTTATACTTCAGCATATCTCTATGACAAAAAAGGCAAATTCTTGAAACTTGCAAAAAATCTCCAAGAAATTGCCAGAGAAAAGCCTGAGTATCAGAAGAAAAAACTCCTTTCGCAAGACATCTTTTCAAAAAACTATCATATCTGTAAATCCTCATTGCAGAAGATTCAACTTGATTATCCTTCAAATCGTTCAATATCCCTCCAAGCATATAAAATTGTCTTTGTAAGATTGCTTCAAAACTCTCATAGCTAGGTTCACTCACACTCTCAATCACAAGCTTTCCTTCTTTCTCAACAACCTCAAATCCAATCAAATAAGCATCAACAATCTTAACAATATCCTCTTTTTTTCCAGGATATTGAAAAGAAATAACATCAAATCCAGACCTGTAGGCGTTTAAAATAAAAGTCCTAACCAAGCTTTCCCTAGTAATTTCAAACTTCAGTTCAATTTTCTTCTGAGATTTTTCAAAAACCACAGGAATAATTCTTAACCCATTTTCAGCAACATCAACGCTAACTTCATCCCCAGCCCTCAAACCTTGCCCATCAATCCATTTCTTAGGCAAGTATAATGTCAGCCCCCCACCCCCTTGCTGAATCAGTTTTCTTCTCATAAAAACAATAAAAATTCCAAGTTTAAAAGAGTTTCTATTTTTAATATCAATAATATCAATAATATCAGAAAGATATTAATAAACATACAATAGCTACTTCATAGTAACAAACAAGTATTCGATATGAATAACGGTTGTTGGAGGAAAATAAAATGAAATACAAATCAATGTTAAAATATACAATACCTTTAGTTATGGGTCTATCAGGATATTCTTGCACAAATAAAGCAGACCACCCTGAAATAATGGAGCCTAAAAAAGCTGATATTGATTCTTCAGCCATGGTAAGTTTTGCAAAAAAATTAGGATATACCGCTCCATTTTTAAAACAAATTTCAGAAAGTTTGGGGCAAAAAAAGCCATACCAAGAAGATAAGGAGGAGTGGATTTTCGGAGAAAAAACAGCAATAAACTATGCTATAGAAAATGCAAGAGCAAAAGGAATTTCTCCAGATAACTTAGCTGAATTTATCTATATGACTAAAGGTTACGGTTACTATTCTCACTATTCTACCGAAAGAGAGGGAATAAGTATGGGCCAATATAGGCATGTAATTGATATTTCAATAAACCTCATCACCAATGGGATAGATTTTAATGAATTTAAAAGGTACACAGAAGTAGGAGTATGGTTTCCTGGAGAAATGATAGAACTTAAACAAAAGGGTATATCCCCTCAAAAAATAGCTTCATTAGATTGGATAAAACAATTTGATAATTTTGATAGTTCAACTTATAAAGGGAGGCTAGATCTAGAAGAAAAAATTCAATGTTTTGTAAATGCTGGAGTTTTCTCATATAATCAATTAAGAGAATACGCCTCTTTTGGAGCATTTACAGATAAAAACTCGTGGAGTTATAGAGAGAATGACTTTCAGGAAAAAGTAAAAGATTTAGTCTATCTGGAAGCAACAATCGGGGAAAGTGCAGCAAAAAAATTCTTCGCATTAAACAAAGAAGGTGCTAATCTAAACACTTTAGAAGTAAAAGAGTTCGTAAAATCAGGTGTTAGTTACGAAAGAGTAAAAAACGAATTGAGAAAAAAAAGAGAGCAAGAAAGATTAGATAAGTTTAACGCAGAAAAAGAAAATAGGGAAAAAGCTGAAGAAGAAAGGAAAAAAGCTGAAGAAAAAAAAATAAGAGATGCAATAGACTAAGGAGGCAATTAAAATGAACGATTACAAAACATCAACATTTGACAGCGAAACAATCAATGCAGTAGAAACAAGAGGAAGGATTTATTCAGAAGACCTCGCTTATCGTGTAAGAGAAGGAAAATCATTGAATCCAGATAAAAAAATAGAACTTGCAAATTATCCTCAATTCAAAAGCACAGATAAGGTATCTCATTACGCGACATTTAGGGAAGCTCACGATTTATGTAAAAGATTACAGCAAAAAGCTGATGAAAAAATTACTTATTGGGTACCATCAGTCCAAGGTGTAATAGATGATAGCAAAATGCGTCAAGAACTTGGCATAAGGGTGTCTATAAGCAGATTTCCTATTCAAAGAGAAGACGGAGAATGGGGAATGATATTATGCGATATCGGTGCTCCTGAAAGATTCTATTATGTTGTAGAATCAAAAAGCAAGGAAGGTAAATAAAATGATATTCAAAACAGCATTAAAAACAGCGGGCTTAACTCTAGCAGGAATAACTCTAGGATATCTGTCTCTCTCGCAATCAGCGAATGCACAAGAAGTAATTACAAGAGAGCCAAGGACCGATTTAAGTGAAATAGCTAAAAGCTTAATAAAAAATCAAAAACCTTTATTTTATCACAGTTTTGAAGATGGATCAAGCATCGGATGGTTTCACTGCACAAAAGATTACAATCCGCCACAAGCAAAAAATCAAAAAAATTCGTGGTTTAGAGATAGAAAAGGTCCGTGGTTTAGATATGAAAAAGAATTTAGATTAAAAGACCGATTTGGCAATACTGATGACTACAGCGTTGCATTTTTTGATCTACAACCCTTTCGTAGCATTGGTAATGAAGATATCCTCACAGTGGGTATAGATTGGCGCTCAATTAATTATTCTAAATGGAACGAATTAGGAGAAGGATTCATCTTTGCCATAGACTACGATTTAAATGGAATAGGTCCAGAAGATAATTGTGGAATAAACAACATAAGACCTCATCAGGCTATTCAGTATATGAAAGATGGAAATTTTGACTATGCTTCCTGGTATGAAGACCAGTTGAGAACAATCAAATCAAAAATGCTCCGAAACAAGGAAGTAAAGAAATGAATTACAAAACAGCTGAAAAATTTGAGTTTGAACCAATTATTGTAAGATAGGGAGAAAAGTAGAATGTCAAAAGAATTAATAGTTGGCTATATTGAACCGCGAAAGTTCATGATTGACTATCATAAAGACACTGTAAGAATAAGTGAATTAACACCTTCTATGGGTGGCGGACTTGGATGCGTACAAGAAATAACTCTAGACACCTTAGTGCATCAATTAGAGCATAACCGCGGTATTAACCCGGAAACCGGTTTAGAAGGTCAGATTATTAAAAAGACAGGGTACTACACCATAGGATGCATTAACGATTTAGTTGATAAGGATACTTTACAACCTATTGAATACATGGAATCCTTTTCCTCAGATCCTTCTTTTAAAAACGGAACAATCGTAGAATCAGAAATAAATCATGGGTTTAAAAGCTGCAAACCATCAGAACTTTTAGAATTAATTTTAAAAGTAAAATCCAGATTTAACGTCCATCAGCCAATTCAAGAGAAAAACCCCGACATTCTTTTGGATGAAGTGACTTACAACAAGCAGCACCAAGCTCCTTACAGATTAATCATAGAAAAATCAACCGACATTGATGACGGAGAACCAACGACAGCAGTAACCTATCGCAAAAAAGAGCGTCGTAAACTTGGTGATGGCTTTGAACTTTCAGTAAATCCATTGGGGCTGATAGAAAGAGCTTTTTTCTACAGACCTGATGAAAGTTGTACAGTAATGACATCAGTTCCTCAGCTAGAATATGAATTAACAGATTATGAAGAAGAAAGACGGTATATTTTTGAAAGATTAAAAACCTTAGGAGTTTTAACTGCTCCAAAGAATATCAATCAAGGTTAAAAACCTTATTTCCCTTCAATCAAAACAGCATTGATAACTTTTTCCTGACCAGGTCTTGAAGTTATCCTTGCATTTCCAATCTCTGTTTTCACTATTGCCCCTTTAGTCATAATATTTCTTCTGATAAAATGTCTATTAGCTGCATTATCCACAACAGTCAATATTTTCGTTTTAACATATTTATTAGTCTTAGAATCATAAACATTAATAATGTTGCTGCTCAGCAAGCTCTCTTTACTTTTCCCGCCGCGCATCCCAATAAAGCTTGTTCTTAATTCTCCAACCTTAGTATGACTGGGGGTTCTTGCCAACTCATAAGATTTCTTTTTCCTGTAATTCCTGTATCTCCCGCCAGAAGTTTTCCTCTTGCTTCTTGCCTGTGTTCGTGCCATTTTAGTTTTCTTTCCTGAAGGTTTCTTTTTTAAAGAAAGCTTCTGCCATGATAAAATGTGCATTAAAAACCTTTATATATCTTCCCATTCCCCACAAAGCCATGGATGCAAAACGCCCAATTGATTTATTGAATGATTCCAGGAATAAGCGAATTATGGTTGAACTAAAAAATGGAAAGCAGTTCATTGGTTCATTAAAGGCATTCGATATTCATATTAACATAGTAATGTCAGAAACAGAAGAATATGTTGATGGAGAATTAAAAAGAAAATTAGGAACAGCATTCCTCAGAGGCGATACAATAATTCTTATAGCACCGCAATAAGGGAAAAACATGACAAAAGGTACAGCTTCTCACGGAAGAAAATCAGGCAAACACGGCCAGGTAACAAGATGTAGAAGATGTGGCAAACGTGCATACAATCTTTCTAAAAAGAAATGCTCATCCTGCGGTTACGGAAAATCAAGAAGTCTCAGAAGTTATGCCTGGCAAAAAAAGAAAGGCAAAGCAAAGCAAAAAAGATAAGTCTTTTAAATAAGGGCTAGTTCTAATTTTTTAATGAGGGAGTGCCGGAGTGGTCAAATGTGATAACCAACCATGATCCATCAATTGCATGGGCGAAATTAGTAGCCCATGCTTCATTTGATGGAAATATACATGAAAGTCCGGATAAAGGTGCACGAGTAAGATTTTACTCAACAAATAGAAACCATCTCGAAGAGTTAAAAAGTTTAATTAAAAAAGAGGTAGGATTAGTGCCTTATAGAAATGATGCTTTCGAGGAAAGAGGAAAATTGTTGTTAAGATATAACAACTCAAACTTTACAAGAAAGTTAATCAGCCTTGGAGCAGTAAGCGGAGACAAAGCAATACAAGAATATAGGGTTCCAAAGTGGATAAGAGAAGGTAACAAAGAAGTAAAACTAAGCTACATTGGAGCGATGATTGATGACGAAGCTGAAAGTATAACCAAGATTAAAAAGAATACCTTAAGAGGGTTAAAGATAAAACAATCGAAGTGGGTAAAACATAAAGATGGCTTAAGAGTATTTCTTAAAGACATAAAAGACATTTGCTCATCTTTGGGTATTCAGACGGGCACTATAACTATAGATGAAAAACACAAATACCAAAGGGAAGATGGTAAAGAAACAGTTGCTGGTTGGGTTAGAATTAGTCTGAGTAAGAATAATCAAAAGCTTTTGGTTAAAAGCCTCTCATCATACTCAAGAAAAATCAAGGTTATCACAGACTTAACGGGCTGGGCTTAGGCTGCCCACGGTAGAAGAAACCCAGTAGGTTAGTCCTTTCGCAGGTTCGAATCCTGTCTCCCTCATTTTTTTTCTAAAAGGAAAAGTTTTTATATATGTATCTACAAGTATATACTAATGGATGAAGTATATCTCGAAGGAAAACAGATATTCATCAGCGTTCATGCAATCAAACGTGCAAGGGAAAAAGAAGTAGCTTATCCAGATCAAGTGTATCAATCTTTAAAGCATAGCAAAATTAAAAAGTTCGGTAAAAATTATATAAGATTTACCAGCAAATCAAAAAGAGGCTCAATTATCTGTATAGGAGAAGATTTAGGCCAGATAATATTAATAAAAACAATTGAAAGAGGTAATTAAAATGATGCAAAAAAAATCTAAAGGATTTTTTAGTACTCAGAAATCTTCTCGATTTCTGATATGCCCTACATGTAAAAATGGAAAAATGGAAAAGGTGAAAGATAAAATTGATGGAGATGGAATAGAATTTGAAGCACTAAAATGCTCTTCATGCGGGGAAGAAATTATGAACATGGCACAATTAAAAAATCTTGCGGGAAAATATAGAAGACTAAGAAAATCTAAAGAAGTAACATTCACAAAATGGGGGAACAGTATCGCAGTAAGAATCCCTCAAGAAATAACAAAAGAGTTTAATATTACTTCAGGGGTACACGGAATATTAACAGCAGAAAAAGAGAGTATTAAAATTATCCCAATAAGTTCAAAAAAATTCAGTTAGATAGAAACATCTTTTATCTTCCAAAAAACTCTAACTCTATCTAATTTTTCATCTAAAAATTCGTCTCCAACCTCCCTATAAAAATATCTGCCACATTCTATTCCCCTCATTCCAGGTTTCCAATTCTCCTCTATTTTAATAAGAGGTTCAAAAGTTCCATCTTTAAAATTATAAGGTTCCATTAAAGCATAAAGAACATTATACAGAAGAGCTTCACTCTCAAGAGGATATACTGATTGCAATTCCAGATAAGTAACCCCTTTATCACCAAAGGTTTTTACCATCTCTATAACCAACTTTGCTGGATTCATAATAGAATAAAAATAAATAAAAATATAAAACCTCTGATTTAACTAAACTTCTCAACCAACCACAGTTTATACCTGCTTAATCCAAGAATAAAAATCAAAGCAAAAATCAAGTAAGCATACATATAAGAATCAGCCAAAGTTTCAAGATAAAAAATCATAAAAAAGCTAAAGATAAAAACAAAAAATAATAAATAAGCAATAAAATACAAAATCATCTTAAAATCTTTAGCCAGTTTCAAAACGCCTTTGTAATAAGGTTTCAAATAAAATAAAAAAGTAAAATAGCAAAGAACGAAGAACAATAACAAAACAATTACATTCAACCAGGCATAATTAAAAGCTAATAATAAAAACACGTATCCAGGAAGACTCGCAATTGAAAACTTCAATAAATACTTATCTTTCTTGTTTAAATTAAAACTCATCCCCTGCATAAACACATACACAAGATAAATCACAATGGGTGCAACCAAAATTAAAAAATAAGCCTTTCCAGCAACAGAACTTAATCCCTGCAAGACATCCACAGCTTTAGCCAAATCATTCTCAGGATTTATTCCTGCAATCAACGAATTGTAATCTCCAATAACAGAAAGATAAGTTCTTATCTTGGCCCTCAAAAAAGCAAATATAATTATCAACAAAACAAAGAATCCTAAATCAAATCCAAATATTTTTAAGAATTTTCTAGTTTTCATTTTTTTCTAAGAATCAACAGCAGTTTTAGCTTTCTCTAAATAATCTTTCAAAATTTTATAATCAGGATAAGCTTCAGAATATCTTTTAAAAGTATCCATAGCAAAACCCGGATTTATTCTGACAAGTTCGTCAAAGTATTTTACAGCCCCCATATCATCTCCTTCGGCAACGTAATAAAAAAAGCCGATTTTCCAGAGAACATAAACATTTCCAGGGTCAGCTTCAATAGCCAGTTTAAGAAAAGGTAAATCACCTCCTCCTTCGCCTGCAGACCTAATCTTACTTTGTTGATCCATTATTTGTGCAAGTTCCTTGCCATCTTTAGCAACATCAATTTTAATTTTTTGCTCATTAGTTAACCATTCAAAACCTTTTGCTTCAATTTTTAAAACATTTAAGCTTCTTTTAGTGGAAACAGTCCCTGATCCTACACTGTAAACAGATACCTCTCCATTCGTAGTCATCACAAATCTATCATATTTAGATTCAACAATACCTTTATTAGTCAAATCAACCTTAAGAAAATAAATTCCAGGAGATAATATAATCTCTTTAGGTAAAACGAGCTCATACCCATATTCTTTTTCCTTAATCTTAACTGGGGGTGGTATAGAAAGCTTAATCCACTTATAGACTTGCTTACCTTCTTTATCTATAACATAAAATTGAATTTCAGTAAGAGATTCAAGATTTTTTAAAGTGTTAATTTTCACAGTAAACTTCGAATCTCCACTTGGAATAACTTCTGGGGAAATTGATAAACTATCTAAAATTAATTCATTTTTAGCAACATTTCCTTCTCCAACATTTGTTGCCCCTCCCGCAACAACTTTAACAGCATGATCAACAACCTCATTCTTTTCACCGAAAATCATACTTAATTTGATAAAATATAACCCTTTATCCAAGTTTGGAATTTTAGTTAAGTCAAGGTCATAAGATTTTTCACTAACCGGAACTTCATCAATTTTAATGGGATCAAAAGTATGAATCTTTACACCATTTTTATCATACATCTTAAATTCAAGAACGCTTCCAGCATAAGGATTTTTTTGCATCCACGAAACATATTCAGTCCACCAACTGATCTCTTTAAAGTTAACAGTAGCTTTCAATAATTTATCTTGTTGCACATCAAAAACTTCAGGTTTAACACTAAATTCAAAAGGCCCATTATAATTCACTTTGAAAAGAAGTTGATTCTTATTAGCATTATATCCAAGAACAGTAAGAGTTAAATCTAATCCATCACAATTTTTTGTAACGGTTTCTTTATCAAAAGTTCTGCCTCCTCCTTCAGTATCTCGATAACTAACCTGCCAGACAGCTTCACGACTGCCAACTAATCCTGATCCACAGG
>Ga0209542_10010277_pt1 | contig 16933 bp, 15 predicted proteins | sample RifCSPhighO2_01_FD_184028 | JGI IMG/M metagenome (GOLD analysis project Ga0209542, IMG submission 184028) | Soil microbial communities from Rifle, Colorado - Rifle CSP2_plank highO2_0.1 (SPAdes) (version 2) | ecosystem: Environmental > Terrestrial > Deep subsurface > Rock core/Sediment ...
AGATGCGGCCGAAGATTAACGGATAAAAGTTACTCTGGGGATAACAGGCTGGTTTCGCCTAAGAGTCCAAATCGACGGCGAAGTTCGGCACCTCGATGTCGGCTCATCTTATCCCGGGGCTGGAGAAGGTCCCAAAGGTATGGCTGTTCGCCATTTAAAAAGGTACGTGAGCTGGGTTCAAACCGTCGTGAGACAGGTTGGTCTTAATCTGCTGCAGGCGTTGATTCTTGAGGAGATTCGTTAGTAGTACGAGAGGACCCTAATGAACTGACCTCTGGTCTGGGGGCTGTACCACCAGGTGCATCGCCCCGTAGCTATGTCGGGAACGGATAACCGCTGAAAGCATCTAAGCGGGAAGCCAACTCCAAGATCAGGAATCGTTATGAGGCTCGTGGGAGATGACCACGTTGATAGGCACCAGGTGGAAGCGCAGCAATGCGTGTAGCCGAGGTGTACTAATCCGCCCACAGAACTCTCGACAGGAATTGTGAGAGTCGCGCTATTTTGCCAAGATTTTGCAGTGCAAGATCTTGTGCAGTTTGTTTTCGAATCTTTCTTCTATCGTTCTTCGTTTTCTTCCGGAGGAAGATCCTCCTTCGGAGGACAACATCACGGAATCTTTGAAGGTTCCGTTCTGGTGGTTTATCGCTGGGGTCACACCCGTTCTCATTCCGAACACGGTAGTTAAGCCCGGTTGAGGCGATGGTAGTCGCAAGGCAAGAGTAGCTAACCGCCAGAACAGAACCTTTAAGGAGGAGAGTAGGCGAATCAGTAGATTCGCGGTTGCCGCATGTCGCCAACACAGAATGCTCAAAAAAGCGCCCTGCCATAACAGTGCAGGGCGCTTTGCGTTGGGGTACAATTCGCCTATGTCATGGGCATCACGGCGGCGGACGACGTACCTCACCGGCGTCATTATATTTTTCATTGTGGTAATCGGGGCTCCCATTGCGTACATATATTTCAAGACTCCGCCGACATGCGGTGACGGTATCCAAAATCAGGGGGAGACGTCAATCGACAAGGGAGGGCCGTGTCTCATCTTGGACGAACGGATGCTCCAGCCGCACGCGACCCTCTGGGCGCGGAGTTTCCGTGTACGCGACGGTTCCTATAATGCGGTCGCCTATATACAGAATCCCAACAACAACGCGGGAGTTCGCGCGGCGCGGTACCGCTTCGGCCTCTACGATTCGCAGAATATCCTTATCGCCGAACGTGAGGGGACCACGTACATAATGCCGGGAGCCATTACGCCTGTCATCGCAGCCCGGATCAATACGGGAAGCCGTATCGTCACTCGTACGTATTTTGAACTAAGTGAGCCGCTGGTTTGGGAGCGCATGAAAGACAATGCGCTTGTGCTGACCGTTAACAACAAAGATATTTCAGATGTCACAGGTACTCCCCGTCTTACCGCCACCGTGAAGAACAATTCCGTCGCGAGTATTACCGACATCGCTTTCGTTGCCGTGATATTCGACCCTGCGGGCAATGCGTTTGCCGCTTCAGCGACCACACTTGCGCGCATTGACTCCGGTGCCTCGTCGCAGATCACGTTCACCTGGCCGGACCCCTTCACTATGCAGACGGGCAGGATCGACGTTATCCCGCTCGTCCGGCCGACGCTTGTCGAACCGCAGAACTGAAGTATGCCCGGCAGGACAATTTCGAATCCCTTTGGTTGTGGCGTACTCGCCGACGATGAGATAGATAACGTTGAAGGAAAAACTTTCGTCATGGGTACTAATACAGCAGCAGGAACTATTCGAAATTGTACTAGCCGGGTATGATCTCCCAGCTGAGGCGGGCCGCCGAGAACAGAGCCCGGATATTTTCTCACATTGATTGGGTCATTCTCATAAGCGCCGTCGTCATCTCATTGTTCGGACTGGTGACCATGCGCTCATTTTCCGCAGAGAACTCCTTTTTTGACAAGCAGCTGGTTTGGATATGCATTGCCGTTGCGGGTTTCTTCGTTGCGAGCATTCCCGATTACGGCTTCCTCAGGCGGACACCGGTCATCACGGGGTTTTTCGCGGCGGTAGTTTTTTCGCTGGCTCTCATCTATATGTTCGGCGCTATCGTCAAAGGTGCGCAGAACCGTTTTAATCTCGGATTCCTGTCCGTACAACCGTCGGATCCCGCCAAACTCCTGCTCGTGATGATGCTCTCGAAGTACTTCGCACGTCGGCATGTCGAGATTGCCGCGTTCCGGCATATTGCGGTATCGGGCGCGTATGGCGCCGCGCTTTTCATACTCGTGTTTTTCCAGCCCGATTTCGGCTCCTCCATTATCATTGCAAGTATCTGGCTCGGCATGGTGCTGGTGGCGGGGATTTCGTGGAAGCACCTCCTGACACTCGCTGTAGTCGGGACCATCGTACTTGCAGGCCTATGGCAATACGGCCTGCAACCGTATCAAAAACAACGCGTCCTTACATTCCTCCATCCGCTTGCGGATATACGCGGCACCGGATACAACGCGTATCAGTCGACTATTGCGGTGGGTTCCGGAGAACTGTTGGGGAAGGGTATAGGGTATGGCACGCAATCCAAACTGCGGTTCTTGCCCGAGTATCAGACCGACTTCATCTTTGCCGCATTCGCCGAGGAATGGGGTTTTGTCGGAGTAGTGCTCCTGTTCGGGCTTTTTGTTGTTCTCATCGTCCGGATACTTGCCATCGCGAGTCACGGTTCCGACAATTTCGATATCCTTTTCGGAGCGGGCATCGCCGTCTATTTCACTGCTCAGTTCATCGTGCACGTGGGAATGAATATCGGGCTGCTCCCCATTACCGGCACAACCCTGCCGTTTATGAGCTACGGTGGGTCGCACCTTGTGACCGAGTACCTGGCGCTCGGGATTCTCATGGGCATGCGCCGTCACGCCAAGCCGAGTATTCAAGCCCGCGATGAAACGGAGATTGTTGGAGCACTGTAGTGATAGACACGCTGAAAAGAGCGTGTCATTATCAGAATAATCATGCTAAAGAAAACCACGACCGCGCTTCTCGGACTATTTCTTCTTGCCTCGCCACTCGACGCTTCGGCCGATCAGCTTTCGGACCTCCAGGCGCAGATACAGACCTTGCTCGCCCGAGTCGCCGCTCTGAAGGCGCAATCATCTCAAAGCACTTTGAGTGCTCAAACCAAGGCGGCGGATACCGCGTGCGCGAAGCTTTCAAAGAATCTCTCACGCGGGATGCGGGGGGACGAAGTGAAACAACTGCAGCTATTCCTCAACGGGCAAGGCTACCTTGCGTCAGACTCGGCCACGGGCCTGTTTGGTCCGGCCACCGAGCGCGCCGTGCAGAAATGGCAGGCGCAAAACGCGGTCGCATCGTCCGGGATGGCGGGTTACGGAACCGTCGGTCCACGGACGCGGGCAGCACTGGCGACGAAATGCGGCGGGAGTCTTTCGCTGAGGGGCTCGGTGGATGGGCGTGTCCAGATACAAGTCAAGAAAATGGGCGAGAATTTCTTGTGGACGAACGGCGCCAAACTTCCGTTGTCGTATACTGTCTCCGGTTCCGGTTCGCCGTCACAATTTGGCCTATGCGCCATATGGACGGACGAGTTTGGCCGGTCGCTCCTTGTTGAGAATGGCGAGGGGTGTGACACGTTACCGAAGTGGGGTACATCCTCCGAAGAACTCGACGTCAACAGGGTTTTCGACTTCGGAGAATCAGATCTCACAAGTGTAGGCAAGGAACTCCTTCGCAACATCGGTACAGGTATTCGAGTGGGTTTTAAGTTCAGGATTATTGATGCGACCAATGTCAAAACAATCGAGTCACTTCTCGCAGCGCCATCCATAGCGGAAGATGATACGAGTGTGTTCAACGTAAAGATTGCGAAAGAAACAATGGATGCTGCCGGTCGCAACGAGCGCAGGGTTTCCGATGTAAAACAATTACAACTAGCCCTTGAGTTATATTTTGATGCTCACGGCCGATATCCTCCCGGATTTGATCGCGGTGCCCCGAGTGCACTGAGTGTGTTGGTAACGGAACGATACATAGACCGCCTCCCCACAGACCCGTATTCGAAGTCCATGTATCGATATGCGTCCCGCGCCAATGGACGAGGCTATGTTATCGGGACAACGATGGAAATTGCTCCTGATGGACAAAAGTTCGGCGATTCGAGACTGCCTTTTAAGTATCTCGATGGAGAAATTCCTGCCGACGGAGGTATGTTCAATTGCGCTATTTCGAAGGGCGTATACTGTGCCGGCGAGTTGATAGAAGAGCCGGTAGCAGCGAACAAGCCGCCCGTTATTTCCTCATTCACGGGCCTGACGAGTGCGACTGTCGGTCAGCCGATAACGTGGACGGTCAATGCGTACGATCCGGAAGGCGGGGCGCTTTCATACCAGATCTATTGGGGCGACGAATTGGTACCGGTTAATCCGTCATCAAACCAAGGCATGACCCCGAGTCCGAATACCACTTTCTCGCATACCTATGCATATCCGAAAGCGGGCACGTATACACTCAGCGCCTATGTCCATGACAGCGCGGGCAATCAAGCCGGGACAGAGCGCATGGTGACCATCGTTAATATCGGCACGTTGCCGATTGCCAATGTCGATCTCAAGGTGAACGGGTCGGATGGTCCACTCACACTCTCAAACAACGAGGCGATAGCAGTGAGTTGGACCTCAAATAATGTGGGGACATGTTCTATTTCCAGCAACGTCCGCCCCTCTTTGGATATAGAGAGTTATGGCTTAAGTAATGTCTCTCCATCCGGTTCACAACGCGTCTACTACGTAACAGGGGGAAATGAGATCTTTATATCCTGTCAAAGAGGAAACGAGTATGTGTACGATAGGGTCTACGTACATTCCCCAGGTTCATACTGACGGAAGATTTTCAGCGGTAGAGCGCAGCTGTCTTCTCGACCATCTCGACAAGTGTAAAGTGGTTTTCGGCAGGGAAGAGTTCTTTCTCTGATTTCTCGCGCATGGTTTCTACCAACGCCGCCGCGAGCGCCTCGGGGTCTCCTGGGGGGACCGCCCGGATGCGTGAGTAACTCTCGACGAATCCCGGGTTTACCACGGTCGTCGTGACGATGGGTAACCCAGCCGCCGCAGCTTCGAGAAGCACGTAAGGCATGCCTTCCTTTATCGAGGGCAGCAGGAAGATATCGAACGCTTTCAGATACCGCGGCGCGTCGTCTATAAAGCCGGCGAACGTTACGTGTTCCTCGACGTTCATTTCTATTGCAAAATCTTCGAGCCGACGACGGAGCTCTCCCGTGCCGATAATGACGTACTGCGCGTTGACGCCCTCCGACTTGAGTATCGAGACGGCCTCGATACCGTATCGCAGGCCTTTATTCCCGGTGAGTTCCGCTATCGTGACGATGCGCGGCGTGGAGGTCTTTTCGAGGCTGAGGGCTTCGAGCGATTCGTCGCGCGCAATAAAGTCCGGCGTTTCAATGCCGATAGGAATGTAATACATCTTCTTTTCGACCCACCGCATCTTTTTTCCCTGCGCCTCGTCCGATTTTGAAACGACGATGACCGCATGACTTAGAAATGCGGTGAACCAGCTTACGAGATATATTATCACCCGCACAAATTCATTACGTTTCTCGTTGAACGGCCACCCGTGGACGGTGAAAATAATTTTTGGCACGCCCACGAGGCGCGCGGCAAGTGCGCCGAGCGCCGCAGCCTTCGAACTGTTGAGATGAAGCACGTCGAGACGAATCTTTCGCAAGCAGGCGAGGATTTCAAAAAAGCTTAAGATATCAGAAACAACCGCCACATCGCGTCCGAGGGAAGGGAGCGGATGAGTAGCCACACCAGCGTCTGAAAGCATTTTTGCCGACCGGCCAGACTCGCCATATGCGACCACCGGCTCGAACTCTTCTTGAGACAGGTGTGTCGCAAGGTCGTAGACGTACCGTTGCGCCCCGCCCCAAGTAGCCTTCGTGATTAAAAATAGAACTTTTTTTCGGGTCGGGAGGTTGTTTTGAGCCATATTTTATGTAATAATACCTGATATGTCGTTGGTCCCCAAGCGGGAATACGTCGTTCTCCTCCTGGGCGACATCGTTGTGTTCACGGCCTCCCTGTGGGTGACCCTCACTGTACGGTATCTTGAGCTCCCAAGTAGAGATCTCTTCCAGCTTCACCTCGTGCCCTTCACTGTCCTGTTCGTCGCCTGGGCGGTCGTGTTTTTTCTTGCGGGTCTCTATGGGCGGCACACGCGGCTCTTCCGCAGCCGTCTTGCGGCGACCATTCTCTATACGCAGATCATCAACATGGTCATCGCGGCGCTCTTTTTCTTTTCCATCCCTGCGTTCGGCCTGGCGCCGAAAACAATTCTTCTCCTCTACCTTGTCGTCTCGTTCGTTCTGATATTTTTCTGGCGTATCGGGCTCTATCCGCATGTGCGCAGCCGGCGCAGGCTTAAAGGGGTCCTCATCGCATCCGGTCCCGATGCGCACGCGCTTGCGGAGGAAGTCTCGTCGGATGCACGCTACCCGTTTGCTTTTGAGTATGTCATTGATACCGCCCATGCGCCTTCGCACGAGGTGATACAGCATGCGTGCCGCGTTGCCGAGGAAGATGATGTGACGTTCTTGGTCGTTGACCTCTCTGACAAGGCCGTATCCGCGGCTCTTCCCATCATTTATGACGCCGCGTTCCACAAGCATCGCTTTGCGCTTCTTGACGCGACTGCTCTCTATCAGGAGGTCTTTGAGCGTGAACCGTTATCGCTCATGAACTACGAGTGGATACTCGGGAATGTAAGTGCGTCGCGGGGATATGACATCGTGAAGCGCTTGATAGATTTTCTTTGTGGGGGAGTCGGGATGCTTATCTCTCTCATATTTTATCCGTTTGTCATGCTCGCGATAAAGCTCGATGACGGCGGCGCTATTTTTATCGTGCAGGAACGTGTCGGCAGGTTCCAAAAACCTATCCGCATACTCAAGTTCCGCAGCATGAGCGGAAATGATGAGGGCAATTACGGAAGCAGCGGGAAATCCAAGCTCATCGTGACGCGTGTCGGATACTGGTTGCGGCTATTGCGTTTGGACGAGCTTCCGCAGCTCTGGAATGTATTGCGGGGCGACCTTTCACTCGTCGGTCCGCGGCCCGAGCTACCCGCTCTCGCGGCGGGGTACAGCGCCCGCATACCGTACTACAACGCGCGATACCTCATCGCGCCGGGACTTACGGGCTGGGCGCAAGTGCGGCACGATAGAGATCCGCATCACGGCGCCGACATAGTTGAGACCAAGACGAAGCTCTCATACGACCTATACTATCTCGCGCACCGCTCGCTTTTACTCGATTTGTTTATTCTGCTTCAGACAGTGCGCATTCTTGTGACTGCGCGAGGCTCATAAGGTGGCGCTCGACAGGTCTTCCTTAGCTGGGCCCTGCCCTGACAAGGGCAGACGGGACGCTGTCTGGCGCTGCTGCGCCAGCGCTCGGTCTCGGCGCCGTCTTGGCCTCTCGGCACGACTTACTAGTCGCCTGCGAAGCCGGAAAAGAGTCGGACCTGCGCTCGCTTGGGACTGGAATAAATTGTAGAATGAGCACATGAAGAAGACTGTAGTTACCGGAGGGGCGGGCTTCATCGGAAGCAATCTTGCGCACGCGCTCGTGGCGGCCGGATGGGAGACGCACATCATCGACATTGACCCATCGTTCCGAAAAGATACTCTTCCGAAAGAGGCGATACTTCATGTGCTTGATGTACGCTCTACCGATGCGATACAACCAATCATGGAGGGGGCGGATGTGGTATTCCATACGGCTGCAGTACCGCGCGTACCGTATTCTATCGAACATCCTGTCGAGACGACCGACCAAAATGTGACAGGCACAGTCTCGGCTCTTACTGCTGCCGCGCAGGCAAAAGTCCGCCGCTTCATCTATTCGGCATCGGGCTCGGCGTATGGCGAGCAGACGACGTTGCCTCTTGAAGAGAAGATGGTCGCGAATCCCGTCAATCCATATGGGCTGCAAAAGTACGTAGGCGAGCTTTTTACGAAATTGTGGTCCGAAACGTACGGCATTGAAACGGTGAGCCTCCGCTATTTTAATGTCTACGGCCCGGGCATGGACCCGAACGGCGCATATGCGCTCGCCATCGGGAAATTTGCCCTGGCGCGCAAGAATAATGAGCCCATTACGATTTTCGGCGACGGCACGGTCACGCGGGATTTTACGCATGTCTCGGATGTCGTCCGTGCCAATCTGCTTGCCGCGGAGAGCCCGCAGGTGGGAAAAGGGGAGGTCATCAATATCGGTGCGGGTCGCCAGACCTCCATCAAGGCGCTTGCCGATATGTTCGGCGGAGAAATCGTTTACGGTCCCGCCCGCATCGAGGCGCACGATTCACTTGCAGACAACCGCAAAGCGCAGGAGCTGCTTGGGTGGAAGCCGCTTGTTGGCCTGGAAGATGGTATTATGATGCTTAAGAAAGAAATGGGAATCACATGATTATCGACGGCAGAGCAATAGCAGAAGACATGTACGAGGCGCTTGCAAAGCGCCGCGCTCTTTTTGAGCGACCCATCAAGCTCGGCATCATCGTCGGCGGACCGTCTCCCGTCATCGAATCGTTCGTGCGTATCAAGACCCGCGCGGCGGCCAAGCTCAATATAGAAATGATACGAGTTGACCTTCCCGGTGATGCTGACACTGCCTCTGCGGTCGAGGCGGTGAAGCGGCTGGCAGTGGATGTGGATGCCGTCATCGTCCAACTCCCGCTACCAAAGACGCTTGATACCAATGCCGTGCTCGCTGCAATCCCCTTGGAAAAAGATGTCGACGCGCTCAATCCGACCGTTCCGGAGGATAAGCATCCTGTGTTCGCGCCGGTTGCGCTTGCGGTCATAGAAATGCTTAAACGCGCTCACGTGACCATAGAAGGGAAGAAAGCCGTTGTCATCGGCGCAGGGCGCCTCGTCGGTGCTCCGAGCGCGGTCCTCCTGAAACGCCTCGGCGCCCGCGTCTCTATGTTTACCCTTAAAGAAGGTTCCGTCGAGGACCTCAAGGATGCCGATATCGTTGTCTGCGGTGCGGGCAATCCGGGGCTCATTAAAGCCGAACAGATAAAAGAGGGCGTCGCGCTCATCGATGCGGGAGCTTCCGAATCCAAGGGCAGGGTAGTGGGCGACGCCGACCCCGCGTGCGCCGAAAAGGCCTCCTTCATCAGCCCCGTCCCCGGCGGCGTCGGCCCCGTCGCGGTCGCGATGATATTCAGGAACCTGTTTGATCTCCTCGAAAAGGTCGGCAGTTAGGCCGCGTTGCGTCGTCGCATTCTGCGGGTATACTGCTCGCCATGTGGCAAAAACGCGCAATCGCGCTTGTAATACTGATTGTAGGCACCGGCATCGGCTGGTATGTCTACAGCAGCCAGGCAGACGCCTCACGGCCCTTTAAGCTCGGCCTCGACCTCTCGGGCGGCACACAGCTCGTCTACCGCGCCGACCTCACCGCGATTAAAGGAAGCGACGTCGCCGACTCAATGGCATCACTGCGCGACACCATCGAGCGGCGCGTGAATCTCTTCGGCGTATCCGAGCCTATTGTGCAGACGGAACATGCGGGCACGTTCGCGGGGACTTCGGAGGAGCGCTTACTCGTCGAGCTTCCCGGAGTTACCGATACGCAAAAGGCAATCTCGCTCATCGGGGAGACGCCGGTTTTGGAATTCCGCATGTTGAAGGAAGGAGCAGAAACAAACGCAACGGCTTCTTCGACCGTGAATGACCTTTTTGAGCCTGCGGCAATCACCGGCAAAGATCTCAAGAGCGCGGAGCTGCAATTCCAGGGCGGCACGGGGCAGTTGAACGAGCCGGTCGTCGTGCTTCACTTCAATGCCGAAGGTGCCAAGATTTTTGCGGACCTGACCAAGAATAACGTCGGGCGCACGTTCGGCATGTTCCTCGACGGCGTCGCTATCTCCACCCCCGTCATCCGCGAAGCGATTCCCGACGGCACCGCCGTTATCTCCGGCAGCTTCACTCCCGCCGAGGCCAAAGAGCTCGCGCGCAATCTGAATTACGGCGCTCTGCCCGTCCCCATCGAGCTCATTTCCACACAAACAGTTTCCGGCACGCTCGGGGATAAAGCCGTGCGGGATGGCGTCATGGCGGGCGTCTTCGGTGTAGGGGCGGTCATACTCTTCATGCTTTTGTGGTATCGCTTGCCGGGACTCCTCGCGGCGGTCGCCCTCACGCTCTACATCGTGGCGATGCTTGCACTTTTTCAGCTCATTCCCGTCACGCTGACGGCGGCAGGCATCGCAGCATTTATCCTCTCTATCGGGATGGCCGTAGATGCCAACGTCCTTATTTTTGAACGCATGAAAGAGGAGCTGCGGGGTGGGAAGTCTGCGGCGGATGCAATCCATGACGGATTTGCGCGCGCATGGCCGTCCATCCGCGATTCGAACATTTCCTCCATGATAACCGCCGTCATTCTTTTCTGGTTCGGAACTTCGCTCATCAAGGGCTTCGCGCTCGTCTTCGGGCTCGGGGTGCTCGTCTCAATGCTTACGGCAATCAGCATCTCCCGCACGTTCCTCCTCTCACTTGATATGCAGGCCAAAGGCGGCTTTACGCGCTTTATTTTCGGCAGCGGCACCTCAAACTAACGTATGTTCATCGTCAAACACAGGAACGTTTTCTTCGCGATATCAGCGCTACTTACCCTCGCGGCGATTGCTTCTATCGGGGTATTTGGCTTGAAGCTCGGGCTCGATTTTACGGGCGGAACACTGATACAGGCCACGTACGAGGGCGGCCGACCGGCGCCGGAGGTGCTTACACGCTCGCTTGATGCGGCGGGCCTCAAAGGTTATTCGCTTCGCGAGGCAAACACCGAAGACTACATTCTCCGCGCGGGCAACCTTACTCCCGAGGTCCGGGAGAATCTTCCGGCAATCCTCTCTCCGGAAGGAAGCAATCCGGTCTCGATTGGTCAGCTCACGGAAGTCGGTCCCACCATCGGGCTTGAACTTCGCAACAAGGCGCTCGTCGCGCTCGGACTCGTCTTGCTTTGCATCCTTCTTTTTATCGCCTTTGCGTTCCGCAAAGTCTCGCAACCCGTTTCTTCATGGCGGTACGGCCTCATCGCGCTCCTCACGCTCTGTTTCGATGTGATAGTTCCGGTCGGCTTCTTTGCGTTTCTCGGCTACGCGGTGGGCGTGCAAGTAGATGCGCTTTTCGTGACGGCGGTACTCACCATCTTGGGCTATTCGGTGCACGATACCATCGTGGTCTTCGACCGGACCCGCGAAAATCTCCGCATCAATCACGACCGCAACCGGAAGGAAGATTTTGCGGAGACGGCCGGTCGCGCGCTGAGCCAAACGCTCGTTCGCTCCACCAACACCTCACTCACGACCGCGCTCGTACTTATGGTGCTCTTCGTACTCGGACCGGAATCTACCAAGTATTTTGCACTCACCCTCCTCGTAGGCATCATCACAGGCACCTTCTCATCCATCTTTCTCGCCACCCCGCTCCTCGTAACGGTCGAAAAATGGCGTAAAAGCGGCAAAAAATAGCTCGTACCTAATTCGGACGGCCGTCCTCGCTGAGTACATCGAGTAGACAGAACCAGAAATAGGGTATACATTTCATGAATATGAATATCGGCGCGGCGTATTATTACGACTATCTGAGCCCTAAGGGGTAGATTTTGTCGTCATAGAGGACAGATCAGGCCCCAGCAAGGGGCTTTTGTGTTTTGGAGTCTGTCCCGACCACTATTGAGCCAGACTCCAGATCGCAACGCGGAGCGACTGGAGCAAGCTTCTGAAAGGGCTTGCGAGCTCTTTCATCCGTGAAGTTCTTTCACAAGCTTGCAATTATTCCGCTCATACAAAGGAAAGGGACTGCCATGGATGGCAGAAACGCGATGAATTTTCCTGCCGATGCGAGGCCCGGCTGGGTGTTGCATTGCACGGGGCGGCTTCACCAACCCGACAAGTTGACCATCAGGCTGGACACCATAAACCTGGAGACGCTGTCCATCTTGGCGTGGGACATCGAAAACAAGGGGTGGATCAGACTGTCGCTCCACCGCGGAGGGACAGGACACCTGGTGTTGGTTTATCTGGGAGCGACCTTCGGTAAGATCGAGGTTGTGTCCCAGCAGTAGGGGGCCGAGTTGGGCAAGCAAATACATAGTACGCCGGCGGGGGAGAGCCTCCGCCGGCGTTTTGTTTTATCCCCGTAGACGGATACGGAGGGACCGTGTATAGTCGAAATATGCATAATAGATTCGGAAAGAATAATAAGAAGAATAAGAGCCCCAGGGGGTGATTTTGTCGTCGCGAGAGAAGACAGGACCGGGCCCCCGCAAGGGGCTTTTTTCGTGCGGTCTGGAATCTGTCTCTCCGGAGGAAATAGCATCCAGCCCGCAATGAGGCGGCTGGTGCAGGCAAACGCCCGCAAGCTCTTTCGGAATGCAGAGGAGGGAAAATATGTCGCCGGCAGAATTCTTTGAAAAGGCCAAGGCGGGCTCACGTATCCGTTACGACAAAGATTTTCATATGGACGTGCGCATCACGTTCATATCGAGACTCTGCGGATATGCCATCGGCCGGCAGGTAGGTACAAAACGCCGTGTCTATCTCATGCTATCAGGCGGCATGCTCAAGGAGGGCATAAGCGGCAGCTTCGTCAACCTTGAGTTTTTCTCGTGACAGCGCTGAGTGGGTCCGACCCCCATTCAGCGTTTTGTTATGTATATAAAAGCAAACGGGCGGCAGAGTCATAAGAAGACCTGCCACCCGATGTATTGCTTGCATTGAATGAACGACTTACTCGAACGGTTCCGCCACGATGAAGCTCGTGATATTGGGCTTCTTGTCCTGAATGCGCGCATCAAGGATTTGAAGCCCATAAAGCTCAACGCACGCCTCTGAAGCGATGACCGCAGTGTCCAGCGGCAACGTTCCTTCGGCGAGGTCCTTCGCGGCCATGGCGGTATCGATATAAGGCGTCGGTTCGATTCCGGGCCAGTTCGTGGCGAGGTACTCCGGGCATTGCCGCAATGCCTGTTCTTGGGACACGATGCTGCGAACTTCGTCGCGTCCGGTGTCCGGTAGCGCGAGCAACATGTGGTTCACCTCAAACGTGATGACCTCGACGAAGTTCCAGCGAAAGTGTCCAAGGAATGGCATGTATTCCTCGACGACGCCTCCGGTTGAGTTCACGATGCCGAAGATGCCCACGTCGATGTGTCCTTCTTGGAGTTTATGGAGCACTTCCTCGACAAAGGTGAGGTACTCGAAGTGCGGCAGTTTGATACCGCGCTCCCTCGCATACCGCCGTCCGGCGATATGTGTGTAGCTGCCCTCGCCCCCGGAAATTCCGATGAACGCCGGACCGGGCCTGTGAAGGACCCGCAAAACTGCCGGCTTCCGCGGGAACGCCCCGTGGGTGACGTCGGCGAGATACGGACTAGTGCGTACATCCATGGTTCTATTGCCCTCTGTTGGATTAGTTGCTCATATGCAAGCTTGTGAAAGAGCTACGAACGTACGTAAGCTCTTTCAAAAGCTCACATAGCAGTCTCGCGATATTGCGGCTTGCAATCTGAGTTCGGTTCCGAGCGCAGATTGCAGACCACAAACAGAAAGCCCCTCCGGGGAGGGGCTTGTCTGGTTTGTTGCTTGGTTTATTTGAGCAACGAAACAGCTACCCCTTCCCGGGATGTAAAGAAAAAGAAGAAGGATGCTGCGATTCGACCGTTACTCATATCCGCATCGTATACGAGGGCATTTGGACTGTCAACGGCATGTGTTTTTAAAATACTTGCCATATTTGCGGACTGTTTCAGGATCCTCGGTGTAGAAGAAATTCTGTTTTTTACCGGCCGTGTTCGCATACATCAATTTTGCATCATCAATTAGCAGCATCCTCTGGTAGCCCGCCTTAGGAACGGAATAAAATTGGTAATTCTTGCTCTTTATCTCGACTCTCGTTTTAAGAGATGTAAATTCTTTATTTGATCCGAATCCAACACGCGTTACACGTACGCCGGAAGCCATTTTTTTCTTTAGAAGGGAAAAGTATTTAGCGGGGAGCGGACTCCTAATCTCTTCTTTTGCTAACATTGTGACTTTTACGCTTTTTTTAGCACCCTCAACAATCCGCATGGCGGTCTTCAGTATCTCTGCTTTTTCTAGTCGCTTGATGCCTTTCATATCAACACTGTACCAGAGTCGTCGTGCTCTGAAAGATGATTCGAATCTTTCGATCCATATTCCAAATAATAAAAAAGCGATGGTGTCGGCTGCAACTATTGCTTGCAGCCGACACCGAGTCATACGTCAGGTTATACACATGAACCGGAACGCGTGTAGACGCGGGCCGGTGGAGCTTGTCAGGATCAGGTTTTCCGGTCTCGCCGGAATACTGCGGATCCGTATAACTCCATGCTCATTCGCCGGACGCTTCGCTCGCGTGGCAAGTTGCCGCCACGAGTGCAATGCGTTACGTAAAACGGGCACTGTCTCGGTTTCAAGAACGACATGCAGAATGTCGCCCGTGATGCCGCCTTGCCGGAGCCCTTTGTCCATGAGACGCAGAGCCTCGACGATTCCCACATCGGTACCCGGTTGCGAACTTGCGCGTTCGAGGAACAACTCCCGATGTTTGTCTCCTGTGGTCAGAACCAGCTCTTGCAAGCCGGTCACCTCATCGCAGGCCATCTGGAAGTAAGGATTGGGAAAACATTCGACTTCCTCGGCAGCGTGCCGCCGGAGAAGTGTGGTGGTTTCCGCTGCCCCATAGTTCAGATTGAGAAGAAGGAGTCGGCTCCCGGTTTCGACGGAATCAACCGCCGATGCCGGGATAACGTTTACGATTGCCCCCGCACATGTAAGTGCTTCGCGGAGGAAATCAATCTCCCGTATCTCAAGAACGTCCTCGAGTTGCGTGATGACCGCATCGCGGGTAACGATAGTAATCTTCGTTCCCATCTTTTCGATGATGGTATCGACGACCTTGGCACCGAGTTGTCTCACGATCATCTGCACGTGCGGAAGAGCAGACGAGCTTTCCGCTTCTACCCCGGCGAGGAAGAAAACCACGTCGGGGCAGTTTATCTTTTCAACCGTGACCGTGCCGTCCGCAAGGACGTATACGTCGGGTTGGACATAGAGAAGATTGCCGGGCCGGGTTGTACCGGTCTGCAGGACTTCAAGACTGTACGCCCGTGCCGTCGCACGTTCGAGTAGACGTAGAACCTCGTGTTCTACCCGCGCTACGATGTCTTTTCCGAACACGATAGGCCGTTCGGGAAGTGCGGGGCGGATAAACATGAACGGGCGATGGCCTTTGTCGGGCCGGCCATGTTCAGCACGACGCGTTTCGAATTGTTGTAGCAATTCGTACGTCGCACCGAGGTCGAACGGGAGAAATGCCGCTCTGATATCGCGGGCCATTCCATTCGAGTACGTGTTCCATGCTTCGGAAATCGCGACCCCTTCTTCGAAGCTGATCGAACGGATGCTTAAGTTGGTCCGTTCGAGAGCAGCGTCGACACTAAAGGGAAGGAAATTTCCGGGCATGCCTTGGTCGGTTTTCAGCACCGGGCGGTAAAGTCCGATGCCGCTCGTCATGTGGCGCAGTTCATTTCCTGTTCGGGGGAAGAATGCTCTGCGTAAATGTTCGCACGGCTGGCGCCGCAGTTTCGTAATGGCCCTATCGAGCTCAACACCGTTTTGGCCGGCGAAGAATCGATCGAGACCAATGCTAGCTGCTTTGACGCGTCCGCCGATAGGGAGTATTTTCATCGGTTTCTCCGTCGCGTCTCCATGACGCACAAGAGCCTTCCGGAATGGAAGACTCTTGAGAGGACCTTTCGAATCGAATAGCTCAACATCCCTATAAAGCCACTAACCGAAAGATCCTCGCAGGAGTCTTCCAAAATTGTGGGATGTTGAGGTTGTGAAAGAACAATCTCAAAGAACTCGAGACGTTCGCCACAAGAATTGTTTTTTGTATGTTTGCATATGTTTTCCAGACTTTTGCGGTCTGGAATCTATCGGCCCAAAGCCGCCAGATTCCAAAAAACAAGTGGTAGGTGCCGGCAGACGAGTGTAGTACTCACTGCCGGCACCCCTTTCACGCTGGGCGATATCAGGGGCGGTAAGTAATCCAGTAGTTACCAACCCTCTGATGGCCGCCAAGATAGACCTCGCGAACGGCTTCAGCAATCGCGAGTTTCTCGTCGTTAGTCATCGAGCAAGTTCCGTTTCCGGCCTCGCCACGACGCTTGCCGAGTTCCGCTTTGAGTTGATTTGCGGTCGCAATAACAGCGCTCATTTTCGCCTCCGTCGTCACTCAATCGTTCGAGCGGCATTTTGAAGCGCCGCCCGTGCCCGCGGGGCCAACCCATCGAGGAACCCCCTCGATTTTTCGGAGGGATTAATGAACAGTGCGCTGAACGGTTGACCGGGGTCGAGACCTTCGGTGCGTGCCCGCGCGATGAGCGATTCATCAGCGACAGGTGCCGTTCGGGGTGTCGCACTCCAACCAACGCTATGTGTCGACATGACGTCTCCTTGATGTTGCCAGATGTGAATTCAAGGAACAGAAAGAACCATTAGCGGCGCTTTCTGTTCCGGTGAACTTTGCAGTTTTACGGTAACAAAAAACCGCCCTTATCTAACAAGCTTGCGCTCGTTAAATAAGGGCGATTTTCTTCCTTGCGGATGAAACGCGGTGCCACCTTAATTGTTTCTCACCAGCTCCGTTTCCGACACTGGTTATCTCTGTTACGGGAGAGCCCGGATTGTCACTTGCGCAGCAACCTCCTCACTAGCCCCAACCCTGCCCAAATAGTTAAATGGTGCAGGAACTAGCTCAATGGATTTGACTGCGTCGATTGTAACCACATTCGGCATGAGGGTCAAGTACAGAAAGGGCGCCG
>Ga0209542_10010278_pt1 | contig 16933 bp, 21 predicted proteins | sample RifCSPhighO2_01_FD_184028 | JGI IMG/M metagenome (GOLD analysis project Ga0209542, IMG submission 184028) | Soil microbial communities from Rifle, Colorado - Rifle CSP2_plank highO2_0.1 (SPAdes) (version 2) | ecosystem: Environmental > Terrestrial > Deep subsurface > Rock core/Sediment ...
AAAGCGATAAGCGATTTATTTATACAATTTCAGAAACAGAGGATGGGTTAAAATTTTCATTGAATGCTAGGAAATAAAATAGGGGGCTGCATTATGCCTTCAGCCCCCTGTACTTAACCACAAGCTACTGCGCTAACTTTTCCTAAAAGAACACTTGCGTTACCGTAGCTTGTTTAAAATTCACCTTTTGTCTCCGCTTCTTCAATGTCGGCAATAATTTGATCGCTGGTATATTTTTGTAAGCGTGCAGGTAAGTCCTTTAAATCTAGTGATTTAACCAACACAGCGTCAGGTTTAGTTGCAGCTGCACGCGTTTTTGACCCTGTGTTGAGTAATTGTTTGTATTCTTCAGACAGAAACCACTTAAATTCGGGTTTGAGAGCCATATTTTTCTCCTGCCCGGTCATTCCATGTCCTTCATCTATTTCTATCAGTCCAAGCACCTTAAGAGCCTCCATCTCCCGGTGGGCAGTTGTATGAGAACAACTCAAGCTAGCCATTACCTGATTTGTCAGTAATTCGCCGCCATTAGTAATTAAAAGTCTAAATAAATTGGTTCTGGTTCTAGGAGCGCTATCGAGAGTGATGTCCAATACGATTGATATGTCGGATTCGTTAATTTGAATTCTGCCCTGTGCTAAAGCATGTCCTCGTGCCAAGTTGTACAGTAATTGATTGATTCGGTCTGGTTTTTCGATAATTGGTTGTGTGTAACTATAAGATTCTTTATCGTCACCATAAGTATTTTCCTTCCAAACGTTTATTGTCCCCCGAAGTCTAGCAAGCAATTTCGCACACCGACTAATTATTCTACGCAGTTCACCCGCGTCTTTTTCTTTTTGCCATTCAACACCATCTGGATATGCACCAAACAATTTTTCTATAAAAGTGCCTGTTGTTTCTTGGCAGCGGCGCTGTTTTTCATACCAGTCTGAACTGGAAAGTTGAGCTGCAAGTTCTTCTTCTGCTTTCTCAGGGCTTCTGATTTGGCAAAAAAATAATCTGGAACCAAGATTCCCGGACATTTTCCAAACCCGAGGTGGAAGTGGTGTAGAGCCAGCCAGCAACATAAAACAATAGTCGCCTCTATATCCACGTTTGCCATGTAACCCACTATCTATTTCCAAGCCCTCTCCATCAAGTACCCTTGTTAATACACCCAAGTTTTTTAATAGGTCTTCTTCTCTTTCACCAAAAATGGTTGCCATATCCCGAATAATTAGGACTTTGTTTTTTATCTTTGGTAAAAGGTCAACTTCACTTAATTTCTTTTTGGGGATATTAGCCGCGTGTGATACAAAAGAAGCCGGAGTAAAGTTATCAGTTGTATAAATATGTTCAGTCAATGACGAAAACATATTAAGGGTAATAGTCTTTCCACTACTTGGAACGTCAACAAAGATCAAAGCAAAAGGGTTTTTAATATCCTTAATTTTTAGTTGGCAAAAAACGCTTAAAGCAATCTCGGCTGGTTTTAGCAATTCTGGAAACTCCTTGAAGATTACTTCTGCCCAGTTATTAAATTGTTTCTTTTTATTTTTATTCATGCAAATTACTAATAAATATTCGTGTTATAATCAGCATGTCAGGGAGGCTCTTCTCCCCGACATGCTTAGTTAATCTAGGTAAGAGTTAACTTAACTTTCGTCGCTCTTACCTATTTTTTTGTCACGAAAGACGTCGAAGTTTTTATATTCCCTGCCAGTCTTTTCGCTTTTCTCTACACCCAGATAGACAATCTTTACTTTGTCACCGGGCTGGACTTGTTTTAACCTGTTGTCCAAAATAGTATTACCCCATATTCCAAAGATCGAACTTTTGAAGTCGAAGCTATGCAACTTCGACTCATTTGGACCAACTTTTTCTTCGGTATTAAGGTATACCCCCACAAATTCAGATTTTTCTTCAAAGTCCCATATAGGGGCTGTTTCAATTTTTTGCCAATTATCAGTCATTTAATTCACCTCCTTTACTAAAATAATAAAATCGTGCCCCTCCTCTTGTTGACTAGAATGGAAAGTCATCTTCATCTTGCGTCTTATATCCTGTTATTTTGGTCTTGAATTCTTTAACATAGTCGCTCTTCTTTGCCTGCTCAGCATTTGGCCATTCAGAGAATAAAAAGGTCATTGTGATTTCGTTATTATCATCGAAGTGTTTTAACGCCTTCTCCATTTCTTGAATTCTGTCATGCTGATAAAAAATGTTTCTTCTTCCTACAATCACTGACCCTCCTGTTTGAGACGCACCCTTAGTGCTTATAGAATCTTCAATGATTTCGATAACTCTTCCAACTCTTTTTCGTGCTAACTTGACTATCGTTCGATAAGAAATGCCATAGAAGATATATTCATCCTCCATAATTCCTTTTTCGGCATCATCGAAAAGACAAAACCATTCTTTATTTGGAACATCTCCTTTAAATGAGAGTGTAGCTTGGTGTTTCTCCGGTTTTTGAAATTGAATTTCCATACCATAAAGAAATTGGTTACCCCCAGAATGAAAATTCATGTGAGTCAAACCATGTAATTCGATAGCTTTCAACATTGAAGTAACGATCGATAGTTCTGCTTGTGATTCATCATTCATTTTTTAATCTCACCTCCTTTGCATGGATATAGTTTTTGGGTTTTTGATACCCTGAATCCACGACTTTTATAAGAAATTAACGATACGAGAAGTGACAATTTAAATCTCATTAAAAGCCTCCATTGCTTGTAATAAATCTTGCCGAAACCCAAAATAGCCTTCATTGCAATCTGGAGCTACTTTCCCAAAGTTATCCAAAGACTTACCATAAGCCACCTTCAAGTAGACTTTCGTGTGTTTTGAGAAATTAATGGTGCGTAAATGGTTGAGGAAACGGCGAACCGAGTGAGTAGATAGTCTTGATACTATATTTCTACTTTTGTATATTTTAAATGTATAGTTTTTTTTCATATTTCTGCGTTATTCTTTACCAAGTTTCCTATTTGAACTAACTACAGTAGATAAAAGATTCGACAATTTTTGACCCAGGAATCTCGCAAATTTAGAGCGGCGGCTTTTGGAAGGTATATTGTTTGTGACAGAAATTGAGATTTTAGCCATCATTACCTCCGGAGAAGATGAGATCTTTTAAACTTCGTTGAGCGCTAAATAACTTGCGGGGAGGACATAAAGCAGAATCAGACCAGTAGTCTGAGGCTAATTTTTTCGCTATGTCTTCTGGTTGAAAATAAAAGTAAACAGTTCCATCTGCTTCTTTTTGTGCTTTTATGAACCTAACAGCTTCAGAAACCATTAAAAAGCTACAGAGGTCTAGATTTTTCTCAATGAAGAAAGTGTGTGGACTTTTACTCTGGTCTTTATTATGATTTACTTCCATATAATCCTTCTCTTAGACCAGAGTCGCACTTCTCATTTTGAGATTGTCAACACCCCAAAATGGGGTAATTTAGACTTGATTTTTTAACAAACTATCTGAGAAAATTTGGGGATCTGAGAAGAGATCTGAGAAAATTAAAATTTTATCTCTAATCTGTACTTTTTGGTACTTTTATCGTGGTGAATTGTAACGAGTTCATTATATTTTTTACCTAACCCTTTTCTAATCCATGTCCTTAATTTGGAGATACTTGCACCGACGTTTATAGCCGGTAGATGTTTCCTGCCAATCTGGCCAATCTGTTTTCTAATCTCCGAAGCTTCCACATCTTGATTCTTCGAAGAATAAAGTGTGAAAAATGTTTCATTGGTTTCTGTTCCTTGTTCACCGAGTTTTATTTCAATTGGTTTTTCTTCAGCTGGAATAGTTATTTCCCAAATACCAGTTATCCTATCCCATTTTTCGGCTATCTTGTTAGTTGATCCACTTATTAAATCAACATCAGTTTCTCCTAATTTTTGCTTTTTTATTTTTAATAATTTGTTTATTTGAACAATCCTAGTTTCATCTGATAACCAAGGATCATCAAAAATCGTCTCTAATGCTGATAAAACCTTATCAAATCTTCGTGTCACTATCGCAGTAGTAACTTGCTCATTACCCTGTTCATTTTTTTTTGAGCCGGTTATCTTTACAAGTCCCCATTCTTCGCACCTATCTAATAGATTAAGTTTGGAGTCGTGATTTGAAGCGAAAGTAAAGGTAATAACAGGAGAAACTAAAGAAAGTCGTTTTACCTCTCTTAAAAAATGTAAAACACTAGAATAAAAATCTATTTCAATACTCATATCAATCTCAATCTATTGTGAGCCTATTATATCAAGAGGTTGGTTGGAGGTTTTACTGAAATACTATTGACACTTTATCATTCTTTGTATTTTTGCCCAATTGGTAGACCTATAATTACTAATTTGTGCCTAGACAATTTTAAGGGTAGAGTATTAGCCACAGAACTACGTCGTCTTCTCACCATTGTGCGACGCTACTGTTCAGCTGTAATAAATATTACAGGCCTTAATTCTCTTGCGGGATTTGAGAAGATTTATTATCGCTGTTACCGGTTGCGGGATCATTTAAAGTTGCGCCACCAAGAATGGCAATAACTTTTTCACCAGTTATCGAGATGCCAACATCATGTTTACCTTTTATCTTGTACGCCATGTCAACTGCCTTAAGTCGTGTTGTGTGGTCTGGTACTTCGTAATCGGGTTCAGTATGGCTTGTTATCACTTTCATTGCCTCTAGCGCTTCTTCATGTTTAATTAGGAGCTTATCATCCGGCAAATACTTTTCTACTAACGCTTTCCACCCTTTAGATTTAGTTAGTTTTTGAGGGGTTTTAGCAGTCGCTGGAGAATATCCGGCCTCTATCATAGCTTTACTGATATTTCCACCATTTTCCACTATTTTAGAGGCTGCAACTTTCTGTTTTTGGGTCATCTGTTACATTTTACATGTCAAAATTGTATATAGGCAACAATTATGCTATAAAATTCTCAAATTTAGTATTGCCTAAACTTTAAGACGTTAGTCATAGAGCATGGCAAGAAAACCTTGTGAGGAATGAGCTCCTCGTTAGAGCCCCTCACAAGGTCGTAATCCGAAAGGATTATGGGTAGCGAAAGTTACCGCTAGCGGGGGGCTTTTTGTGTGTTAAAAAAACAATTTACAAAGGACATGGTATCCAAACTGATTGTAGGAACTTTTGCTTTAGTTCTATATCTTGAATTGGTCTATCAGTTCGGGCTTGCTATAACAGCTATGTTTTTAGGGGATTATTTCAAAGCGCAAAGTGCGGTAAATTCCCATAGTTACATATATAAAATAATTCTTACGTTATTGTCAGGCTGCATATTTGCTGTTTTTTTTGTTATTAGTAATATTTTTTATCGTTTTGGACTAATGATATTTGGGAAACATGATTGAGATAAAATAACCTTAGATGTCTGTATTGAAATTAAAAATTTAGTTGGACTATGAAGATTAAAATAAAGTAAATATGAATAAACCAGATCCCCGTACCCTTGCACATGCCTCTGATATACCCAAACACTACTACGCTTTTAATAAAAACAACAAACCAGATACTAGATACTTCGTTTATGAAATTTGGGAAGATAAAATGCCGGACAATGTGGTCGCGGGTCAGAAGTTAGAAAACATTGACGAGAGAACATTATCTAATGAACAGCTAGATAAATTAGTACCATTTTGGAGAGAAATAGTAAAAGACAAACAGCTAAAAAATCCAATCCTTTCTATTCAGGTTGATATTGGTAATGGCAGCGAACTTTCTTATGGATACTTGGATGGTAGAGATGAAATTCCACCGAATGCCAAAACTTACATTGCCAAACCCAAATTTGATAAAAATATTATGCTTTTAAGACATGGGGGTAAGCAAGGAAAGTCTATTATCTATCACAGTCCTCTAGACTCTTCGTCACTTCGTATGGAACTAGAAAATTTCAACAAACTTCTTTCGCGCTTTTTTAACGGTGAGTTTTACGAAATACTTTTAGAACATTCGGATAAGAAAGCAGGTTGGGAGTTTCATAACGAAATTGTAGTTGATAATGCAAAGCTTAGAAATATGAAGTAGAAAATGAAAAACGCGATCCTGCAGCGTATAAAAAACCAATACCAACTGAATCTTAATTCTGACCATGGAATTTCCCATTGGCAGAGAGTCAAAGAAATAGGTTTGTACCTTTCAAAGGAGACAAAAGCGGACGCAACTGTAATTAATCTTTTTGCATATCTTCACGACTCAAAACGAATAAATGAGGATTATGATCTCCAACACGGCGCGCGAGCGGCTCTTTTTGCTAGCGAGCTATACAAAGAAAAACTTCTTGATATAACTGTTGGTCAACTAAGTAACCTTGTCATTGCTTGTAAATCTCACTCCCAAAGCGAAATTAAACCGGAGAACATTACTATTGCTACTTGTTGGGACGCAGACAGGTTGGATTTGTGGAGGTTAGGTGCTACACCAAACCCTGAGTTACTTTTTTCAGAATATGCAAAGAGGAAAAAGAGTTTTGAATATAGTTATAGACTTAATAATTCTCAGACAAAGTCAGGAACGAGTCCGTAAAGTTTACTTGAGATGAGTTAATCGAACTATGAACTAATTGATCAATTTGCTTTTAGTATTGATGAACTTTTGCTTGTATTTCAATTACCTTGTCGAGCAAACTGATCGAGAAGTCGCATTAATAAACTCGAAAGGCATAAATACTCAATCGCTCTAATTTGATCATTCAATAAGACATTGGTATGAGCTTTCTTGTTCCTGATCCCAACTATACCCTTAAAGAGATACATTATTCCTTTCTGCTCATCTATATCCTCTGGGTTTTGAAGTGAATTAAACTTAATAATGGGGTTTTGATTCTCAACTCCAAAAGCACGATTCATAAGTCGATCTCCATCTAGATTCTCATTCGTTTCTCTTGTAACAATTGTTTTTACTCCCTTTATGACGAGCTTAAAAGCTTCTTCGACACTTTGAGCGAAATATTTATCTTCAAAGAGCTTTAATGAGACATCTTTTATTTTGGGGTGTAAATCATAATCTTTAAGTCCCGATACTTTTGATATATCGACATCATTTGATCCCGCAAACCTTTCGCTTTCTTCTATTACTGCTTCGAGCAATTGCTTTTGCTCATCGATTGCATATAAGAAAAACTGATAATGCTGCTCTTCGTCCATTGCTATTTGGTGGGGTCCAGGATTTTCAAATAAATCTGCGTATCTTTCATTAAAATTATCCTTTATTATTCTTAATGTGGTATCTTTCCAGATCAAGTATCTCGGATGATAAACAGGGGGGTGTTTCAGATGTTCAATCTGTTCAAGTTGTTGTTTTAATAAATCGGTAGCTTTGCTCATTTAATTTTTACTTGTTCAGCGTTCATTTTTACCATCCAAGATTGCAATTTCTTTTGAGTTGAGGCCGTAGAGTTTATAAGCTTCTTTTTTCCACCATTCCCCGACAGTTTTATATTTTTTGTATGCCAGATAATTAATTGATTTGCCCATTTTAAATACTGCTTTCTATATATTGATCAATTCGAGGTAAATCCCAAGCAGTAATTATGCCAATTGGTAACTCATCCTTTTTCCCGGACTTTGTTATTACTAACGCACCGAGCCTCCTGCCTTTTTCAATTGCTTCTTCAAACATAGCTTGGACTTCAAAAATACTTGTAGTTCCGGAAATAAAATCTACTATGTCATTTTCATTGAAAAGATATTCCCTTTTAATATCCTTTATCAACCTTTTATAAAATTGCGCTCGGCCCTCTTTGATATTATCTAATAACCATGAAAGAAGTGTTGACTCCGATAAAGTTCCATAAAACTTTCCGTTTTGGTAAATAGGTACGTGAGTATATAGCTTGTCATTCATTTCCCGTAAAACAACCTCTGTAATTTCATTTGGAGATGCTGTAAAAACTTCTGCTTGGAAAACTTCTGCGACTGTTGGAGGATTTGAAAGCAGTTTCGTTATCTTTTTTATCTCCTCAAAAGCAATATCCTTTATTTCTGCGATGTATTTATCCCGATCGGCATGAGCAAAAACATTTCTTAAAGCATAAAGATCCAAAAGAAGAGATCTTTTTGTTTTTATCAGATAATTATTTTTCTCAACTTTATCTAAAATATCGTAAAATCGATCATTATCTCCAGCTCGACTAATTGCTCTAAGTTTTGATTCCAATCTCTTAAATTCTTGTATAAAAGTTTCCCAAATGAGAGTATTCCTCATTGAAATTTCTATTTCTTTTTAAAAGAAGGGCAAGTGTAATTAACAACATCTAGAAAAACATTGCCAATTGGCCAGAGGTTTAGTTCGCAATCTCCACCTTTTACCAAATGCTGGCATGCGTAACAAAGTGGCGGTCTTTGTTTTTGTGTTGGTATTGCTTTCATATATTCATCAAATTCGTTTGGAAATTTGTTTTTAAATTCTACCCTTAACTTAATTTTTTCATTAAAATCTAATGTTTCCCCGATCTTTATTATGTAGTCTTTAGGATCCATATCATTTAACAGTTTCAAATAATTCTTTAGGGTCAGCTAGAACTTTAAAATCCCACATTCCAAAACCACTATTAGTATTGACTGCATTAACCCATTCGCGAGCAGAAGCCCACTTTGCTCTATCTTGTTCGGTTTCTTGCCCTTTTACTTCAAGAATCAAGTAGCGATCGTCTGAAAATTTAATTATAAAGTCAGGGTAGTATATATGAACTTGCCCTTGCCAAAAATAATAGATCTCAAAACCTAAATGGTCATTTTTTACCCACGAAAATAGATTAGGAATCCTTTCTCGTTCAAATTCAATGCCAATTTTTTCCCACCCACTGTCAATCACAATGTGGCTTATTTGGCTTTTATTTATTGGTTGGGTTGGCTTTGACGTGTACCAAACAGGCGCGGTAGCAGTACTACGGACTGGTCGTACTGGGTCTAATATTGCTGTTGGGGATTCCTTACTGGAACTCCGGATGAAATTGCCGATATGATTCACTATTTTTTGTAAATTTAGCACCGTTACTATCCTTTTAAGCTCTTCGGTACCCTCGAATTGAGGGATTTTAAAAACAATTTTGTCGGAACCAAGAAATTCATCTATAATTCTCACTAATTGCCCCATGTGACTACCAGCGTCACCCTCCCAGTTAGCTCCAAATTGCTCAATTCGAGGAACTGCAGCTTGTAATTTTGCAGTTTGCAGTCGGCTCCCTTCCGCTAGTCGTTTTAGGTCGATTTCACTTATTTGATCAAACTTTGGTTTTCCATCTATGACAGGAGCGACCTCAACGATAGTTGGTGCGTCGTCGGGAGATAGAGTAAGTTTGTCTAATTTTGTAAAATCAACGTCAAGAAAATAATTAAGCTTGTAGGCAACTTTCACAACGTGTGGCCACTTAATTTCTCTTTCTTTTCTTTCTTGCACTGGCTCAATGCGAGTTTTTGGAGGTTCTGGCCTTGGAGGGCCTGCTTTTTGTTCGACAGGCAGAAAAGTAAAAGGTACACCGAACACAGTTACGTATTCGGCCTCATATAGTCCAGTTTCTTCGTTTACATCGTATGAAATACGTCTTAACCCGCGACCCACAACTTGCTCACATAAAAGCTGGCTACTAAAAGCTCTCAAACCCAATATGTGTGTTACGGTTTTTGCATCCCAGCCTTCAGAGAGCATATTTACACCAATGACGCATTGTATTTGCTCTCCGGCTCTGCCAATCTTACCTACAGTATTGAATTTTTCTCGCTCTGCACCCGCGAGCTCTTTTTTAGAACTTGTCAATTTATCTTCTTCATCAGACTCGATCTTATCTAATGCATCCTGATCAATTCGAATTAACTTTTTTTTATCTGTTAGTTCATGCACAGCAAAATGGCCATTTACAAGAGAGTACTCAAGTCTAGCTGCGGTTTCTGTGCGGTTGGAAATCATTATCATCACCGGTGGGGTTTGAATATTTGTCTTTTTCTCCCATAATTCTTTATCTTTTAACCAATCTCCACTAAGAATATTCACGGCGTTTCTAACCAGATCAGGTAATCCCCCAGAAGCCCCAGCCCGTCTGTTTAAATCATCTTTGACCTCAGGATAAATATGAAATAATTTTGATTTGAAATCTTTATTTATTGCGGCATCATCTCTTACAGCTACTTTGGGTGTTTTAACAAGACCAGATTCTATTGCGTCGTTTAGTCCGAAATCACTAACAATCCAGTCGAAAAGCTTTTCGCTTTGGTTGTTTTTACCCGAGGGTTTAAATGGAGTCGCAGTGAGATCATAAGCTCTTAATATTCCTCTCGCTTTATTTATTTGGTCAATACCGCTTATCCAAATTGTCGCCTTTTCTTTCTCTTGAACTTCCTCATCTTGTGACGGCCTATGACAATGGTGAGCTTCATCGTTTATAACCAGAATATTTGTTGCATTACCAAAATCTGGTAAAACTCTTTTCACAAAAGCTTCAGCACTTTCCGGACCCTTTTTAATAACTTTTGGTCCGTAATTTTCATTATAAGGAGCCAACGTATGCCAATTCTCAACTATAATTTTGGCCTGTTGCAGATCTTGCCATGCAGAACTTTCTAAAAGATTGAACTGCTGATAAAAATTATCAGGGTTTTCCGGCAGAAGCACTTGAAGACGATCACGCACTGTTAGCCCAGGTGCAATTATTAGAATATGCTTTGAAAATCTAGGGTCTTTTGGGTTTGCGATTTTGTTTAAGGCTTGCCATGCAATAAGCATTGACATGACAACTGTTTTTCCTGTTCCAGTTGCCAGTTTTAAACATAAACGTTGCCAATCTCCACCGCTTTCCGGGATATTTATACCTTGTTTTTCTGCATCCTGAGCCTCGACTAGCCAAATCGCTGTTTCTATTGCTTCTAATTGGCACCAAAATAGACGATTATCACGTGCTGTTGGTAATAACCAATAGTCAAGGAGTTTCTTTGTTATTCCTGTTAAATTAGGATAACCTTTTTCTCGCCATGCAGAAATTCGAGGTCTAATTTTGTTTACGAGTTCGATTTCTACAAACTCACCCGGGTCATCATAGTTTGTGGAGGTTCTTGCACTTGCCCGCCAATATCCGGATTTTCTTCTGCCTTCTTTTTTTTCAAATTCTTGAGTTTCCCTGATGTAAGCCCAATGCTCTTTAGGTTCTTCGTATGGACTACTAATAATTAATTTGTCAATTGTTTTGCTCATAGCTCTTTTACTACAAACGATTCGATTCCTCTATTATCAATTATCTTTACAGCAATCTTTTTGTTTTCTCCCGATTTAAATGGTAAAGATTCGGTACCTGTAAACATCTCGATTAAGTCTTCATCTACGGTTCCATTTAATGCTTTGGCTAATTTTGTCCAATCACGCTTTCCATCTCCGACTGGGAAAAATACTTGTTCCGGCAAAATGCTTTGTTCGTCATAGTCTGTATCTAACATCCACATCGCAATCTGTTTTTCGGATCCAGATTCAATTTCTCCGGTGACTGGATTGTAATAGTCAAAACCATTCACTTTAACTTGATATGTTTCATCTTTGTTTTTGATAAGTTCAATGTCTGGTTGACCAATAAGCCAATAGCTCTGGTTAGACGAGCGTTTTTTGCGAAGATCGGAGGTTAATAGATCAACGCTCATTTGGGCTTTTAAGATTTTACAATCTAGTTTGCTATTGTTTATTTGGTCGATGTCTTTTGCAGCCTCAGGGTCGAAATGGAAAGCAGCAAAAATGATAAATTCGGGTTTTTCTTTTAACTTCTTTGCTTCTTGAATTGCTTCTTCCACTTGTCTTTGTTCCAGTGGGCCGTAGTCGGGACCAAAACTAATAACGGCCTTTTGAGTAACGATATTTAGGCTAACACCACTTTGCGAATTCGATGATGCAGCTCCAGCAATAATTTCCGCTTCCGCATGTAAATATCGCATGCCGCCAAGAGGAGTAATTTGATTAAACTGAATTATTTTTCCACTTGTTGCTCTGATACCCGTTGTTTTTAATTCATCTATCCATTGATACAAATTATTTGTATCTCCTATGCGTGCAAGTTCACTGCCTTTAGCTACGATTTTTGTTTCAATTCCATCAAATGGCTTTATTCGAAGGCTTGGAACCGCTTCTACTGTAAATGGTCCGGTAACGCGAATTTTGTTTTTGTCGACAAGTGGCTGGTCATAAAGAACCTCTTCCTGTGGTGGTTCATCATTGGCGATTGATCCAAGAGTAGTGTGAGGTACTGTTTTATACTGAAATCCACTTGATATACCTTCTTCTGAGTGTGCAAGTTTATAATAGCTAAACTTTGATGTCATTAATCTTTGCTTAGCTAAAGCGATTGCCACTCTTGAGGTATCACAAGTTATCCATCTTCGCCCCCACTGTTCTGCCACAAATGCGCTAGTGCCCGAACCACAGGTTGGATCTAACACTAAATCACCTGGATCAGTAGTCATTAACAGACATCTTTGAATTACTAAAGGGAGCGTTTGAACTACATATATCCTGCTCATGAACGAATTCAGTGTATCGCTCCATAAATTTGTAACCTCACTAACCGGATAGTCTTCTAAATAAAGTACGTAGGAAATCATATTCCCAGTTTTTACGATACGATTCTGTTCGACCAGCCGCTTCATACCTTCTCGAGTTGTCTTCCAGCTTTTATTTGAACCTGGGAAGAATTTTTCTCCGGTGAATTCGAATTCATAGATGCAACTCTCGGTTCTTCCTGCAGAAACCAAATCTAGGGGCCTAAACAGTTTGCCTTTAGTAATCAAACTTCCAGCTTCGTTGAAGTCATTGGATTTTAATCTTCTTCTCTCTCCACTGCCTAACTCGATCCAGTTATAAGCTGATGCTCCTCCCGATCTTTCTAGATACAACTTATGTATTTTCGCTTTTTCTTTATTTTTATAAAACCAAATTATGTAATCTGAAATACCAGCTAAATCTTTTGTTCCTAGCGGGATTTTTGTTCGGAAAGTTATGAGGGAGGCAAAATTTGATGGACCAAATATTTCGTCCATCATTTCTTTAATATGGTGGACATTTTCATCACTTATTTGTACAAAAACAGATCCGCTTTCACTTAACAGGTCTCTAGCTAAAAGAAGCCTGTTGTGTAGATTAGTCAGATAGCTGTGTATTCCTAACTGCCAAGTATCTCTAAACGCTCTTATCATTTCTGGTTCAGCAGGGATGTCTTCATCCCTTTCTTTTACAACATTAGTATTCATAAATGGCTGAAAATTAGAATTGTATTTAATTCCATAAGGAGGATCGATATAAATCATTTGGACTTTTCCAGCCATACCCTCTTTTTGTATAAGGCTGTTCATAACAAGAAGAGAGTCACCAGCTATTAAACGGTTCGACCAATCTTGTTCGTGCTTATAAAAATCAATAGCTTTGAGAAGTGGTAAGTCGTTATAAGGGTCTTCAAAAAGTGATTGTTGTATTGGTTGATTCCGCTTTTTTAAAAAAGATTTTGCAATTCTTTGAGGATCGATTCGCTCATGAATATGAAGGCTAACATTTGGAATTTCAAAACTTGTTCCTTCCACTTTGCCTGCCCAAGAAAGTTGCGGATCAATATGAGGATCGTGTGCATACGTTGTTTTACCGCTGGTTCTATCTGTAGCTGTGGAAACTAAACCAACTGGAGGATTGTTAACACGTTTGCTTTTATCATGAGTGTAATTTTCAAGAGATAAGTTTTTAGTTTTTAGTTTTTTCCTCATTCTTCATTTATAATTTTTTTTATATCTTCTTCTTTATATCTTCTGTCGCCGCGTTTACTGATTATAACCGCCTTTAATTTTCCGCTTCTGTCCCAACGCCTTAATGTTTCCGGATTTACGTTTAAAATTTGGGCAGCTTCTCTAATTTTCAGAAGATTAGGTAATTTCTTGGCCATAGTTTGAATTAGACTAAATTATACACCAAGATGCTATAATTGTGACTGTTAGAATTATGAGTAAAGACGGAAGAATTTGGCTATCACATACAGGCATCGAAGGACTTGAGCGTTGTCCAAGATGCTTTTGGCTGCAATATATAAAAGGAATCAGGCAGCCGGAGGGAATAGTTTCGCGTCTCGCAAACCGCTTTGACGGAATCTTAAAAAATTACTTTGATTCGTTTCGCGGAACTGGTGAGTTACCTCCAATAGTTGAAGGTAAGCTCCCCGGACAACTTCAAAACCCCTTTCATGAAAAATACTTTGTACGTATAAATGACAAGTTTGGTTTTTTGGGTAAACTTGACGAATGTTTGGTTAATGAAAAGGGCGAACTTATTCCCGTAGATTTCAAAACTGCAAGTTCAGATCCTCGGGAAAAAGAGCTTTTGCAGGCTTACGAAAACCAAATTGATGACTACGTTTTTGTGATCAAAAGAAATAATTTAAAGGTAACAGGTTATGGCTATCTAATATTTGTATATCCGGACTACGGAAAAGAATTGCATAATGGCTTCCCGATGATTATCCACGTCGTTAAAGTTAAAGGTGATCCTAAAAAAACAGAAGAAAGAATAGAAAATGCAATAAGAGTACTTAAAGGTAAAATGCCAAAGGCAGCAGAGGACTGTAAATTTTGTAATTATCGAAAGGATGTTAGAAAATTGGAAGACTGATGAATAAAACTCAAAAGTTACTTGAAGAAATAAAGACGGAAGTTTCCGGCCTTAAGATTCGTGTCAGACGAATTGAAACTTTCTTACTCGGCATGCCAAATGCTGAGGACTATATTCAAACCAGTGAGGAAAACCCTGACGAATTGCTCGAAGAAGCAAAGAAAATAGTTGTTAAATACGACAGGGCAAGCGCGAGCTTACTTCAAAGAAGATTGATGATTGGTTATGCAAGAGCATCACGACTTATAGACGAACTAGAAGAAACCGGCATAGTCGGCCCAGCCGACGGCTCAATGCCAAGAGAAGTGATCAAACAAAAAAAATAAATGCAGTCTGCCAAACTGCTTTCAATAATCTTATTTCCCTGGAGAAAATATAGCGATTACTTTGACAAAAACTGTTGGGGAATTTGGGGTCTTTCTCCAATTTTAAAATATACATTACTTTTTTTGGCGTTATTTTTTGTTCCAGCTATATTTGGATGGGTTAAATTTAGCGAAGACACATCAACCACTTTTACTTATATTGGCATTTTCATTATAGGTATGCTTGTTATTGCATTTATCTGGGCTGTTTACCTGCCAATTCTTGGAATAATAATTACCCGAAGGGCTTTAAAGAAAAGTTATGAGTTTGGAGCAAAAACAATTTCTTATTTAATAAAAGAACCAGAGCAAACGGAAAAAACAGAACCTGCCGAACCAAGCAATTTAGAGTTGGTAATCCGAGGGCTCAAAACTTACTGGAATTATTACCTCATTAAAACAATTTGGAAACATATAGGTTTGCTTGAAGATATAACTAGCACTTACCCTTTTTCTCTACTTTTCCAAAACAGAATGTGGCATGCAAGACAGAAAAAATTAAGAAATCTAATATTGAAAATTGAAGCTACTGCAAACAAAGCGAGATTACCTATTCAAATCGATAAGATCGGGATAGAATCGTATTTTCATTTTTATGCTCACTTTACCAAAACTCAATATTATCCGATTAAAAAACTTGAGAAAGCACTTCAAAAACATTTCGGAACTATTTATGTTCGCAAACAAGGTAAGGGTATAATTCAAATCAATACGACTATTGGGGAAGAACAAGGTAAGTCATGAATATTTACACAGACATTGACGGAGTAAATTTATGACCAGAGGTGATAACCCAGATAACCCATTCCCCTCTAGCTGGGTATATCCGCCGCTTTCGCTTCTTAGAGATGAAGAAAAAACTGACGGAAGAAAAGTTAAAAAGACTGTTTCAACCATAGAAAAAGTCTTAAAATCAAGAGATATTAAGGCTAGGTTTGAAGAAATTGGGTGAAATTAAAGAACAAACGAAATCTCTTGCAAAAGCTCTTCAAATTTCCAGTTACCTAATAAGAATAAGCAGAATACCAAGTTACTCGACACTAATAAGCAAAAAAGGGCAAGGCGAGATATTCGTCGGAATAGAAATTGCCAATGATCTTCTTATTCCTGCGTGTTTAAAATCGATATTAGCGTCGGAAACAATGTATACGGATAAAAACAGCTTAGCAATCGGCTTAGGACTAGATATCAGCGGAAACGTTATCAAACTTAATCTTCTCAAAGCTAAATACACTTTAATCACTGGTATCAGCGGGTCCGGTAAAAACTCCTTTTTAAGAATGATTAGTTCAACACTTCTTTTTCGGACAACTCCAAACGCAGTAAGGTTGTTAATTTTTGATCCTAATAGGCAATTATCCGGCTTTAAGAACATTCCTTATCTTTTAAGTCCAATTAATGATAATCCGGATTATTTTGTATCTGCTTTAGTATGGGTAATTGACGAAATCCAAAGGCGTCGAAAGTTATTAAAAGAGGTTAATGTTAAAAGCATTTCTGCCTATAATCAACTGCCTGGATACCAAAACTTACCTAGCATAGTTGTAATTATTGATAACCTTGCAAAATTATCTAAAACAGACAGATCACCTTATGGATTCGTATTTAAGATAATCGAAGATGGAGTTAATGTCGGTATTCATTTGATTATTTCAGATGAAAATATTACTCCGGATATCTTAAGAAAATTACCTAAGAACCCTTTCTTGATCACATTTCAATTGGCAACTAAACAGGATTCCAATTTAATTCTAGGTCAATCAATTGCAGAAAAACTTTTGGGAAGAGGAGATATGTTAATAAAAGAGTCTAAGAATGCTTTTCCTAAGCGGATACAGGCAACTTTTATCTCACCTGCCGAAATTGAACTACTTGTTGATTTCATTATAAATAACAATAAGGAATTTAATGAGGACTTTAAAGATATTGATTCTTGAAGACGATCTCGAA
>Ga0209542_10010279_pt1 | contig 16932 bp, 21 predicted proteins | sample RifCSPhighO2_01_FD_184028 | JGI IMG/M metagenome (GOLD analysis project Ga0209542, IMG submission 184028) | Soil microbial communities from Rifle, Colorado - Rifle CSP2_plank highO2_0.1 (SPAdes) (version 2) | ecosystem: Environmental > Terrestrial > Deep subsurface > Rock core/Sediment ...
CTATTGTTATCTTGGATCAAGAACCACATCCGCCATCCTCTCCTGGTCCTTTACAGGAGTCGCAGTAGGCATTGACTTGGCAACAGCCACAGCTACAAGTCCTGTAGGGGCTATAGTAATAGCGCCTATCACGGGGGGAGCTGCAGCTTACCTCTCCCATCTTGTCACGCCAGCATGGCCCAACCGCGAATAATAAACTATATTAACCCAAACCTCCTAAGCAGTAAACTATGAAAAAAGCAGACCTTTCCCTCAACACAGTCGTCATGGCAATCCTCGCCTTAGTTGTCATGATAGTCCTTATCCTCGTCTTTCGCGAGCAGATAGGATCAGCAGCGCAGCGCTATTTCAACATCGGAGATGAAGCAGAAGAAACAGCATTAGGCAAAAAATGCCAGAGTTTCCTCTCTCCCTCAACAAGGCAATGCGGAGATACCCGTCCAGATGAACTGTATGAATGGAGGAACCTTGGCTCTACAGAGGACTGCCTGGCTCCAAGTGTCTGCTGGGAGCGCGGAAGAAGAATAGAAACCTCAACACCCGGCTAACCCAACTCCGGTGAAAGTCGGAGCTGCCGCCCATTTTCGAGGCTTTTTTTCGTCACAATGTGCAGCGACAAGGGGGGCGTCCCTCACGGGGATATGTCGCTTTGAGCTGAGGCATTCGGAGCCGAGACTGGCGACAGCCACGAAGTGAGACTTTCACCTGCTGACCCAAAACCTTTAATAACCCTCTTACCGTAAATTCTTCTATGTCAAAGAAAGGGGAAGTGACGCTTCTTGCAGAGCTGGTCAAGATGACCCCCCATATTATTCTCCTCATTGTTGTCCTCTTAATTCTAACCAAATTCTACCTTGTCATCGCCAAAGAGGAAGAAACCCAGCCCCAGGTTGACCTGAAGCGGATTGTTGAAGAGATAGAAGGCCTTGAAAAAAGCCAAACCCTTGTTGTTCCAATCCTTGGAAAAGATTATGAGATTCAAAGAATTGAGAATGATCCAAGCAATCCGGAATGCAGAAGGCAGTGCCTTTGCGTCATTGAAGCCAAGAAAACCTGCAGAGTCGTTGAAACCCCAATCGCTCCCACCTCTCTCACCATCACCAGCCAGAAAACCCTGACACTCTCCTATGGCAATCAGGAAATTGAAATCTCTTCATAAAAAAGGGAATGCCCTGGAACTCGTCATACCGCCGATTTTCCAGATACTGCTTCCGATCCTCTTAGTCATGCTGCCATTGCTTGCATACACAAATTCCCTGTCAGACAACAAAACCTTTGAAAAGGAGTTTCTTGCAAATGACATTGCGCTCACCATCACTTCACTTGCATCGTTGAATGCTGACGCCGAGCTCAGCTACCTTCCAGAGCCTGGCTTCACAGCAATTATCCAGGAAAACAATGTACGGGTTGTCAGAGGGCGAGACCCTCTGGCATCAACAGCAGCCTTCTCTGCTCCCAGTCATATCCATGTTCTTCCTGCAGAGGTCTCCTTAAACGAGCCGGTCTTCTTTATCAAGCATGGGGATAGCATTGAGCTAACGAAAGAAAGAAAGGCTCTCTCAGGCCTTGCCTGCTCATTCGATCCAGCATACGAGCCAGAAGGAAAATCCATCCTTATTGACCCAGGCCATGGCGGCTCAGACCAAGGCTTTTCTGCAAATGGCATCATCGAGTCAGAAGCAGTTACTGCTCTGGCCCAGCTCATCCCTGGGGAAAAAACACGGGAAACGAACAGGGATCTAAGCCTTGAAGAGCGGCTCCAAAAAGCAGAGCATGCAGACACCACCCTCAGCCTGCATCTCGGGCAAGCATCCCCTTCATCCTCGCCTATCAAAGTCTTCTTTTCTACAGCATCCTCTCCTCAAACAAAAGACCTTGCCTGCAGGCTCGCATCCAGGCTCGAAGATGCTCTCCCAAACACAGGCGCAGCTATACTTCCGGTCATTCCCCAGGATTTGGATCCCAATGACCCCAAAAAAATACTCCTTGATGGAAAAACTGCAGTGCTCATAGAGCTCGGGAATGTAAACAATGCAGATTTTGTCAGTGAATTCAACCAGCAAAAAGGTGAGATTGCAAATGCGATGGTTTCAGGCCTCTCGTAAAGCCCTGCTTGGAGAAAACCTCGATATGGTGATCATCATACCTCTTATTGCTATCATTGTCTTTACTGTTGTCTCTGTTGCAAACGCTTCTCTTGCAAAAAGGCTCGATACAAACTACCTTGAAGAGCGCCTCCTTACAGAGCAGGTCATTGCCTCGCTTGCATATACCGATTCAACGGGTTACACCATGCCAAACTCTGTTGACCTTGGCCTCTTCCGGCAGGAACTCCTGCCAGCCCAACGCAGCTTCAGGCTTGCCTTGAAGCCAAATGACAGGCCTGAGGCGCAGATCTCCAGCCAGGATTTTGAGGATCAGTATCCCTTGCGCGGCCTTTCATTTATCCTCCTAACAAAAACAGTGTCTATCAGTGTGATAGACGGGTCTCAGGCCTATCCCGCTGCGCTCACCATTGAGCAGCTCATACCGAAACAGAGGGCATTCAATATACAGGAGGATCCTGATGAATAAAAAAGCATTTCCAAAATACTTGAACCTTCTCTTAAGCATAGTCCTGATCGCCTTCTTCTTTGTAGCGTTCTTTATGTGGTATTCCTATGACGCAAATCAGGAGGCAGATGCTGTGGCAGCCTCAATGGCTGGTATTCAGGGAGCCCAGCTGATGTCCAGCTATCTCCTCTCTTCCTATGAAGGAGTTCCGATGGATGAGCTCATCGCCTCTTTTTATCTCACGGAAGATGAAACCCAGCTCAGGCAAGCAACCCAGGCATTCTTCTCTTCTATCTACCAAAACCCCTCCTGGGCGCTCACTGTAGGGGATGAAGTTATCACCCAGGGCAATCCACAAGGCCAGGAACAGACACTCCAGATGCCTCTCCTCTCTCCAGCTCAAACTATCCCTGTAACACTCCAACTCCCATGAGCAAAAAAGGATTTTCCATGCCTGTAGTCCTTGCGGTAATTGTAGTTCCTGTTGTCCTGCTCAGCTTAGCCATCCAGATCAATGAAAAGCTTGGAACAGAGCAACAGACAAGAGTCATTGGAAGGCAAGCAGCCTCAATCCAGGAAGCAAGGCAAACACAGCTGCAGCTCCAGACCACTATCCCAATCGCATTGAAAAACGCAGCCTATCAGGCACATTTTGACATTGCAGAGCAGGGAGCAACATTCCAGTTTGGCGACTGCGGCCAGGCGAACGGAATCGCCTTGTGGAATTCTCCAGAAAGCTGGACAGGCCATTCCTGCATTCCAACACCTTCATCAATCAAAGATGCATATTCCAGATTCCTCAGAATCCGCCTTGGTGCATACCTTGCAGCTATCAATTTTCCGGAAGAAGGCTACTATTTCCTGATTCAGGATGGCGGAGTTGTAACTGCCATAGCCATCTCTTCGATGAGAACCCCAATCACTGCCGGAGGTGAAATCGGGCAGCTCGCGTTCAAGCCAAATGCCAGGACCAGCATCCCCTTCAATTTCAATATCTACGGGCACGCTGCAGACGACGCAAAACAGCTCCTCAGCAATGTCTTTGAATGCCAGTCAGAAGGCTTTCTTCCTTCAGCCTGCGTTGAAAGGGCAATGACCCTCGCTCAAACGCCATGGACGCTCACAGCAAGCGAAAACTCCATCTATTTCTTTGAAGTCAATACAGGCTACTCATTTCCAAAAGAGGCAAACGGTATAATCCAGAACGAGCCGGTGGTCATCAAGTTTAGCCTTGCCATTCCTGACCTGTTATCTGGCCAACAATCTTTCCGGCCGCCTCTCCAGCCATCGCCTGCAACAATCCGGTCCGCAACCTGAATGCCTCTCAATATCTACTCTGGAGCGAGCCCAGCATCCTTTCTGCGAGCTTCTTCGCGCTCATAACCACTGCTGACAGAGGGTAGGCCCCTTCGGGGGTGTCAGCAATCGCAGATATAACCACAAGCGAGCCCGATGCTGATTGGCTTGCTCCAGACATCTCAATATCTACTCCATAACATAAAACTTTATAAACAAACCAACTGACCATGGTGTATGATCAAGATTCCTTTCCAGGAGATTATTAACAAAATAAAGGAAGCCTCTGATCTTTCAGAAGAAGAGATCCACACAAGGATAGACGAAAAAACCAGGCAGCTTTCTGGGCTGATCAGCAAGGATGGCGCAGCCCATATCATTGCAAATGAGCTCGGCATCAGGGTCATCGACCAGGTCTCAGGAAAGCTCCAGATCAAGAATATCCTCTCTGGAATGAGGTCTGTCGAGACCGCAGGAAAAGTCCTGGAGAACTATGGGGTCAGGGAATTCAATTCTGCAGGAAGAGAAGGAAAGGTTGCATCCTTTCTCCTTGGAGACGAGTCAGGAACAATACGCGTTGTTTCCTGGGGGGCTACTGCAGATATTGCAGGTCAGCTTGCTCCGGGATCTATTGTCAAGATCGTCTCAGGCTATGTCCGCGACAACAGGGGATTTATCGAGGTTCATGTCAATGAGAAATCAAAGCTTATCGTCAATCCTGAGGGCATTGCTGTAGGAGACCTCAAGCCGGAGATTGCAAGAAAAAGCATCAAGGATTTGAAGGATGGAGACCGTGACATTGAGATCTTCGGGACCATTGTCCAGGTCTTTGAGCCGAAATTCTTCGAGGTCTGCCCCGAATGCGGATCCCGCGCAAGGCTCGAGGGCTCTGAGTATCGCTGCAGAAGCCACGGATCCGTCGTTCCTTCCTATTCCTATGTTACCACGATTGTGCTGGATGACGGCACCGAGACGATGAGGATTGCATGCTTCAGGAAAGAGGCAGAATCCCTTTTGGGAATTTCGCAGCAGGAGTTCCAGCAGATCAGGAAGGATCCGGGGGCGTTTGAGCCATGGAAGACTGAGCTGCTCGGCAACCAGATCATTGTGAAGGGAAGGTGCAACCACAACCAGATGTTTGACCGCCTGGAATTTGTTGCAAGCTTCCTCAACACCAGCCCAAATCCGCAGGAGGAGATTGCCCGTCTTGAAGCCAAATGATGGCCAGGACTCATGTTGCTTTTGGAATCCTTGTTGGATTGTTTTTTATAACTCCTTACTCTTTTTTTAATAAAATTGTTTTCATGGCATTCATTATCATTGGAAGCTTGCTTCCTGACATTGACACTCCCAAAAGCAAGCTAGGAAAGAAGATAAAGCCAATAGCCCATCTGTTTTCATTCCTCTTTGGTCACCGCGGCATTCTCCATTCCATTTGGCTCCCTGCTGCGTTATTGATCATTCATTATTATTTTTTTAGCAATACTATCCTGTTCGCTTTGGCAATTGGCTGCATTTCACATTTAGTCTTAGACTCCTTCACAATCCAAGGAATAAACTTCATCCACCCTTTCCAGAAGCTTCATGTCTCTGGGTTTGTGGAGACGGGAAAGATCTTTGAGTTGGCGGTATTCTTCATTATCATATCTATGATTATAGTAAAACTCCTATGAGCGGCAGCTTAGAACATCCAGGATAATCTTTCTCTAAAAAGAGGGAATCCTGCTACCATGCCAAGGAAGATAATGTTTGTCCAAGAAGAGCAAATCCTACTACCAAACCCACTCGACACCCCTAACCTCTTCAAATTCTCTAAATACAGCCCTCCTGCCCCTAAAAACCATTTCTCACTCCCCACTCGACACCCTCGGATGAGCTATTTAAACAACCCCGTCCTATGAGTAGCCTGTGTACCAAATTCCCATCCCTGGGATCAAGTAAGATCCATAATCAAGGGGATGTTGAAACAAAACGCGAAAGCAAGGAGGTTGGTAACATGGAAAACGAGGGAAATATCCCTGAAAGGAAATTCAGCACTGGAGCAATCAGTGCAACGGTCTGGAGAAACAACGGCAAGTCAAAGCAGGGAAGCAATTTTGAATTCCGCACCGTGAGCCTGCAGCGAAGATACGCTGACAAGAACGGCGAGTGGAAGACTGCAAACTCCTTCCGCCTGAATGACCTGCCAAAGGCAGCGCTTGTTCTGCAGAAAGCCTATGAGTATGTCGTGATGAAAGAACCCGACTTCATAGCCCCTGTGGAAGAGCTTGTTATTTAATTTTTTTTATCATCCATATACAGTACAATACAAAAACTAAAAAAGGTGAAGCTATTATGAAACAAAAACTCATTCAAATGGAGCAGCCTCAGGAAGAGATGCCGAAGGAAAAGACTTTGTATGATCTGCCAGGAGTAGGTCCGGCAACCGCAGAGAAGCTCGAGCAGGCAGGCTTTACGGATCTTATGTCTGTTGCAGTCGCAACACCCGGGGAATTGATGGATGCGGCAGGGCTCACAGAGGTAGGAGCGAAAAAGATCATTGTTGTCGCAAGAGCATCCCTGCAGATGGGGTTTGAGTCAGGGGCCGACCTGCTCAAGAGGAGAAGCAACGTTATCAAACTATCAAGTTCCAGCAAGGAGCTTGATAAGCTGATGGCAGGCGGCTTTGAGACAGGCTGCATTACAGAAGTCTACGGAGCCTATGGATCAAGCAAGACGCAGATCGCCCACCAGCTTGCAGTCAATGTCCAGCTCCCTAAAGATCAGGGCGGCGCAGAAGGCGAAGCAGTCTACATTGATACAGAAAACACCTTCAGGCCTGAGCGCATCACCCAGATGGCAAAAGGGATGGGCCTTGACCCAGAAAAAGTCCTTGAGAACATCAAGGTTGCCAGAGCCTTTAACTCTGACCACCAGATGATTCTGGCAGAGAAGGTGGAAGACCTTATAAAAAAAGGAGTGAACGTCAGGCTTGTTGTTGTTGACTCCATGACTGCCCACTTCCGCGCAGAGTTCATTGGCAGAGGCACCCTTGCTGAGCGCCAGCAGAAGATCAACAAGCATATGCACGTCCTCCAGAGGCTTGCAGACCGCTACAACTTCGTCGTCCTTGTGACCAATCAGGTCATGGCAAGGCCAGACATGTTCTTCGGTGATCCGACTGAGGCGATTGGAGGCCACATCGTAGGCCACAACTCCACATTCAGGATCTATCTGCGAAGGGGAAAGAAGGGCAGCAGGGTAGCCAAGCTCGTTGACGCCCCTAACCTTCCGGAAGGAGAGGCAGTCTTCCAGGTTCTCGAGGAGGGAATCAGGGATCTTTGATCCTCTTTTTTTCTAATTTTTATTTTTATATGTCCGCGCATCCTGCATCCTGCGCTGGACCCAGTATATGCCACGGCTCTGCGCATTTCAACATCGCAACCTGTCTTATCCCGAAACTATTTCCCTACGGTGAGTTACATTGGAGCATGAAACTCACCAGAGGGAAGCTTATGGAGACCATAAGGCGCAAGAATGATGGCTGGACAACCTATCAAGCGAGGAAAATAGCCCGTGTTAGTATTAGGCGAGTGAACCAAGTTTACTCTGAGTACTTGGAAACCGGAAAGGTTCCTGAGATCGGCAGGAATAACGGCAGACCTTCTAAACCAGTTGAGGATTGGGAAATAGGTCTTGTACGGGTTGCCTGGGTTAAGTACAGAGTGTCAGCAGACACTCTAGAACCGCTCATTGAGCGGGATTATGGCAGGCACATCGGTCATAACAGGATCCATAAGATAATGCTCACGCTTGGGTTTGCCAAGCCGAAAGCAAAGAAGGATGTGCGTAAGAAAGAGTGGATACGATATGAGCGAAGGCACAGCCTGACAGCTGTCCATATTGACTGGCACTATGACTGCGTAAACTATGTTTTTGCGGTTATTGATGATGCCAGCAGGAAAATCTTGGCACTGCTGGAATGCAATAGTGCAACCACTGACTTCTCAATCCAGGGGATGGAAGAAGCCTTGAAGCAGGGCAAGATACGGCAATGCATTTCTGACCACGGAGCACAGTTCATTGCCAATATCGGAGGGGATTCAAGGTTCAAGGCTTATCTTGAAAGCAAGGGTGTCCAGCAGATACTGTGCAGGATAAAGCATCCTCAAAGCAACGGCAAGATAGAGAAATGGTTCGAAATATACGACAGACACAGACATGCGTTCGACAGCAAGGAAGAGTTTCTGCATTGGTACAACGAGGTAAGACCGCATCGAAGCTTACGCTTCGAGATTCTGGAAACTCCAGAGCAGGCATTTGTCAGGAAGATGAAAAAGGAGGCTTAATAAACATGAAACGAATTAAGCTATCGAAGGGAAATACTTTCAGGATAGCACAGATTTTCTATGTAATATCCACGATCAGCCGTTTCTTGGATTCGGGATAAACATTGACATCTGCCCCTTTTCTCAATTCACAGATTTTAACAACTTTCATAGGAACCTCACTCGGAAATGCCTTGAATCTTTATGTTCAGGAATATTAATAAATCCCTCTAAAGCCCGTCTTCGTATGGACAGAAAAGACCTTGCCTTGAAATTCTGGGACAGGAGCGGCTATTTCAGCACAGAGGAGTATAAAGAATATGCAAGAAACTTCCTGCTCCAGAAGATAAGAGAGGATGTTGGGAAAAAAGACCTCACAGCTGACGCGCTCAACACCTCTGAAAAGCATGCAACAGCAGAAATCATCGCGAAAGAAGAGGGAATCGTCGCGGGGTTGGAAGAGATCTCATTATTGCCGGGAATACAGATGCTCTTCAATAAAAAAGACGGAGATCCAATAAAAAAAGGAGAATCAATACTTACTCTCAAAGGAAATCTAAGAACACTCCTCAGCTATGAAAGGACAATGGTCAATTGCCTGAAAAGGATGTCAGGAATAGCAACTGCAACACAAAACCTCAGAAACAGAATAAGCAAAGCATGCCATGTCCTCGGAACACGAAAGACGCTTTGGGGGACCATGGACAAGAAAGCGATGCACATCGGAGGGGCCTTAACCCACCGCCTCGCGCTGGATGATGGAATACTGATCAAAGAAAACTACCTGGAAAAAGACATCAAAAAAACACTTGAAGCAATCTCCAAAAACGCAGATTTCATAGAGATTGAAGTCCGGACAAAAGAGCACGCATTAGACGCAGCTGAAACAATCTCAAAATTAAACAGGAATTTTGCATTGTTACTGGATAACCTAAACCCAGGCATCATCAAGGAGATCATTGCGAAAATCAATTCCAAATACAAAAACATCCTCTTGGAAGCGTCAGGAAACATCACTGAGGCAAATATAAAAGAATACGCAGAGACGGGAGTTGATGCAGTTTCCCTTGGCTTTCTGACGCATTCGGTGAAGGCACTCAATCTTTCGATGAGGATGGTAGGGTAACATAAAGAATTAAATAACCTCATTACTTCTCCGCCCCCATGCTCTTCGCCCACATGTCAGACTGCCACATCGGCTCCTGGAGGGATCCTAAGCTGAAGCTCATCCCGACTCAGGCGTTCGAAAATGCAGCAAGTATCTGCATGGAAAAGAATGTTGATTTCATCCTGATCTCAGGGGATTTTTTTAACACCTCTTTTCCCAGCCTTGACACCCTGAAGGACGCGACAGCAACGCTCAAGTGCCTCAAAGATCACGCTATTCCCGTCTATATCATCCCTGGATCCCATGACTACTCTCCTTCAGGAAAGACCATCCTTGATGTCCTGGAGAAAGCAGGCCTGCTGATCAATGTTGTGAAGGGGAGAGTGGAGGGCAACAAGCTCTTGCTTTCGTTTACCCTAGACCGCAAAACAGGTACAAAGATAACCGGGCTTTTGGGAAAAAGGGGCGCTTTGGAGAAATCCTATTACGAAGCCCTGGAAACTGATTCGCTTGAGAGAGAGCCTGGGTTCAAGATTTTCATGCTCCACAGCGCAATCGATGAATTGAAACCGAAAAGCATGGAAAAGGTCGAGTCTGCTCCGCTTTCGCTGCTGCCGAAAAACTTCAACTACTATGCAGCAGGCCATGTGCATGAGGTCATTGAAAGAGACCTTCCGGATTATGGGAAGATATGCTATCCCGGGCCTTTGTTTCCCAACAGCTTTGCAGAGCTGGAAAAGCTTAAGCACGGAGGCTTCTATCTTGTGGAAGCCAAGGAGAATGTGCAGGCGACATGGCAGCCGCTCCCCGTCTATAACACTTTTTCCCTGACAATCAACTGCGACAATAAAACTGCGAAGCAGGCAGAGGAAGAGGTGTATGCAGGGCTGAAAAACAAGGAATTCAATGATACCATCATCACGATCAGGCTTAAGGGAACTTTGGAGTCTGGAAAAATCAGTGAGATCAATTTCAGGGAAATCTTCCAGTTCTGCTACCAGAAATCTGCCTATTATGTCATGAAATCAACAACTATGCTGGCAACAAAGGATTTTGAGGAGGTCAAGGTAGCTCCGGGATCAGCCCAGGAGATTGAAGAGCGGCTTATTGACGAGCTTGAAGAAACGCCGTTGCTTCCAAAATCTTCCCAGAAGGAGTTTATCCGGATGCTTATGGAAACATTAAACACAGAAAAGGTGGAAGGCGAGACGAATCCTGACTTTGAAGAGCGGGTGAGAGAGGATGCGGAGAAGGTGCTGAAGAGAGTGATGGAGTAAGAAAGTATGCTTAATTCAGATTTTTCTTTGATTGGTGTTGGCGTTGTGAGAAATAAAAATGGGGTTTACCGTACTCAATTATTTTATAGGTAAAGATGGTAATGAAAGAATTAAAAGATATTTGGTGTCACCAAAAAACATGGAAGAAAGTATTAACTGTACGTGTTCTATCCATGATGTTAGTAACGTTGATACTTGTTACTTTTGATGTAATAAAACCAGTTTGGATTTTTTGGACAGGATTTGTTTTCTTTATCATAATTCTAATGATGCGAGGTAAAAAGGGAATTGGGTTTTGAGGTGTGCCCAATCCGTTCGTTCACCCTCTTTCTCAATTGAATCTCAACCTCCCATTACCCGAACAACCACCCTCCACAAACTTTACCTTCCAACCATCCTCTTCAGAATCTCATTGACTTCCTTGGGAGTTGCCTTGCCTTTGGTCTTCTTCATGACTGCTCCGACGATGAAGTGAAGGGCCTTTTCATTCCCTTTTTTGTAGTCCTCAACTGCCTTGCTGTTCTCCTTGATCGCCTCTTTGCAGTATTTCTCAAGCTTTTTTGTGTCAGAAACAGCTGCCAGGCCCTCTTTTTTCACATATGCTTTAACGTCAAATGGCCTCTCAATGAGCATCTCAATCAACTTCTGGCCAACCTGCTCAGTTATCTTTCCTTCCTGGACCAATCCAAGGAGAGCAATCAAATTCCCCTCATCAACAATAACCTCATGCAATTCCTTCTTATTGTAATGCACTACCCTCATGAGTTCCCTTCTCAGCCATTTCGCAGCAAGCTTTCTCTCAACGTGCTTTGCAACCTTCTCATACAGCTCAGCAAGAGTCTTTTCAGCGGTAAGCACTAAAGCATCCTCCTTGGCCAACCCGTGCTCCTTTACAAACCTCTCCATCTTCGCAGCAGCAAGCTCAGGCATCTCTTTCGAGATCTTCTCAACCATCTGATCTGTGATCTCAACCATCGGCAGGTCAGAATCAACGATATACCCATAGTCAATCTCGGCCTCCTTTTCACGCAGCCGTTCAGTCACTCTCCTCTCTGAATCCCACAATCTCGTTTCTGTTACCACCTTCTCCGTTCGCTGCCGGTCAACTTCATATTTTAGCGCTGCCTCAATCTCTTTAAACCCTGTTATATTTTTTATTTCAATACGGGCATACCCTGTCCTTTGAATGGAAACGTTTGCGTCTGCCTTAATGATCCCATCTTTCAAGTCAAAAATCTCAAGATAGCTCAGGATCTTCATCAGCTCCCTGAGGAACTCCCTTGCCTCTTCTGGAGACCTCAGCATGGGCTCGGTAACAATCTCAAGCAGAGGATTTCCGCTCCTGTTGTAATCCACGAGAACATATGCGCTTTTCCCAACTCCCTTTGGGTGCACCAATGCAGCAGGATCCTCTTCAAGGTGTGCTCTTGTCAGCATGATCTTCCTTCCATTGACAGTGATAAACCCGTCCTTTGCAAGGGGCAGCTCGTACTGGGTTATCTGGTAGTTCTTTGCCAAATCAGGATAGAAATAGCTCTTCCTTGAAAATACAAGCTGCTTTGAAATGGCAGAGCCTGTCGCAATTGCAAACTTCAATCCATACTCCAAGGCTTTCTTGTTAAAAACCGGCCTGCTTCCCGGCATGCCGAGGCATGTTGGGCATGTCCTGCTGTTCGGCTCATCAGAGCCCTTTGTCGGGCAGCCGCAGAAGAGCTTTGTCTTTGTGTCAAGCTGGACGTGCACTTCCAGACCAATTACAATATCTGAGTCAAATTTCATTGCTTTTGCATCTCTGCCTTGCTTCCGATCTGAACCAATTTTCCCTCCTCGAAATGATCTGTCATGAGCATAAGGCCAACGGGCAGGCCCTTCTGCATTGAGACTGGAACACTCATGTGCGGGATTCCTGCAACATTTGGGCCGACAGTAAGCACATCAAACATATAATTCTCAAGGACCGAAAGCCTTTTCACCTCATCAAATGTCAAAGGAAGCTTAGGTACTGTTGGGCTTACAAGAGCATCCACTCGCTTAAACGCCTTTTTGTACTCATTGACGATCAATGTCCGGATTTTTGCAGCTTTGAGGTAATACGCATCCCTGAACCCTGCCATTCTCGCAAAGGTTCCAAGCATGATCCTGCGCTTTGCTTCCTTGCCGAAATGCCCACTCCTTACATCAGAAAAATAGCTGTTGAAATCCCCTTTTAATTCTTCATGGGTTCCATACCTCATCCCGCAATATCTTGCAAGATTCGTGGAAGCTTCTGCAGTTGCAAGCAGATAGTAGCAGGAAACGCCGTACTTCATCGTTATAGGCAATTCAATTGTCCGAATCTCACACCCCTGCTCCTCAAGCTTTCTGATCCCTTCCTGGCATCCTTTCTGAACAAGCGTATCAGCATTCTCAAGGCTTCCCTTAATCACACCCATCTTCATCCCTCTGATGTCTTTCTTAACAAAGGAATGAAACGCCTCTTTCTTTATGTTTGCAGATGTTGCATCAGCCTTGTCATGGCCTGAGATACTGCTTAAGACATATGCAGCATCCTCAACACTCTTTGCCATTGGCCCGATCTTGTCAAAACTTGTTCCGTAATCGAGCAATCCATGTCTGGAAACACGGCCATAGGTGGGAGTCAATCCAACAACACCGCAAAAGGAGGCAGGATTGACAATAGATCCCCCTGTCGATTCTCCAAGCGAAGCATGCGTATCAAGCTTTTGAGTTATCCCTGCGCTTCCTGCGCTGCTTCCGCCGCATACCCTCCTCTTGTCAAAGGGGTTCAAGGAGATCTCATAGCCTTTCCCAACATTGATCCCAAAGCTTCCAAACCCGAACTCATCCTGAGATGTCTTTCCAATGATAATTGCGCCCTCATCGCGGAGTTTTTCAACAGCAGTTGCATCAAACAAAGGCATGTACCCCTTCAATATCCTGCTCCCGCCTGTCGTCTCTACCCCCATCACGGAGATCGCATCCTTTGCAGAAACAGGAACACCCCATAATACCCCCCTCTTCTCCTTTCTTCTGCTGAGCTCTTTTGCCCTTTGCAAAGCTTCCTGGGTTATAGCCGTGAAGTAATGGTACTCAGAATTGACGTGGGCGCAGATATCCAACACTTTGTGTGTATGTTCAACAATATCAATCTCTCCGCGTTTCACAGCCTGGACAAATTCTGGAATCCTCATATCACGCGGGGCCCCTTGAAGTATCCGTCTTGCTTATGCCTGGTCTGGGATAGCGCTCTCTCCTGGGTGAGGCATTTCTCAGCTTCATCTTCCCTGAGGACATTCTTCAGCCCAACCGGCTGAAAGCTCGGCTCTACATCGTTCGTGTTAACTTCATCAATCTTGGAAAAAACGTCCAGAATCTCCTTAAACTCTGCAACAAATTCCTTAAGTTCGCTTTCTGAGAGTTTCAGCCTGCTGACCTCAGCGACTCTCTGGATGGTTTGTTTTGTAATCTCCACAGACCCACCACTTTTCCTTCAGATACTTCCTTCAGATACTTCTTGTTGCCGTATTTATATGCAACCTATCCGCACAATATTAATCTTTCGCTATAAATGCTTTAGTATCTCCCGGACATCCTTCTTTTCAATGATGATATCAGCAACCTGGTTCAGCTTCTCAGACTGTGAATTGAACGCAATCCCCAATCCAGCAAGCTCTATCGCACCGAGATCGTTCTTTTCATCTCCGACAAAAACACTCTGCCCCAGAGGTATTCCAAATCTCCTGCAAACCTCCTTGAGCTCTTCGGCCTTCCCTTCTTCATCGCTCGGGTGGCCAAGCCAATCAGCTCCGCTGATGTTTCCATCTTCATCAAAAAAAATATGATTGATATAGGTATGATCGAACACCTCCTTATAATCCGGAATCAGCAAATCAAGGACGAGGCTCAGGCTTCCTGACAGCAATACCAGCTTGTAGCCTCTCTTCTTCAATTCATGAAGCGTCTCTCTCGTCCCTTCCATGAGGCGAAGATGGGATATTGCCTTCAGGAAGTCCTCTTTCTTCACATTCCTCTCAGCCCACATCGCCATGTCATGGTCAGCCCATTCCTGATACGTGATTTCCCTGGCGTAATACTTTTCCATAGCCTTTCTTCTGCGTTCCTGATCAATATTCAGGAAGGTATGGATAGACTCCCAAACGCTCTTTGTCTCATCAACCAGGGTTCCATCAAGATCAAAGCAGACCAGCCTGTATTTCATGCCAGGAAGAAAAAAGCTGCATTATTAAGGCTTTCTCTCAAGCTGTCGAAATCCTTTAATATTCCTTAGCGTTCTCGGTGCTTATGGATGCCTTTATCATTGAGATCGAGAATTTTTCTTCCTCATTAGCGGAGAATCTTTACTGTAATGCCCTTGTTCTGACGCACAAAGGACGGTTGGAATCCCTTTTTCTTTATGATGCTGCTGCAGACCTCCTCGAAGAAGAGCGTATCAGAGAACCATGGGGTTCTGCCGGAAGAAGGCCGATTCTGAACCAGCTGCTGGTGTGCTACCAGGTACTTTCTTTCGAGTCGATGATCGCTCCTCCCACCATCCTTCCATCACTCTGGAGCCCTTATTACTATTTTGATCGGATCCTTGATCTCGATCTGGAGTTGAGAAACAGCAAAGATTCCTCAGAGAAAGAAAGTGGAAGTTAACCAAAAAGATTCCTCTGACAAAAGTTGATGCAAAAGAAGTATATTACGTCAGTTGACCAAGACCATGAAATCTTGTCTAACGTCAAAGAGCTTGAAAGATTCGACCTCCCAAAGACTTAAGGAATTACGAGATTAGCAGCACCAACTCGCTTTATCAGGGACTGTATCTGAGTATCCCTTGAGTGTTATAAACACCGATAACTCTATTCTGCCTAGGATCAAATTGGAGTATGCCCACACTTGACTTAGAAGACACTGCCGCGTATGCTTGTTCAAGTGTAGGTTGAGGTGATCCTGGCTGATATCTCCTCAGAACATTCGACTGTCCACTGTTATAGCTTTCAACTGCAACATTCAAGAAACTTCCTCCTGCCATCGTTCCGTCACCACGCAGGACTACCCATATATGCCCATCAGGGGACTCCCGTATGGCATCCTGCAAAGTGCGGGATTCCTGAGACGTTACTTCTCCATTCCAGTCTCCCAAGACATCAGCAAGATCGAATCTAGTAATATCCTGATTCGTTTCAGATTGTCGCTGGACACGTTCAATAAACTCCTTTAGACTCATTGTCCTTGTAACCTCCCACGTGCTAGGAACTTCAGAAAAATCTCCCACGGAAGTGAGTTCTTGAATGGTCTGCACTCCGTTGCTATTCACAAGCCTGAATGAGGGGGGGCAGCATTTATATCCTAATTGCCGAAATGTAAATCTCCCATCTTCAAAAAAAACAAACGAATCTCCTTCACCGCCGCGTGTCACAAGCGATCTTGTTATATGTCTGTCTCCCCAGGCGAAAGGAGCCAGCCAATCAGAATCTGTTATTCCTTCTGTTGGAACAGGAACTCTTCCGGTAACTTCTTCCAATCCTGTCGGCGTCTCAACCATTTCTATCTCGCCAACAACGCCTGTTCTAAATCCTCTGAATGCACTTATGTCAATGAGGATACCTATTCCTGGTTTATTAGGGAGGTTCCATTTTTGAACAAGAAAATCTTCTTCTTGCCGTATCTCATTCACTATCCTGTTAAGTGTAGCTTCACTGTCCCCTAAATCAGTATAATACTGCCGCAATAAAGATTCCCAGAGTGGAATTGTTCCTTTTAATCCCCACGAAATAAAATATCTGGCGGCTGTCCTGCTGTTGCCTGTGTCTGTCCCGCTGGCACCTGCTCCATGTACCTCTTTTGTTGCTCTGAGAAGACCTAGTTCTACTCCTGCCCAATACTTCTCTCGATCATTGTTAAGGTATGCGCTATCATCAGAAGTTACGCCCGGAACTATGGCAGCTCCATTCGCAGATGCAATCCATTGCAAATTCCATCCCTGCCGCATCAAATCAGCAATATTTTCAACCTCCTCTGAATCTTTGCTGATGCTTGTAGCACCTCCAGCCAGATCCTCGGTCTTTCTCTCAGAAACTTTTGAGACCACAGCAATGATCAAAAATGCTGTAAGGATCCCAGCAATAATTAATAAGAAGCTCTGTCTATTATTCTTCTCTCGGTGATGAACGGGTTTTCCATTCTTCCTGACCACACAAACACCTCTTTCTGAAACTACGGTATATTCTTGCTTAAGAACTATATAAACCCTTCGAAAAAAATAATGTATGTGCTATCCTGAAAGTATTTCCCTTCGATAGCTTAATTCGTTTCATGTTTATTAAGCCTCCTTTTTCATCTTCCTGACAAATGCCTGCTCTGGAGTTTCCAGAATCTCGAAGCGTAA
>Ga0209542_10010281_pt1 | contig 16929 bp, 14 predicted proteins | sample RifCSPhighO2_01_FD_184028 | JGI IMG/M metagenome (GOLD analysis project Ga0209542, IMG submission 184028) | Soil microbial communities from Rifle, Colorado - Rifle CSP2_plank highO2_0.1 (SPAdes) (version 2) | ecosystem: Environmental > Terrestrial > Deep subsurface > Rock core/Sediment ...
AACAGCACGTTTGACATTAAAGACAGCATCAAGCTGCAGTTGGCCATCTATTCTTTGCTCTATCAAGAAAAACATGGGCAGCCGCCATCAAAAGTGGGAATTTTCTTTCTTCGGCATAAATTAAAGCTGATGGATGTCGATGAAGAGCTGTTAAATCTGGCAAAACGGGAGATAGAGCTTATCCATGCTCACACCTCCCTTACAGAATCCATCCATGATTATTCTCGAACGGTAACTCCGTTATGCAAATGGTCATCCGGGAAATGTGATTTTTATGATGTCTGTAAGCCGCATGGAGAGAATGGAAAGAGATAGACTCATCAGTAAATTCTCGTCGGAAATGTTTTTAAAAGAGCCCTCCTTTTTTGACCTATGATCAGAAGAATTAGCGCTGTAGTTGCCTTAGTAGCCGCTTTAGGGCTAGGCTCCGGATGCAAGCCCTGTGATGATGACCAAACAAGCGTCAATGGAGCCTGTGTGGGGAATGACGGAGCAGAATGCCTTGATGGCAGAGATTCCAGCTGTTTAGACGATTTGGTGTGCGTTGAAGATTCTGATGAAGGAAAAAATATCTGTGTTCCTTCGCATACATCCACTAGTGTTACCGCTCAAGGCTATCGAGTCAAGCTAGGAACAACAGGATTAAGTGGCAATGTCTATTTCCCTGACGACCAGACGGGAGAAAGTGTCTTGATCAAAATAAGGACAGAACGCCTTGATCCGGTAACAAATGCCAAAGTAGTCTTCTGGGACGGAGACGGTTTTGAAGTATTTCAAGTTGACCATCCTCAGCTGTTGACAGCACCAAAGATATTCCCTCATAACAGCATCCATAAAATCATCCTTAAGGCTGCTTCAGCCATCTGTGATTTGTATGACAGCAGCAGTGATGACAATAATAACGTTGCCGCCAGAGCCTTTTTAGATAGGTTTCCGGGGGGTGGTTCAAGTACAGCATGTGTTATTCCCCAACAACTAAATCAATCCTTAAGAGAGCGAACTGATTTAATTATTGATCTTTCAGACTATGCACCAAACGGAGCTAGCTCTATTAAGCCTATTTTATCTTGCGTGAAAGAATTGCTAGTAGACTTACCTTCTGATATTCTTACAAATTACACGAATACTTACAGTATCGATTGCCCTGCTTATCATACTTGGACTGCAAGCTTAAGCGATATTATTGCTGGAAGTGGGAATATTACTCCTCTACTGGGAGTCTCCGGCTGCATGAATACTATCCCTGAAGAAATATCGTATAATGACCAAGATGATGATTGTGATGGCAGAGTTGATGAATCTGATACCTGTACTCCTACGTTTAGAGATCTTGTCTGCGGCTCCGATGGAAATTCCTACTGGGAAAATGATTGCAATGACAGGGAATTATATGAAGTCTGCGTTGTTGAATGTGATGAAGGGGTTTGCATCGATGATGACACATGTCATCCGACCTTTTCAGAACTCGTCTGTGGCTCTGGGGGAAATTCCTACCTTGAAGATGATTGTGGGGTAAGAACTCTCTATGAAACGTGTGAAGTAGAATGCGATGAAGGAAGTTGTATAGAAAACCCTTGTGAATATGTCCTCAGCTGTTTTGACGGCAACGCTAGGGAGAGAGATTCCTGTACGGGAGACTGGGCGGCAGATATTGCAGATTACTGCACGACAGCAGAGATCTGTGAAGAAGGTCTTGGTTGTACGCCTTACGAGCCTGGCTGTACTCCATTAGCAGATTGTGAAGATGCTGGCTGCTTGTTAGCAGACAATTTTTCCGGAACAAGCTTAGAGGAATGTATCTGGGACGTTAGAGGAGGATCAGCTACCGTCAGTGGAGGCCGTGCTAGAGTATCTTCTGGATCAACATTATCTGCCTACCTTTCTTCTTTTGATGAATGTTCAGAATATAGCTTAACAACCACTGCCAGCTTAGACAGCTCCAGTCATTCTATGATCGTTTCTGCCGGGCCAGCTCGCTTAATATATGATGGAAGAGATCATCCTAATCAAATTGGCGTAGCTTGCTCCGACGAAGTAAGATATTTTGGAGAAGTAAGCATAACGTCGATGAATGAGTTTGAGATAGAAAAAACGTCCGGCAGCGTAAGTATACGAGCCAATGGCTCATCAGTAGGGTCGATATCTTGCTCTACGTCAACCACCTATCATGTTTCCTTTTATGCGGGAACAAGTTCAGGAACAACAATTGAAGTTGATCACGTAGAATTAGACTGTAACGACTAATTTATCCTGTTGCCACCTGCAGGCTCATCCTGATGATTTCCTGGTAAATGCCAACGTGCTGTAAGACAAATGTTTCTACTAAGGCTCCTAATACCAGAAATATTAATCCGAAGAGCAATAGATAAAGGTTAAATCCAAACACTTCCAGGAAACGATGAGACGCAAATTCTTCCAATAGAACATCTTTTGAAATGATGCTTCCAGAGATCGCTGCTAAGAAATAAGACATCGCTTCGATCATCATGTGAGGAAATACCACGAGCATGATCACTCCAAACAGATAAAATGCATTCTGACCGGAGAATAAAGCAGCATTCTTTGCTGTAATCCCAAAGATCGCTCCCCATACTGAGGCATTCCACGTGATTAAGAAAATAGCACCATCACCTGTTAATAAAGCTAAGATGAAACAAGCCATTAAGACGAGGAAGTTGTTTGTTAATAAACTTAAGAAAAGACCTGTTCCACTCACCGCATTCCCCGCAAAGCCCTGTCCGAACCTGATCTCTAACTGCTCCCGAAACAGATTGTTCGTCTGAAATGAAGGTAATAAAATAGTTCCAATAGCATACACCAAAAGGATCCCTAAGAACAAAAACACGTAAATCCGCACGACTTCAGCATCATCACGCCATAAGGAACGTAACGAAACCCGCTGTTCCATAGACTCCCGACGTTCTTCGATAGAAAAGATCTTATACAATTCCGGCAGCAATAAGAGGGAAGTGAAGGCCACAGCCACGAGAGCTGGATCGCCTGGAAATAAGATAGAGCCGATCAACACTCCGATGATAGAATACACCACACCTAAAAGAAAAGCGTATCTTCCTTTATGTTCCAGCCAGTCTTCGGGGAATAGGTGTTCTAAAACCATTGTTCGAACCTCTTTTTTAGAAGAATAAAACAATAATTATTTATATAACTTCCGCTCCGAAGAAACCATGGTCAAAAACCAAATCAAGACAGCTCTATTGCTCGGCGGACTAACAGGTATCTTCTTAGCTATCGGCTACCTCTTCGGCGGCCAGAATGGGATGCTTATCGGCTTATTGTTTGCCGGAGGGATGAACTTCATCTCGTACTGGTGGTCCGCGAAGATTGTCCTGATGATGTATCGCGCCCGGGAAGCGGACAGAAACAAAGAATCAGAGCTTTACGCTTTAGTGGAAGAGATCCGCCATGCTGCCCATCTGCCCATGCCGAAGGTATATATCATCGAAACAGAGCAAAGCAATGCCTTTGCCACGGGAAGAAATCCAAAACATGCTGTTGTTGCCGTAACCACGGGATTATTAAAGATCCTCAAGAAGAATGAATTGAAAGGAGTTCTCGCCCACGAGATGGCTCACGTCAACAATAGGGATATCCTTATTTCCAGCATCGCTGCTACGATTGCCGGAGTCATTTCCTATATTGCCATGGTTGCCCGCTGGAGCGCCATCTTCGGTGGCTTTGGAGGAAGAGACAACAATAACACCAATATCCTAGAACTTCTGGCCTTGGCTATCATCGCTCCTATCATGGCCATGATCATCCAGTTTGCCATCTCCAGAAGCAGAGAATTTTTAGCAGATGAAACCGGAGCAAAATTTATCCGAGATCCTTTTTCATTAGCTTCCGCTTTAGAAAAGATCGAAGCGAACGTCAAGCATCATCCTTTTCAAAGGATGGGAACGACGGAAGCAACCGCTCATATGTTTATCTCCAACCCATTAAAAGGAGCAAGTTTCTTAGAATTATTTTCTACGCATCCCACAACCAAAAAGCGGGTTGAGAAACTCAGAGCGATGAAGCTGTAAAAGCTGGGGAAAACATATGCCAACGTTCGATGAGTTCCAGAGATTTTGCCTTTCAGAGGTCTTCAAAGAAATAGATGAGGAGATACGAAAGAAGGGAATCACGATATCATTACAAGAAGCCATTAAGGATGATTTGTATGACTAAATTGATATTGCTACCATGAAGCGGAATAATATTTTAACTATTATTTCCTTTGACAAAGATAAAACAATAACCAGAGAAGAACCATGACTAAAAAACTCTTCTGGGAAGACCCTTATCAGACGGAATGTACCGCTAAGGTAACATCCATCGACAACAATAAAGTAAAACTGGATCAGACTATATTTTATGCCTTTTCCGGCGGACAACTCTCTGATGAAGGGACGATCGGAGGAATAAAAGTTCTGGAAGCGAAGAAGGAAGGAGATAAAGAAGATATCATCGATATTGAGTACACTCTCGAGCAAGAACCATCCTTTAACGTTGGAGATACCGTTCAAGTAAAGATCGATGCTGAACGATGAGCAAGATTAAGGAAACTTCATTCCGCGGCCCATATTGTTTATTACATCACCATTGCCGTTTTGGGAAAAGTAAAGATCAATGGTTCTGAAATTCAACCAGAAAAAGGAAGGATGGACTTTGGCTATGAAGAATCGCTCACAGAAAAGATACCTATTATCGAGAAGATGACCAATACTTTTATTGCCGGAAACCATCCTATTGTGATGAAGCCCGACCATGACAAGCCCGATCTGCGCTGGTGGACTTGTGAAACATGGAAGATGCCCTGCGGCGGCACTCATGTTAAAAACACGTCGGACATCGGTCCGTTAAGGTTGGTGCGAAAGAATAAAGGGAAAGGCAGAGAACAGATAGAGATGTACCTGACTTCATAAGTGAAGAAACCGTACTCTTGAAAGATATTCTTATATATCAAAAAAGAATTCTACCCTTATGAGAAAGCACCTCAAACGTCACCTCATCTATGGATCAGTCCTGCTTCTGCTTATCCTAACATTTAGTTCTTTTGAATATTATCAGACAAAACAGACAACACGAGCTCTTACAACCTTGCAAAGCAGCCTTGGAGAACAGATCAGCACGATTGGAGCAGACGTAGATGATCTAGAAAAAGATCTTGCTGCCGCTCAAAGCAAGATTAGCACATTATCAACGAGCCTCGATGAAAAAGAAACAAAGATCAACAGCTTAACTGGCCAGCTTGATCAAGTAAGAACAGAGAGCCAGCAACAGCTGGGAGAACTGGAAGAAAATATCAACAATCTGAAGATCCAAAATCAGGATTTTTCCTCTGTTATTGAAGACAGTATCCCTGCTGTTGTCAGCATCAGAACAAATCTTGGTTCCGGCAGCGGATTTTTAGTAAGTTCTGATGGTTATATTGTGACAAATTATCACGTCATAAAAGATGCCACTGCTGCCACCATCATCACCTCTGACAGTGATCGTCACGCCGTGGCTTTAGTGGGAGCCAGCCCTAATGCAGATGTGGCTGTTTTAAAGATCGACGGAACCAGCTTCTCGTTTTTAGAATGGGGCAATTCTGATAAGATTATCGTTGGAGAAAAAGTTATTGCTGTGGGCAATCCAGGCGGATTTGACTTTTCTGTCACTCAAGGCATCGTTAGCGCCACGAAACGCTTTGACTCTCAAGGCAACGAATTCGTGCAGATCGATGTTCCTATCAATCCTGGAAATTCCGGCGGTCCATTGATCAACGCAAAAGGAGAAGTCATCGGCATCAACACCAAAAAGATAGCGGAATTTGAAGGTGTTGGCTTTGCCATTGCATCAAATCAAGGAGAAGAGATTGTAGAAAGCCTAATTGATGATTATGAAGAGCAGGCAGCACAGCAATAAGAGGGAAATGCTCCTTTGCGATGTCCGGTGTTATGTCTTTATGATAGCTTTCAATCAATGTCTCTTGACAAAAACTACAGCTGCCGCCAAGTCCTGGTCCCGCCAGCTTGATAAAAGATGAATAGCTCTGCTTGGCGGATCAAACTTGCTTTTTCTAATGCTTCGGAAACAAGGTGACGATATTTTCCATCCTCGATCTTTCCTACTTGCTTATGATAACCCCCGGTAGTTATAGAGAAACTAAAATCACCTCTTTCAGCGATTGTTTGAGAAGGGAGGGAGGGGTATTCCGCCACAGCCTGGTCAGGTTCTAAAGCATAATCACTGTTCCTCAACGGCTGAAAATCTTTCTCTCCGACGTATCGGTCTAAGGTCAACAGTTCTTTATCGGGCAAAGAAAAGGAAGGCACTTCACCAGATGGTCCTCCCAGCACATGAAGCTCTTGATGGAGTAGCTCTTCTTGATTGAGCAGCTCTAGAAGATCGTCCCCATCCTTTTCTTTCTCTACTTTTCTTTCCTTTTCCTCTCTTTTGATCACCTTATCACCCAAAGCTGCCATCTAAGGCCAGAAAAATGAGAAGATACTAAAAAGCTTTATGGAATCAATGTCTGCTTTGACTTGTCTTCGATGATTTTAGACGTTCCATGCACCTCTACTTTACTTCTCTTTCTGAAACTTTTTAAAGGGATGTCGTTCTGAAGGGAAGATGCGCTTAAACTACGATAAAGTAGAGCCAATTCTGAAGTTAGCCTTGCAGGAGGATATCGGTTCAGGGGATCGAACAACGGAAGCCTGTATTCCAAAAAATCTGGAATCTACTGCTGTCATCACCGCAAAAGAAGAAGGCATCATTTGCGGTCTAGACCTTATTAGCTTTATTTTCCGCTTGAGGAAAACAGCAGTTTCTATCCAGCTCCTTTACCAAGACGGATCGACGGTGCATAAAGGAAAAATCATCGCCATCATCAAAGGCAGCACTCGGGAAATTCTCATGACAGAAAGGGTCATCTTAAATTTCCTACAGCAGCTCAGCGGTGTGGCAACATTAGCCCATCACTATCAGCAAGCTGTACAACACACGAACGTGAAGATCCTTGATACCAGAAAAACTATTCCTGGGATGAGATATCTTCAGAAATATGCCGTAAAATGCGGCGGAGCGGAGAATCATCGGAGAGGATTATATGACATGGTATTGATCAAAGACAATCACATCAGCACGGCCGGAACGATCTCCAAAGCTGTTAGCCTCTGTCGGGAAAAAAATCCTTCCCAAATCAAGATTGAAGTGGAATGCACTTCTTTGCAGCAGGTAAAAGAAGCATTGGCAACAGACTGTGATTGGATCATGCTGGACAACATGAGCGTAGGAGACATGAAAACAGCCCTGAAACTGATCAACCACAAAAAGAAAGTAGAGATATCTGGTGGAATAACCCTACAAAACCTTCCTGCTGTCGCAAAACTCGGAACAGATTTTATTTCTGTCGGAGCATTGACCCATTCTTATCATGCATTAGACATAAGCATGGATATCCTCAAGCCCGGAGAACGAAATGAAAGACAAGATCGTTAAGGAGCTGCAGCAGTTCTTCTCTTCAGTACAGAAAAAAAAAGCAGTTGTTGGCTTGTCAGGGGGCATCGATTCAGCAGTCACCTTATCATTAACTGTTCTTGCTTTGGGAAAAGAGAATGTTACTGCCATTTTCATGCCAGAAGTTCATCTGACATCAGACCAGAATAAAGATGATGCTCTGCATTTGGCGAAGAGTTTAGGGGTTGCTATCGAAACCGTCCCTATCAACTCCTTCATCGATGCTTCTCGCCATTTGCCATGGCTGCAAAGCAGATTAGCAGCGATAAATCTCAAGCCAAGGATCAGGATGATGATTCTCTATCATTATGCAAACGCCCATGATGCTATCGTCGTAGGAACCAGTAATAAAAGTGAGATCTATCTGGGCTATGGAACAAAGCATGGAGATTGCGCTGCGGACATCTTGCCTATCGGCGACTTGTATAAAGGCGAAGTTATTCATCTGGCAAAAGAACTAGGCATTCCCTACTCCATTATCTCTAAAAAGCCATCTGCTGAGCTGTATCCGGGACAGACAGATGAAGACGAGATGGGGATTACCTATCATGAAGCTGATGCTATTCTGCAAGATCATCTGGACTATGACATTAGAAAAGAGCAACTAGTAGAAAAATACGGAGAAAAAAATGTCAACCTTGTCTTCTCCAGAATGTCCACTCATGAGCATAAGCGCATTCCTGCTATGATCATCAGAAAAAGCAAGACTGGTCTATTTATAGGAAGATTCCAGCCATTCCATCTTGGCCATCTTGATGCTATCAAGCAGATTGCCAAAGAATGCGACACGATCATCATCGCTATCGGCTCAGCGCAGTATGCAAGCACGCCAGACAACCCTTTATCCTACCTAGAAAGAAAGAAACTTATTGAAGAAGTGCTGGGAAATCGCTGGAAGTATACTCTCTTCCCCGTAGAAGATGTCCATCAGGCACAGTCCTGGGTAGAGCATATCAACCTGAAAGTTCCAAAGTATGATTACGTTTTCACTTCTAATGGTTTTGTCGAAGACCTCTTTTCAGAGCAAGGAATTCCCGTGAAGAGATTAAAGTTTAATGTCAAGATCTCCGGTGAAGAGATCAGGAACATGGTCAATGAAAGAAATGAAAACTGGAAACAGTTCGTGCCCAGAGAAGCAGTGAAGTACTTCAACAGGAAGAATGTACATATTTAGTTCTGTTAAAATAGTGGCTTGGTCAAGAGGTAAAATCCATTAATAACTTCGTAAGACGCGATCAGTTGCCTGACTTTTAGCTTAAAATAAACACTTTATCATTGCTTTACATATAAAGTCAGGCTGGATTTTACGACCTGCCACTATTTTTTATTATGGAACTAAATATGTACGGAAGAATTAATAAAAGAGCTGTATTTCTAAATCCTATGATCCCCCTTCACCAAAAGCCGATTCTCTGCCTACTGAAGACGACGCAATATGAGCACTATAAGAGTAATGGTCTGTGGAAGAAGCTCTCTCCTGAAAGAAAATCCTGCTTGTTAAAAGAGTATCAGCAGCATAGATTATTTATTGACCAATTTAAGAAAACGATACGAAAGCTTGGCCTCAATGTTACCTTTACGAAAAAAGCAGCAGATATCAATAAAAAATATACTATGATTATGACCATAGGTGGAGACGGAACTTTTCTGGATGCCGCACAGTATTCTTGGGATATTCCTCTCTTGGGATTGAATTCAAATTACCAAGAAAATAAAAAATTAGGAAGTGTCGGTGCATTGACTTCAATCAACCATACAAATCTTTGGGAGAGATTAAAGAAGATAAAAGATAATGTTTATCACCTCCATAAAGCAGCCCGCTTGAGTGTGACTATCAATGGGGGAAAAGTGAAGCAGACAGCGATAAATGATATTTTTATGGGAAATGAGAAATCGTATAAATCCTCGGACATTTCTGTTATTTGGAACAAGAAAAAAGAGCGCTTTAATTGTTCTGGTATGATCATCTGCTCACCTATCGGCTCAAAAGCCTGGTATAGGAATGCCGGAGGAAAACCTTTCTCTGATAATGAACTTGCCTTCCTTATCCGTGATCCAAATATTGATCGGCAGCCAGCCTTCCATAAAGGTGTTGCACAGAAACTGATGATATACCCAAACACCCATAACCACATCCTTTCTTTTGATTCTCAAGAGAACATCATCAAGCTCCAGCCAACAGACAAGATTGAAGTGAAGCTAGGAAAAGAAATAGTAACAATAATCAGATTCTGACGCTCTGACCTATAGTGAGTTTTCGTTGAAATCGAACACTATCTACTTAAATTAGGCGAACTATACACGAAAACGAACGACGATTCATTTTCGGTACTGAAATATGATTGGAGTCATATTTCATGTATATGAAATTCCATTTGATTATCAATGAATTTCATTATATAGGCTGGAGAGAAACAACCTTTATAATCCATCTCAGAAACGTGGGCAGAAGATGGCAGTACAGACAAATTATGCTCTTCTGGAAGAAGTTGTTGATGCATTAGTCCATGATGGAAGGAGTTTTTCGAAGGATGACGTTCCAAAATTGCTCACTTTTTTACAAGAAGAGAGAGTGGGAAATAGAAAGTATATCACCCAAACAGGATTAGTTACCGTTCAGCAGGCCAGCTGGATTGACAACCTTCTGAGTGAGAATGGAAATAAGCCTGTATCCTATGAAACCAGAAAACTGCCGAAAGGAAGCGATCTTCCTGAAGATCATACCTACCTTAACCAACAGCAACGAAGGCGCTGGATTCCAAAAGGAGGATTAGCCCAGCTTAACCTTGATAGTGGAGTTTATCTTACCAATCAGCAAATTGCAGAATTAGCAGGAATCTCTGAAGAAGAAGTTGCTGAGCGAGTTGAAAAATTGTCGTTGGAACATGCGCCAGAAAAATACGGCAGCCGATCATTGATCACGGCAAAAACTCTGGAAGCACTTAGAACAGCACCATCTCTGGAAGAGATAGTTCCCGCTCTTCCTGAAGAGCTTCCAGCAAGAGAAGAAGACAATCATCAAGAACCTAGCCTAGAACTTCCTGAAGCGGGATCTCATCCCACATCCTCACCATCACGTCAAAGATACTATCTCCACCACCCTATTGAACTGGTAGAATTGGAACAGATCACCAGAAATGCTTTACAGCCTGACATTAGAAAAGGAGTCTATCTTCAAGCGGAAACAATATTGGAATTGTTGGGCATTGATGTTATGGAAACACCGCTTCTGCAGCAACGCCGAACTCTTTCTGACGGCAACTCCACGTATTATTACGTCAATGGTCTAATGATCCTAGCCCTCTACCATGCTGAGCCAAGCGCAAAGCAAGGAGACTTAGAAAAAACATTGGTGCTAGTGGAATTGGGACTGCTGGAGGAAGAGACAAAAAGAGAAAAATCAGAAAGAAATATCCTTCCTGCTCCGCCTGAAACAACAGCATCACCACCAACAGCAGAACGAAAATATCTTGGAAATAGAGAAAAAAGAGGATGGCTTGACGTGAGTTCCATCGCTGGACGATTGCAAGAGCCATTCCAGGTTGTTTCTCTGTATCGCTGCTGGGATTTTGATCAACGATACCAAAATATGAGGTCACTTGCTAAAACCTTGAGAAAGAAAAAAACATTCAAAGATATCAAGCACGAACACCTTATCGCCCAGCGTGGCATCCTTGAAGCTGAAGGGTTTGATGTTCTCTATACCGGAAGAGAATATTGGCTGCGTTGGGTAAAAGGAGATCAACAAGAGATTTTTGCGCAGATTGGGTTTGAGAGAGATGAACAGAACAACAAAAGTCAAGAAAAAGCACCTGAAAAAAAAGGAAAACCCCTTAACAAGAGAGAGATGTTAGAAGCTATCCGACAGAGGGTATTTGAGAGAAAGCATGAGCCTGCCCCGCTGCCACCTGCTGAACCGCCCGCTGAGGAAACAGAAGAGCTTGATGATATCGTAGAAGAACCTGAAACCTACGATGAAACCCCGCCTGAAGATGACACATTCTTAGGAAAGAGACAAATGTCTCCTTCAGCAGCAACAAGCCTTGCTGTAAAGGAACTGCTGCGGGAAACCTGGGGAAGTCAAGCAGATGCAATGACTTGGAATTCTCCTAGGAGAACCCCTAAGAAGTGGTAATCTAAGAAAAAGTTTATAAAGAGGTTCTTTTCCCCTGAAAGTATGACCACTCGACGGCAAGCACTGCAATTTCTGGCTTTAACAGCCGCAGGAGTAGGTACTGCTCGGCGTGACGGGTTAGAACTATTAGCAACAGCAAACGCTCAGACTAGTGACGATCCTGCTGCAGAACTCACAGCCTATGGTCTCTTTAAGCCAGCATTAGAACAAGCATTTCCCGGACGGCCACTTCATCGCCTTTACGAAGAGGGATATAGCCACGAGACAAAGCAAGCCGGAGATGTTTATGCTATTATTGGATCTGACCACTCTTTCCTCGTGAAGAGCGTGGACATCTATCGCAGTGGTCCTTTTGAAGGGAGTAGTGTTCTCATTGATAATAGCGTTCTTTCGGTTGACGATAACAGAGATGGAACATATACCGTGATGACTGGCGCTTCGTATACTGTTGCAGCAAGTGGAACCGGAGAACAGGAAGACGATAATCAGAGCAGTGGAGGATCATGTTATGCTTCTGCTACGGGGAGAAAAGAAAACATCGAAGATCTTCTAAAAGTAGTAAAAGCCTGGCAGGATGCTTATGACGCTATTTTCAGCGATGCGAAAAAAATATTTCACGCTCAAGATAGCAGAACAAGACAACAAAAATTAGAGAGTATCTTAGGACTTTATCAAGAACGTTTCCCCCGACTGGCTGATCAGCAACAATGGACAGGGCTGACTATTTCTGCAGAAGCGCAGACTGTGCTGAGGAATCTTGCTACGACGTATGATCTTGACGATGTTGCTCAATCACTGATGAAAGGGTAGATAAAAAAAGATATTTAAAAAACATCAAAGATCCTGCAGCTTCTTCATATTATCTTTAAAAAATTCTTTCTTTTCCTGGATGGCAAACGGTGATCCTCCCCCATGCCAGGTAAATCTCGGCCTCATCTGCACCGGAAAAATACGCTCATTGGCATCATCAAAGATGACTGCTGCTCCCTTCACTCGAGGCAGATGATCCATCTCTTCCTCTAATCCTGTCTGCATATAGCTTTGGGTAAGCATCTGTAATGCCTGCACGTCCATCCTTGCCGTAAGCCGATGGCCGAGAACGATATCTGCTTGAGTCATCACATCACTATTTATTTTTGCTGGCTGTTGCGTCGCTAAAATTAAGCTGATCCCTGGTTGTCTCCCCTCCCGAAGCAAAGTTATTAACGCATTAGTTGCTGCCGTTTTTCCTTCTCGAGGCAATAGTTCATGGGCTTCATCCAACGCTAGCCATACCAACGGCTCAGACAGTTTCCCTTCATTATCTTTAGAAAAATAATGCATCGCTGCATCGACCGTTTTGAATTCTTCCGTTTTTCTAGTGAGCATCCGCTGGTTAAATAACGTCCGGGAGATCAATCCCACTACTAACGCTTTAATGTCCCAGCCAGACGCCATGGTGGCATAAGGAGAAACATCTAAGACAGTGATCTGACCAGCAGAAACGATATCTTTTAGCGGAGTTCCCTCTTTAGAAAAGATCTGCCATCCTTTCGCTTTCAGAAACTCATTGACCACAACGCTAATAGTGGTATGATCACTTTCCTGATCAGTTCGGACGATAGCCACAAGCTCGTCAATATCATAACTTTCTTGAGCTTCCTTCAGTTGTTGTGTTATCTTAGTAATCAATACTCCCTCTTTCGAATTTTGATCTAGGGAAAACACATTGCACCAGTCTTCCGGATTGACATCGATCGGCCGGATGGAGAACGGAAAATCGGTAGGTATGCCTTGTTCTTGATATTGGCGATAAAAGCCCGAAGGGGTGTATATCTTGACATCTAATCCTTTCGGCTCAAAGCCCCATTGCTTCACTAACTCTGAATCTTGAAAATTGGGAAATTTCATCGTCCAATAGATACCCATCGTGTCTAACAAGAGTATAGATAGGTTTTGTTTGATTTCTAAAGGAAGATCCGCTAATCCCTCAGCCATCGAGCCCATGGTATAAGAGTTATGGCAGACGATATTATTGCCTACAAAATTATGTGTTCCAGGAATCGTGACATCATAGACCCAGCCATCATAATCCACCTTCTCAATATTCTTGATGATCTCCGGTCTTACTGCTTCTTCATATCCTACAATGGTATCCCCTACCTTGAGTTGAGACGCCGCTAGCCACTGAAATTGCACCTGAAACGAGCTTGACCCTGGCACTTGATAATGCTGTAAAAGAGGATGTTCTTTAGTGATAAGGATAGAACTGCCATATTGCGTCGTAATCTTCAGCAGATCTTCCTGAATTTTCTTGCGATAAAGATGAGAGACGAGAGCAGAGACAATCCTCAGATCTTCGGTCAAGGAAGCGACATAAAACGGCTGGATGACACGAAAATATTCCTCATCATCAGTTATTTCTATCGGAGATTTGGGAACAGTCTGAAATAAGTCTTCGATGGGCATAAAAATATCATTCGTTTTAACCATCGTCTGGGGAGCAACACATTTCCCGCTTCCTCGCTTTCCCACGATAAAAACGACGTGAGCTCCAGCAACATCAAGGTAAACGGGATTTGACAGCGAAGTAGTTTGCCCCATCTTCACATATTGCTTGCCGATAAGAACGGTCCCTTCTTTACCATACTTTTCGACATCTTTCCTATTTCTGCCGATGATAACATCAAACACCATACACCGTTATAAATAAGACAAAGTAATAAAGGTTGTGGTGGGAGGTAAGTATTTAGTTAGGTCAAAAATAGTGGCAAGGTCAAGAGGTAAAATCCATGAAGAACTTCGTAAGACACGATCAGTTGCGAGACTATTTACTGAAAATTTCACCCATTCAGCTACTTCTTACATGAAGTCTCGCTGGATTTTACGACCTGCCACTATTTTTTTGTGGAACTAAACATGTACGGTGGGAGGCAATACATTCAGAAATGGTCTAAAAGCCCATAATTTTTATAAATTGTTTATCTTCTTGCCAAACTATGGATACTCCTCAAGATATTCCAGAATTAGCCATTACACCGTATGATGCTGTTGCTTATCGTGATGCACAGCAGGCGTTTATCATGACCGGGCATGCGGGCGATCTTGTGGCTATGGAAAGAATAGCCGAACCATTGATTCAACTGGTAGGACAGACTGGTTTTGGCGCTACCGGCAATGCCGTGTACTTGGTAGGGGAAGGCTTGCTGGCGGAAGCAGGAGATTGGATGAATCTGCTATTCCAACTGCCATTACGCGGATCATTAGACCATTATGAGATTGATGGTGGACATCGAGGATATCATTATCCCGGACGAGAACAGTACAGGAAAGGCCAGCCCGATGGACTGAAGCAATTCTTTCATTATGGCTTAGACAGACCAGACTTCTTTTCTCATACCGATGAAGAATTAGAAACTCTTGATCTGGCAGAACGAAGATTCTTCAGAGAATTTGGACAGCGGCAATTACCTCTCGTTCACACGAAGATGAGGGACGTCGGTGTGCTCACGGCAGATGCTATTTTCCGGCACTATTATGGGCTGACAGGAGAAGATGGAAAGACTGGATTTCTTGCCAGTGACATTGGGAATTTAGCAAGTGAAGCTACTTCAAAATTCTTAGAATACCTGCGGGACGAACGGATGGTCAGCGGAGAATTTGCTGCAGGAGAACACCGAGATATTTCTTTAGCAACGAACCTTTACGCTGGCTGGGATCCTGCGCCACAGCCTTGCTTAGAAGTCAAGACGAGAGATATTGCTGATGGAGGATCACACTGGGTTGTTGCTCGCGCTCCAAAAGGGTCCACAATATTCAATATAGGCTTTACTTGGGAAGAGTTTGCAAAACAATTACGGCAAGAAGGGAGAATTCCTGACTCCTCCTCATTGCCTTATGGAGATCTGGAAAGGACATATCATCGGGTAAGAAACCGGGGAGTTTTGCGGCGATCGTATCCCCTCTTTTTCGGCCCAAGAGCAGACTATCAGATCGGAAGATTTACTGTTATGGAATTACTAGAAAGAGACTTTGCCGGGTTTATCGGGCCGGTATCATCAGAGTTAAGCGCTGAAGACATTGAAGGGATACGACAGATGAGAACATGGAGGGATAAAGCGCCAAGGGAGCCTATCTCCTAAACAATAACTGAAAGAAGACAAACAATAACTATAACTACATAAGAATAATGCTTAAAAAGAAATGGAGAACTACTGCTAAAAGATGGAACAAGTAAAAATTGTTGACATCACCCCGCTTCGAGAAGGAAAGAGCGCTCCAGATGTTGACCAGGCTCTTTTTAAGGCATTGCAAGAAGATTTTTTTGTAGGGATACGAGGGTATAACCCAAAGTTTGATGAAGTTGGATTTCAGCTTCGTGATATTTTTGTGGATGTGGACAGAAGGACATCGGAAAGCAGCATAGTCAAGAAACATACTCCCTCTTCATATCCTAGTTCTTTCTCACCAATTCAACTACCACTTCACTATGCCACGTTTGGGGAAATAAGTCGAATAGAGCAACACTTTTAACGGTATATTGTTTAAATTTAGCTAAATCCTTGCTGAGCTGTTGAGGATTACAGGAAACATACATGATGACCTTCGGCTTCAATGTATTTAATTGAATGATGGCTTTCTCTTCCATCCCGATACGGGGAGGATCAGTGATGACATAAAGGTCTGGAGAGAATTTCAGGCGGGATAATTGATGAGCATGAAGGGTATGAGCTGAAAAACTCTTTAGCCCGTTCTCCGTGCTGTTTCTTTTGGCAAACGTGATGGATTCAGGAAAACTTTCCACAAATGTTATCTTCTGGAACAGATCTCCGCACGTCACCCCGAAAATGCCGACGCCGGAATAGAGGTCAAGAAGTTCTGCAGTAGTTGTAGGATACTTCTGGAGTATTTTCCAGACATAATCAAGCATCTTCTCTGCCATCACAGAATTATTTTGAAAAAAACCTTGGATAGGAAAAGAAAAGATTCTGCCGCTTAGCTTTTCTTGAAGGAAATCTTTCCCTTTGATGACCAGATAGTGGGAAGAGTAAAAATCATCTTTCTCGGAGGAAACAAACGTTACAACAACAGTCTTCGCCGTCGTTGTTGCTGAAAATTCTTTGATCAAGCCAACCATTTTTTCTTTCTCCTCCGCTGCTACTTTTGGATGATCATCGTTCAAAACAAAAGAAAGTGAAGAATCTCCTAAAAGAGTAGCACGAATGACCACTCCCTTCATCAACCGATGAAGCGGAAGAGCGGAAGAATGCACCTGAAAGAACCCCTTACGCACTTCAGAGAGGATAGTA
>Ga0209542_10010282_pt1 | contig 16928 bp, 15 predicted proteins | sample RifCSPhighO2_01_FD_184028 | JGI IMG/M metagenome (GOLD analysis project Ga0209542, IMG submission 184028) | Soil microbial communities from Rifle, Colorado - Rifle CSP2_plank highO2_0.1 (SPAdes) (version 2) | ecosystem: Environmental > Terrestrial > Deep subsurface > Rock core/Sediment ...
CGACCGGTCAGTCAGCGAATCCGTCACCGACATAATTCTTTCCAACACCCGCGCATGGGAAGTGGACGGCATTTTCGTTTACGGAGCTCTGCTTCTGACTTTTGTGGCAATGGTAGTGGGTTTAAGGAAACCGAATTACTCGCCTTTTATAATGAAAAGTGTCGCGCTTTTTACAATTATCCGGTCTTGCTTTGTGAGCCTTACCCACATTAGCCCTTTCCCTACCCGCGTGGTCATTGACTCCACCTTCTTTACGCACCCATGGTTTAATGGCATTTTTACGGGTAATGACCTTTTCTTCTCCGGGCATACCGGAGTGCCGTTTCTTCTGGCTCTGATATTTTGGGAACACAAGATTTTGAGATACATTTTTCTTGGTTTTTCCATGGTATTCGCGGTAGTTGTTCTTTTGGGCCATTTACACTATTCTATAGATGTCGCTTCCGCTTACTTTATTACCTTCACTATTTTTCATATGTGTAAATTTTTATTCAAGAAAGACTGGGAGTTATTTTTAAAAAAATAAAATGAAACATTGTAAAGATTGCGAGCCGGCTCAAGAAATACACGCGATTGCTTATATGTCGGTTGTTTTTGGGTGGCTGGACCAGCCGCTTTTCGACATAATGGAGCTCGTCTTCAAAAACACCGCGGAAAAAATTTCTAATAAAATAACCCTGCCATTTTTTAAAACTATGGTTTTTTTAAAACTGGGATATTTTACCGATAAACCAGACAAAAATGACACCTGGCGCACAAAATGTTTTTGGGAAGAAGCGGAGCGCCGAGGCATAAAAATGCGGGAGTTTCACTTGGGGCCAGTGCGCGACGGCTTTATCGCCGAATATAAAGGTAAAACGATGATATTTGACGGACTGCCACGTCCCGGACTGGAAGAATCCCCCGCCCTTAAATGGATGGACAACAAAGGCACCATGAAAGAGAAATTTTTAAAAGAAGGCCTGCCGGTTGCCCGCGGCGGAGTCGCTTTTACCAAACGTACCGCTCTTGAAATTTTTAATAGCATAACTAAGCCAGTTATTACCAAACCCAACCTAGGGTCCCGGAGCAGGCACACTACGATACACTTGAACACCCCGCAGGACTTGATTATGGGTTTTAAAAAAGCTAAAAAACTCTCCCCGTTAGTAGTCATTGAAGAAGAGCTCCGCGGATATCTTTTCCGCGGAACCTTGATAGACCGCAAGCTCGCGGGCGTGGTAAGGCGGGATCAACCTGAAGTTACCGGAGACGGAATACATACCTTGCGCGAACTTATGGAAAAAGAAAACGAGAGACCTGAGCGCATGGGTCCTATTTTCCATCAGATTGTGGTGGATAAAGAGACGGAAACCGAACTGCTAAGGGAAAAAATAACCATGAATGATATCCCGGAAAAAGGACGGGTAGTTACTTTTTCCCAAAAAACCAGCCGCGGCTGCGGAGGCACCACCACGGAAGTTACGGATATAATACACCCGGATAATGTGGAGATGCTGGAACACGTGGGGAAGTTCTTAAACGACCCCCTTGTCGGCGTGGATTTTATAATGGAAGATATAACCAAATCGTGGAAAGAAGAACAACATTGTGGCATCATAGAGTGCAACAGCCTGCCTTTCATAGACCTGCACCACTATCCCCTTTTCGGAAAGCCAAATAACGTAGCCGGAAAACTTTGGGACCTGGTGTTGTCGGAATCCAAAACTGATTAAAGTAAAATAATTTGGTCACAATATAATACTTGGTGATAAAAACGTCTGGGATAAAGTGACGGAGTGGATAGATAAAATAAAAGAGTTAAAATAAGTTACTAAAGTTTCTTCAGGAATTTGTCCCGAAACCTGGAAAGTATGAGCGGGCTACCGTGTTCATCAAGCGGCACTTCGTCAACAATAAAACCATATACATCAATATTATCTACAATGTTGCGAAGTTTTGGGTCAGCGTTAATTTGTCTTTCTGCCGCAAAAAGCGCATCCATGTCTTTCAACACTAAAATACCTTGCCCAAAAATTCCTTCATTTTTTTCGCGAGCTGTTAAACTAGTGCCTATATCTCCCCGCAAAGAATCTCCTACGAATATCATTCTACCCTTAGGGGTTGAAACGCCTTTTGATTCCAGCACATCAAGCAAATGATGTATCGCGAGCTCCTTTCCTCCCCCGGTCATAGTTTCATCAGTAGCAATGTCTAAAAATATATCGGAGAGTTTTAAATATTTTGCCAGCTTATCCACAAAAACTTTTGCGTTGGCAGTGAAACCAAACATGGGAATTCCAAGTTTTGCGTATATATGAGCGAGTTTAAATATCGGAACTATGTTTGATTTTTTGAATTCTTCCGGAGAAATTTCGTAGATTTCATCGCATATCTTTGCAGCAAGTTCTCCATACTCTTTTAGAATACCCGCTGCTATATTATGCGCGGAATGTCCCGGCTCATCTATCTCTTCTTTGTGCGGCTCAAAACGTTCTTTAAAATAAACTTCCGGGTCTCTCCATTCAGTACGACCGTCAATATAGATTCCCTTCATGCGGTCAAACTCACGAAATGAATTCCCAAGTTTGAAGCCTTTATAATATGTTTCTTCCAACTCCAAGGGTTCTTGTTCCGGAAAAAGCTTTGATATCGCTTTGCCATGAATTGTCGAAAGATGCGCGAGTGTTCCGTCAATATCAAAGAAGGCAATCGCCCGCGGTTTTCCGTCCGCCATTAATTCTATTTTTATTTCCTTTTTATCGCCATCCAAGCCTTCGAGTTCAGACTTAATAAATACCCATTTTTTCTCAAATTCGGATGACTGGTAAAAATCTTCAAAAGGATCCATGGTCTAGTACTTAAGCGTTTCCATAGAAACTTCCGACTTTGGGTCAAAAGCGTTGGGGTCTATCTCAAGGTGTGAAATATATTTTTCTTGAACCACAAACTCCCCCAGGAACTTTAAAAAGTCTTCGTTGGCTTCCTTTTCTCCTTTTTCTTCCATATGTTCCACCGGGTGAGCTTCCGGGGTAAATTCAAAATGTCCGCAGATTTCTCCGTCTTTATAAACCCTTAAATGATATTGGTCCTGAAAATCCGTTAATTTTCTCCAGCTTAAGACCTGGTCTTCGTCCACCCAGGCGATGAAATGATTTCCAAAACCCCACTTGCTATGCAGGTGCTGCTTGAGACCCTCAAGGCTCTTGCTTGGGGCAAGCCAGCCAATATGATACTGCTGTCTTCCTTTCTTGTGCCAAATCAGCCCGCTTTTAAGCATAGCTGTCCTTATTGGCAGGAAAAAACTATATATAAAATCCCAAATTTTCTGTTTTATTTTATCGGTAAAAGACATATTACTGAAGTATTATAACATAAAACACGCTACGCTCAAAAAAGCATGAAAAGCAGCGAAAAGAGAGCACCTGCCAATAGCCCCGCGACTAGGCTGCTTACGAATATCATCGCGCCATAGAAAATTGCCCGTGCGGCATTTATAATTATTTCCCGGAACATAATATATTCCAGAACTCCCTCTTGGTTGGCTTTTTCGTAAGTCATCACATCGGCTGGAATATAAATCATCTTGGTAGACAAACCGCTTGCGACATTTACCGCAAAGGCATGCGAAACGGTTGTGGCAAAAACACGGCCGAGACCTATGACGGCGTTGGCCGCCGACCCCGCCCAAATTGTTTTCCTTTTGAATTTATCCGCAAACTTGCCTATTATCAAGTCGGTCGCAAGCGATATTCCACTAGCTATCGTAGCAATCAAACCAAGCATACCGTAGTCTCCCACTATGCGCAGAAACACAAAGATGGACCATATTATTCCACTAGCTCCAGTTTCTATCCCGTAAGCAATAAAAGCAAGAGTGTCTCCTAAAGAACGGTTTTTGAAAATTCTTTTCAGAGAAAACTCGGTATCCACTTCTTCTTCCCGCGACAAAAAGAGCGGAGCGGCTGAAACCAAAAGAAGCGCGGAAGCCAGTATAAATATAAATTTGAAACCAAAACCAACTATAAGCAATCCGCCGATAAAAGGTCCCAGGGCATGGAAAGTCGCAGTGAAGAATTTAAGTTTGCCCACCTCCATCCCCCTTTCTCCTTTCTTGGTAATCTTAGACAAGTCTAGGTGTAGCGCTGTAAAGTACAAAGCTCGTTTTGCTCCGGCGGTAAAAAGCAGGAACCCAAAAACATATAAGCTGCCATTAATCTGCAGTAAGTATAAAAGTAGGAAAAAACATATTTCAAAGACTTTGCTACCCAGAATGGTATGCTTGATGCCAAGTTTTTTTATTACTTGTGTCGCCGGAATTACGAAAAGCGCATGAAGCGCATTTTCAACAGCGAAAAAGAGGAAAACTTGGGGCAAGGAATACCCTAGGTTGAAAAGATAAATGGGAATAAAAACGCTCACGAGGGCGAGAGCGAGGGCCCGAATGGAAGAACTGGCATACATCTCCCGGAGCTCGTTGCCCCGTAAGATATGAAATTGCCCTATATTCATGTGATGAGACTCCATGCGAGAATATTATAGCAAAAATCTCACGTTTTTGTAGTTCCCTTAAAATTTATCTTGTCATACAGTAACTTCGTAGGGTTGCGGCCTTTCCCATCTGTATAAAACAATCATTCCGATTATTATAAAAATAGTCATACTGCCTGCCGCGAACCTATAAGCCAGCCCGCCTGTTCCGAAAAAAGATATTATCCCTCCCCAGGTTAAAGGCCCTACCAGCGTCGCGAAACGCTCCATAATAGTATAGAAGGAGAAGCCGTATCCCATATTGCCTTTATTGAGCAGGGTGCTTAGGTAAGATCTGGAGATAGTCCAGGACGAGCCAATTAGGAGCCCAGTCAAGGGACTTATGATTGCCACGGTCAGGAAATTCGGGGCAATTGCAAGAATAGGCACTGCGATCAGCCAGCCGCCTAAAATTATCTTTAAAGTCCGGAGAGCGCCTATCTTGTCACCCACGGAGCCCGCGACAATCCCGCCCACTGCCGACATGCCTAAAATCGCGATGAGCAAAATGGATTTTGCCGCATCGGGGGTGGCAAACACCCGGTCCAGATATATGGAATAGTTATTGGTAATAGTTAACAGCGCGTCGTTGAAAAAGAAAAAGGCGACGAGCATGGGAGTGGCCGCGGATACGGTGAGAAAAGATACCAAATTTTTTCTGGAAATTTTTGCCTCGTTTTTAAATGCCGCAATACTGATATCCCCGTTTTCTTTTTTGGGCTCCTTGAAGAAAATCATCATCGGGAGCGCAAGAAAGAAAAATAGCAGAACCGATGGCAGAAGCGGGGCGACCCTGGAGCCGGCCAAAGGCAGCGTAATTAAGATGCCCGCCACTTGCCCCAAGGAATTGGCAAATTGCCCGATTCCGGAAACTCTGGATAAATGCTCCGAATCCGCGATGTCCATAAGCATGGGGTTGTAAAACACGAAAGAAAATTGATAGAAATATTGCCCGATTAAAAACAACAGGGCTATCGGCATCATATACTGAGTGCCGAATCCGGCCAGCACTGCGGCTGCCCCATAGCTTAAAAATGTTCCCGTAGTTGAAATATTTAAAAATAATTTTCTTTTTCCGTACTTGTCAGTGAGAGCAGCCAAGGGAGGCGCGGTAAAAAGCAGGATGACCGTGGAAAGAGCAAAAATTGCGTTATACCAAAAGTCCGAAAGCCCGGCGTCAATCACTATCCACTGCGCGAAGTATAAAAGAAAATTCACGAATATGATGGAGTTCGCGAAATCGTACAGCGCCCAAAGGAATAACTTTTTTTTGTCCATAGATATTAGTCGTTTTGGAGATAATAATATTTCAATATACGGCAGTTAATACAAAACAAAATGCTGGCGGGACAGTAGGGTTAAGTGCCCAGAGGGACAAGCTGTGTAAGAATATTCTAGCATATTTGCATCAGTTAAATCAATCTAAGTACTCGGGTCGGGGTCTAGTTTTTGAAAAGTTATGCTATTATATTTATTATAATGGATTGGATATTAATTGGGCTCCTTGGTCTTAATTTCGTTCTCTCAACTACTGCTGATAGCATTTCCAAATTATGGGCGATGCATCCGGGTTCAAAGTGGTCCTTTATAACTATTGGGCTTAGTATTCTTACGACTATCAGCTGGATGCTTGTTGTCAGGCGGGCAGGACTTACAGCAGGGAGCGCAATCATGCTACTTCTTACCATGATTTCTACCGTGCTCATAGGGTTATTTGTTTTCAAAGAGCAGCTTACCCGAGGACAAGGCGTAGGTGTTGCTCTCGGTTTTATCGCTGCATTATTTTTGCTGAATATTGTTCGGATTCCTTAAAACCAGTTTAGGCACTCGGGTCGGCATACTTTCCGACAGCATATAAGGCCTTCGGTATAAGGGGCAGCCCGCCTATAACAAGAATCAGCTGGGGAAGATGGCCAAAAATAAGATAAGCGATAAGAAGAATACCTGATCCAAGAAGAATACCCGCTGCTCGCGCGAACTCAAACGCCATTGTACCGCCGAGCACGTTACCCCGAAGCTCGGTACCCATACGTGCTTCCCGACTAACATTTATTATCTCTGTTGCCAATACATGGAAAACAGTTATAAATAAAAATGCCACAGGCAGATGTACTAGACCGTACCCTACCCATGATAAAATACCTATGCAAAGCGCAAGCCATATAACCCAAGAGCGGTTATGATCTTTTACCCAACCCGCCAAGTACGCTGCTATCACACTCAGTATGGCAATGCCGGCAGTAATCCAAATCGAAATATCAAATGACCTAGAAAGTGTAAGAATGATTAGCGGAAGACCCACGATCTTAAGTGGATGACTTGGTTCAAAATTAGCCAGAAACATAGGCATGGAAATTGTTTTTAGATTTTTCCAGAAGGAAAGACGCGGCAACTCTGGCGTTGGAATCCCACTCAAGGGAATAGTGCTGCCAAGAAGAACTGCGCTCCCGATCAAAAATAGATATAGAAATGAAGCCTGGGTATGTAGAAATATCCCAGTAATAGCTGCCACAAGACCGCTTAGTGTGTGAAGCGAGGTGATTTGCGCCGAAGAATACCCTGGAGCGCTTGAAGCTCCTATCACAGTAATCATGATTGTATTCGCGCCGACAACATAAAGCGTATTGCCTATGTTTTCAATAACATGCAGGAAAAAAAGGATCGCGTAGAAATAGCTATGTTCTGGTAGGAGATAAAAAATACCCACCAAGGCAATAACTTTAAGTACGAGCCCGAAGGTCATGCTGGGAACGAGTCCCCATTTTTTAAATAATGCAACCGAAGGTCCGAATCCGACACTTTTCATAAGAAGTGTTGCAGCATGACCTATAACTACGAACAGCAAAGTTCCCAAAATAGATCCCGTTTTTGCGTATATAAGCAGTGCACCAAACGCGAAAAAGAGCTGCTCGGTAAATTTATGGAGCAGGGTGTGGAAAAAATATCGCTTGCGTATCTGGTCGTTAGGCATGTGCAGAGAATTATAGCATCTAAGTTTATTAAGGAGCTAAAGCTCTGTCAAGAATAGGTTTAACGACTATAATACTTAAAATTCCTACAAGCAAAACATATTGTATGTCGACCCCATAATGTACTAGTGCCGCACTTGAAAAGAAAACGATCATAGCTCCGAAATCGGCACCCGCTTCGCCGAAAAAATGAAACCAGAGAGTGCTCTTAGTGCGCTTGGCCAAATTATATAGAAGAGTGTCGAACGGCTCCTGATAAAATACAAGCACGAATGCCAGTATAAATTGCGCAACAACTATTCCTGTAACATCCGTAACGAAAAATGCTCTTGCAATGAGGGTAAAGATAAGGCCGATTGATCCGTAGAGGAAAATTTTCTTGCTGTGTCCACCATCAACTAGCTTTCCTAAGGTTAGATAAAGTATGGCGACAAAAAGTAATTTCAATGCGATCAACCAGCCGAATTGGCTTAGGCTTGTTGCCAAGAAAAATATGGTAACAACCCATACGAATGCTTCGGCCTGGACCTTGATGCCATCTCCGAGCATCAGCCAGAAACCGCGAAAATCAATAAATTTAAACGCTTCCTTGAATCCCATAACAGTGTTGGCGGTAAAGTCTGGGATATACAAAAGCGGTAAAACTCCTATAAGCATTACTATTGTGGCGACTACGTACAGAGATCCATATCCGAAAGTAATTACTATAAAGCTTCCAACTATAGGAGCGGCAATGCCGAACGTGAGAGCGAATATTTCTCGAACGGCTATTTGACTGCCTCTGCTATCAATATCTCCTAATGCTGCATAGAGCGAATGAAAGGGCAGGTAATACGCGATATCGGAAATAGCTAGATAAAAAATCAGTATCCAGAACCATAGTCCGATAGTATGAACTTGAGCTAAAACCGGAAATATTCCTGCGTATACTATAACCCCTAAAATAAACGAGGGCTTAAGTCCAAGGCGCTGTGTCCACCAAAGCGAAAGTGGACGCAGAAAAAAACGTAGCCCAAAGCTAGTACCCCAAACCATAGCAACGGCTGGAAGCGAGATACCTTGTTGTAAAAGGTAGATCGGGCCGAAAATAGAAACTATTTTATTACAGAAATTCCATAACCCGATATGGATATGAATGAGATTGATGGGGTTTTTCAGAAAAGTTAATATCATTTCCGTTGTTGGCGGAGCCGGGCGGATTCGAACCGCCGAGGGGTTTTAAAGCCCCTGCCTCTTTAGCAAAGAGGTACGTTAGACCACTCTGACACGGCTCCGTAAATAACCTAGTTACTCTAGCATATTTATGATATTTTTCCATTCCTGCCTGCCGGCAGGCAGGTTTTCTGTTATACTCCCCTTATCGGGAGAGATGGGTGAGTGGTTTAAACCAACAGTTTACTAAACTGTCGTCCCCTAAAAGGACCGAGGGTTCGAATCCCTCTCTCACCGCATTGACAACTTAGTATCGGTGTGTCCTTGTTGCTTATGGCAACAGTGCGACCCGAGTATGTAAAATCATTTAAGAAAAATTCTAGCTAAACGTAATTCTTCATATGAATAATCCTCCCCCAGAATTTCACGTACAGGAGCCAATAAAATACCACCAGTTTTTTTAAATGCTCCTGTGATTATTTCAAGTCTTTCATTTGAAGGTTTTAAATATGAAATATCTAATTGTGAATCAGTGGCAAAAATTTTTTCAATATGACTCACGATGGTGCTGATAGACAATCCACGTCTTTTTGTTATTTCATCGATAGAAAACTTTTGCAGTACTAATTTTTTGGTTTCATCAAAAGTTGAACCAGTATATGTGGATTTTGTTTTCGCTTCCGTTTTATAAGTTTCTACATATTGATTAATAACAGACATAAACTTTCCTCCGAACTGCAAAAGTTTCCTATCTCCGACTCCGCTGATTTCCAAAAACGCCTCTCTAGTCCGTGGAAAATGAGTTGCCATTTCGCGCAAAGCTTTATCTCCGAAAATCATATATGGCGGGAGTTTTAATTTAGACGCCTCTTGTGTTCTTATTTTCCTTAATTCTTCAAATAATATAGAGTCATATGCTTTATTTTCACTAGAGATATAGGTTCGTGGTCTAACAACCTTAAGATTTACTCTATATGTTTCTAGCGGAGTTTGCGCTACGCATCTATCGCAATTTCCACAATTTGCCTCCTTGTATTCTTCATTGAAATAGCGAAGTAAAAATCTACGACGACACCCCTGGAGATTCCCATATCGTAAGACATATTCTAAATTTTCTTGTGTTTTTTTCTGTTCTGCCGCATCCGCTATATCCTGTATAAAATAATCATGCTTAAATTTATCGGCATACGAGAAAAATAAAACACACTGTGCAGGCAATCCATCGCGTCCCGCTCGACCAGTTTCTTGATAATACCCTTCAACTGACTTTGGTAAGCTGTGATGAATGACAAGTCGCACATCAGGCTTATCTATCCCCATACCAAACGCAATGGTCGCAACCATAATATTAATTTCATCTCGGATAAATTTCTCTTGGTTATCTTTTCTCGTTTTTGAATCCAGACCAGCATGATAGGCGGCAGCTTTGAATCCACGATCGTTCAATTTATTTACTAGTGTTTCCGTATCGTTGCGGGAAAAACAATATATAATTACACTCCCATCTCGATATTTGTTTAGTAACGCAAGAATTGACTTAAAAGAATCCTTTTTTGGCAAGACTTCATAACTCAGATTGGGACGATTAAAACTGGAAATAAAAATTTGAGGACTTTCTAGGCTCAGTTGTTTTACGATATCTTCACGCACTTTTTCTGTAGCAGTGGCAGTAAGTGCAATAATCGGAATTATAGGAAATTTCTTTCGCAATAATTTTAAATTCCGATAATCAGGCCTGAAATCATGTCCCCATTCTGAAATGCAGTGAGCTTCATCAATAGCAATCAAACTTATTTTTAAAGTATGCAAGAAGTCTTCAAACCCCGGCACAGCTAATCGTTCAGGAGCTATATATAAAATTTTTAATTTCCCTGTTTTAGCTTTGTCCATAATACTGACAATTTCTACTGGAGAAAGTGTGCTGTTGATAAGGTCAGCCGTGATGCCGTTTGTATGTAGGGCATCAACCTGATCTTTCATAAGGGAAATAAGCGGAGAAATAACAATGGCAATGCCTTCCATCATAAGTGCGGAAAGCTGGAAACAAAGAGATTTTCCTCCGCCTGTCGGCATGAGCACGACGCAATCCTTGCTCTCCAATACTCGCTCAATAATTTCTTTCTGAAGCGGTCTGAATTCTTCGTATCCGAAATATTTTTTCAATATATCTTTCATATAAGTGAATTACTCTTTAATTTTTTATAAAATTTTTTTCGCTTTTTAAATTGATGATTGAGAAATTCTATCTTCTCGTCGTGAAAATCAATAATTTGTTTTATGCCTTCTCCGCGAAGTCTGCCGATATATTGTACCAGTTTTCCTTCAAACGAAAATGGAAATGCAAGCACTATCGTATCAACGCCGTGCACATCAAATCCCTCGCCGAGCAGTTGTCCGGTGGCAAGGAGCACTTGAAAGTTGCCTGCTTTAATTTGGTCAAATTTTATCTTTCTGGAACGCGCGCTATCGTCGCCAGAAACAGTAATGATTTCGGTTTCACCCCGCAGATATAAGTTGAGTATTTCAATATGTTCTTTGCGCTCGGTAAGCACCAGGACTTTTCTTTTTGATTTTATTTCCCTAAGAATTGCTTGTACCACCAATTCATTTCTCGCAGAGTCAAACGAAATCACTTTTGCAAGTGCTTCATAGTGATCTATTTTATAGCGAAACGGCAGAGTGATTTTTGTCGGATGAATGCTTACCTCAAATGTTTTGTTGTCTGACATATTAAAAGATTTTATTTCAGCAATAACTGGTCCAATCATAAACTCAGTAATTTTTTCGCTTCCATATTTTCGTTCATGAGTTGCTGTAAGTCCAAAGCAATATCTGCTTTCCAGTAACATAATCAATTCCCTGTATGTTTTTGCGGGAATGTGATGACACTCGTCAATAATTATTACACCGAAGGAATTCTTAATTTCTTTTAAGTTTTTATATCTCATAAGACTTTGTAGTGTAGCAATTGTGACTTGTTTTCCAATCTTTTTTCGTGTCCCCGAAATCGTCCCAATCTGCGTTTTTGGAATGCCTAAAAATTGTTCTGTGCGTTCAACCCACTGGGAAAGCAGTTGATTTCGATTTACAAGAATAAGTGCGGGTAATTCGAGGCGCGCTATGATTTCTAGGGCAATGACAGTCTTTCCAAATCCGGGCGGCGAGACAATAATGCCATTTGTTTTATTTTTAATAATTTCAAGTATTTTTTCTTGTTCTTTTCGAAGTGTAATACTGCTCTTAAACTTTATAACTTTATGTTTTTTATATTCTTCTATGACTTTATAAGTAATATTTTTCTCTTTAAGGTAATTTGTCAGTTTTTCAAGAAAACCTCTGGGAAGCGAGATCTCATCCGTGCGATCTTGTATTAAGTTGAAATATTTTTCTATGCCAAATACGGATTTACCCAGTTTCTTTTTTGTAGCATATTCCTTGTTAAAAAGATTAAGCTCTTCTTTTATAAATGAACTAATTACTGATGAAATTTCCTGCTTCTTAATCCGTATCGAGCCATCCAAAACAATATGTACGCAAGAATTATTCAGTGGTTGTTCATCAGTACCACTGTGTGCAAATAAAAAATCATAAACAGAATCTAATTCTTGAGCCGTGTGTTTATGGCTTGTTTTTAAAAATTCCCATTGATTATGGTATGGGTTAAAGTTATCATAAAAATAAAATAAAGAAGCATTATGCTTTACGCATTCGCCCTGAAGCGGTAATGCGATTAAATTGCCAAACCCGCCTTCAGTTATAGTATCTTGGTTTGGAAATAACCGATCAAAACTAACTTCTTTTGCAAATTCAGAATAACCAAAAACCTTTCTTATGATTTCCAGCAAAATAGCTCGTGACTTCCAGCATGGATATTTTTCTTCAAAGAAAATCCACACGTGGGCGCCATTTCCTGAGCGGGAAATTTCTGTATATGCTTTTAGATTTAGGTTAATGCATGCACTCATAAATTTCTGGCTGTCAGTTTTCCAGTCTGCCTCATCAAAATCAGCAACAATAAAATAAGAAGTATTGTCAGGAAGTATTGGATATATGCCAATAGTTTCTTTGCCTAAAAAATGATTTAGTAAAGTCTCGTCCGTAAGTGGAATTAATTTTTTATTTTCAAAATCTTTTATTGTTCCACCCCTTGCCCTGTGAGCATTGAACTCATTCCAATCAAAGGAGTACGCGGGAGACCAGCCGCTTTTATCATTTTTTTGCCACCGTCTGGCATAAACATCAGTACGAGCATTAAAAAGATTATGGTAAATGGTCAGCTTTTCTTGGTTCGTCATACATAATTTTATTTCTTCTTATACCTCGTCGTTCGTCCCTGCCCGATGCGTTCCACTTTTTTCAGCCGTAGAAGAGTATTGAGTGCTTGCGATACAGTAGGGCGTGCAACTTTAGTGACTTTTGAAATTTCACCAGGCGTTGCCTCCGGCACTTTTAAGAGATATTGCCACACTAAAAGTTGTTTCGGAGAAAGAAGTTTCTCAATATTTTCTTTTGATAATAATTCAATTGCTTGCCTTGCTTGGGTAAGTAGAGCAGTGAAAAAGAATTCAAGCCATGGCATAATATTTGAGTTGTCAGTTTTTAAAGTTTTCTGGCTTTTACGAAGAGCTATGTAATATTCCGCTTTATTGTCTTCAACTAATTTCTCATGCGAAACATATGGCATATATGCATAGCCGGCCTTGAGCATCATTAAATTTGTCAGCACACGAGAAAGCCTGCCGTTACCATCTTGAAAAGGATGAATGTTTAAAAACTCTACGAGAAAGTTGCCGATAATAATGATTGGATGAATTTCTTTTATAACAACGGCTTCTCTTGTCCACTCTACCAACTCAAGCATTTCTTTCGGCGTAAGCCACGCAGGTGTAGTATCAAATAATACGCCAATAGATTGACCAGCTTCATTCACCATTTCAACCCTGTTTTCACCTTTTTTATATTCACCTCGGTGAAGTTTATCTTTCTCAACATATTTTAAAAGTTCTTTATGAAGATGCTGAATACTGCTTTCTGAAAATGGTATCTTGTCATAAGAGTTGAATACGTTTTCAAGCAGTTCATAGTATCCTCGCACTTCCTGCTTGTCCCGATCGGTGAATTTTTGCATAGAAAGACCACGCATCATTTTTTCGATGTCTTCATCGGAGAGCTTAGCTCCCTCGATACGAGTTGATGCACCAGTTGATGTAACTAAAACCGAACGCTTCAACCGTCCAAGTGCCTGTGGATTTATTTCCGCTCCACCAATCCATCTGCCTTTTAATTCATCAATTTGATTGATGAATGCCCATAAATTTTGTGGTATATTTTCAATGCGTTTATTGTAGTTCATATTTGTAATCTAATGTATTACCTATATGAGATTATATTAGATTAAGCAAACAAAAGCAAGGCTTTTTGTGGAATTTAAAATGTCTTTCAAAAAGGATATATTTTACAATACATCTAAGAGGTGCGACCCGACTGGTTCGAGTCCCAAGTATACCGCAAAATTTCGGGTAAAGAATTTCCGCCAAAAAATGCGCCCGCGCGAAGCGCGGGTGATGTGGCCGAATCCGCACCAAACCCAAACCCCGCCAGGATTTTCCACGCTCCGCGTGGCTCAAAAAGTATGGTTCGATTCAAAATTTTAAAGTTCGAACCGACTTTTTGGAACAAATGAAGATTTTCTTCATTTGTTTTTTCGTTTGCCAATTCTGCATTGGTAATATTGTCCTTTAGGAATTTTTCTGTAAGTTCGAACCGATTATGAGATTTTTTCTCAAAAGCTGATAATTTCTCTTTGAGAAGCTGTTTAGAGCTAACGAGCGCACTTTTTGCATCGCGATATTCCTCTAGTGAAAGTGCGTTCTCTAAATACGCCGACATTAGCTTCTCTATTTTAGAATCCAAAAGAGAAATTTCGGCTTTTGTGCTTTGAGAAAAAATCTCACTCGATTGGACGGCCAACGATTGATCCTTTTTGTTTTCTTCAATCATCCATTGGCATCTAGGCACTCGTAGCCCTAGCGGAAATGCCCGAGGCGGATGCCGAGGGTGCACCTCAAAAAACTTTGCGTAATCACTAAAATATAAACATGGTATAATTTGCCCGAGACAATGTATTTTGAATTTGAATTTCTCCTGCGGGCAGAATTCTGAATCTCGCCGAATTTCAAAAAACATTCAGCCGAGGCAGGGCGAATCCATATCCCCCAAAATATTGTTTCGCCCTGCCGAATCCATTTTTAGTAATTTAATCATTTGGATTTAGCTCGAAGTAATTTCGAACTTTGTCCAGTAAACACCGCCAATTTTTATGGAATTCAACTTTTTTTCAAAAAATGGAAAGATTCTGCCTATCGCTGAAGCGACAGTATCGCTTGCGTCAATTGAGTACTCGTACGGCTTCGGAGTATACGAAACTATTCGTGTGAACAACAAGCGGCCTTCTTTTTTGGAAGATCATATTGAAAGGCTGCTTGCCTCAGCAGAGATAATTAAACTAGAGCATATTTTAACTTACGAAAACATAAAAAAATATATAGGAGAGGTAATAACACACACGAAAGAAAAAACATACAATATAAAGCTTGTGCTTATCGGGGCGCCCAAGCCCGAAGACGCCCATTTTTACATATTCGCGAGCGTGCCATTCTTCCCCGACAAGAAACTATATCGCGACGGAGTAAGCGTCATGACCACCCAATTTGAGAGAGCATACCCCCAGGCAAAAACTTTGAATATGCTCCAGAGTTATTTGGCTTACCGCGAGGCAAAAAAGAAAGGTTGCTATGACGCTATTTTGGTAAACCGGGATGGAAATATAACCGAAGGCACGCGGACAAATTTTCTGACGGTCAAAGGGAACACTATATACTCCCCCCTGGAAAAAGATATTCTCCTCGGGGTAATGAGAAAGCATGTACTCCTGGTAGCGAAAGAAAATGGTTTTTCCATCGAGGAAAGAAATATCCCGAAAAATAGCCTGAGAGAGTATGACGGGGCTTTTTTGACCAGCACCTCCGCAAAGATATTACCCGTTAGGAAAATTGATGATTTCGAGTACGAGAAAATCCCCGAGTCTGTTTATAGACTGATTGGTTTATTCAATCAGGCAATACAATAAACTCCTATTTCTTAACGACTTTTTTTACGGCAGATTTTGATTTTTTTACGGTTTTAGCTGCTTGGTCAGAAACATCGCGCCATTCGTCTTTTAGCTTCTTCCCAAAAGCTTTTATGTCTTTTTCGTGCAGCTTGTACTGTTTCGCGTAATTCCTGGACACAACATCAACCGCTTTATGATACAGAGGAGGGGTCACTTCTTTTACTTTGTTGATTTCGCGTTTTACTTCCTTCTTCATCTTATCAAAAAGGGCTTTCGCTTTCTTTTGGTGCACCTTCGCGTTCGGGCCCAAAAGGTAATAAGCTCCCGCTCCTATAGCTGCCGCCCCCGCTGCTGCGGCCATCATCCCCTTTCCCGAAATCCCGTCTTTTTTGTTTGTATTTTTGTTCATAATATTAATGTGTTAATTCAAATTTTTAATCTTATTTCTCTTCTTTCCTGCTTTTTCTTTTTTTCCGGAAAAAGAAATTAAAAAGCATACTGTCTCTTAAATCCGCAAGCATTTCTTTTGTCGTGTCCCCTATCTTATCCACGCTATCCTCTATCTTATCCATAATGTCGGAAAATGTACGGGTAATGCGAATAAGATAAAAAAGTAATATTGCCGCGAGCGCCCACAGTAAAACAAAGCCGACCGAAGATATGACAAAGAAAACTTGTGATGCTAATATGCCGTCCATTATTATATTATATTACATTTAGTATATAATTCAAACATGCAATTAAGTGAAAGGCTGGAAGATAAATTCCGTTTGGATATAAACCAGAAAAAGGCGCTCCGCAAGCTGGGGCTTTTTTCTGTGGCAGACTTGTTATTCCATTTCCCTGTCAGGTATAGCGACATAAGTGAAGTAAAAAGCATAGCGGAACTACTGCCGGGCGACATGGCTACGGTTTCGGGCATTGTAACCAAACTAAAAACCAAAAAAGCTTTCCGCTCAAAGATTCCCATGGGCGAAGGCGAGATAGAAGACCTGTCCGGAAAAATAAAAATAATTTGGTTCCACCAGGCCTACCTCGCTAAAATGATAAAAAACGGCGAGAATGTAAAATTGACCGGAAAAGTCGCGGATGGTAAAAGTGGCCCGTACCTCACGAACCCGGAATTCGAAAAAATGCCCGGCATGCCGATCGACTCGCACGACACTTTATTTAAAAGCCCCGCCCTG
>Ga0209542_10010283_pt1 | contig 16927 bp, 15 predicted proteins | sample RifCSPhighO2_01_FD_184028 | JGI IMG/M metagenome (GOLD analysis project Ga0209542, IMG submission 184028) | Soil microbial communities from Rifle, Colorado - Rifle CSP2_plank highO2_0.1 (SPAdes) (version 2) | ecosystem: Environmental > Terrestrial > Deep subsurface > Rock core/Sediment ...
ATGGTTCAGGTGCCGAATTCTCATGCTAACAGCATAGCACTGCGTGCTATGCTCATTCATCCCCGTCCTTCAGGCGGCTATACGATATGACGCCGCCTCCGGACGGGGTTTCCTGTAAGGAAGTAAAAACCGCCCCTCAAGGGGCGGCTTCCTAAACCCCAAAAGAGCTACTTTTCTTTATTAAATTTGTAGAAATAATAAAGCGCCAAAGGCGCTCCCCAGTTCGCGAACCGCTCGATGAAATCGAGCCAGCTGCCTCCGACCAGCGGCCGGACTAACGCCGTCCAAAACCCCCAAAATACTGCCCACAACAATACCCAGTTTATCGGACGCACCAGAACTATCAGCGCGACAAGTACGTCGCTGATCCCAACGATGAGTAGAATCGTACGAGCTGTCGGGTCACTAACGTTTGTCAACTGGGAGATCCAGCCGATCCAGTCTTTTTTCCCTTGCACAGCCAATAGGCCATGCCCCAAAAACTCACCGGCAACTCCGATCCGGAGCGCCCACTCCATTTTTTTCATATTGGTCATGTTTTTGTTTTCTTAATGCTTAAAAGATTTTTTTTCCGTACGAGCTCCACCGTGTGTACAAACGATAAGCTGCCGCGAGATACAGCACGCCGACGATAATGAAGATGATTTGGTTTGAGGTGATGGACATCCCGATATTGTTGCGGAGGAGCCCCGTAAGCCCGAGGTTGATGCCCGACACAACGCTCACAAAAAACGCAGCCATGTCAATTTGCGCCTTTCCGCCAAAGATTGTTCGGTTGCCTTTGTACCACCGATACAACAAGTAAGCCGAGGCAACCCCCGAGATAAGCCAAGACAGGGTCAGGAGCGTATTAAAGAGGCCATAGAGGCCCGGCAGGCGGATGAAATAGAAGAGGGGCGGTACTCCGCCGACGAAGAGGGCCACCGCGGCGATGAGGAGCCGCACCTCTGACCACAGGAAACTGTAGTGTTCGAGCTTGTCGGGTTGGGTGTATTCGCTGATGTTCATTTTGTTAGTTAATTATCATATTTAAATGATAACAAGAGATCTCTATATATCCAAATTCTTCACGGACCTTGTACAGGTGAACTGCTTACAACGGGCTGCTGTTTTCGTCTCTCTGCTTCAACTTTCCAAGCCTTATAAAAGTAAGGCATAAACGCCAAATACCAAATAATTGGTATGACGTTGCCTAGCTGCACTAATTGAATGCCTTTTTCCAAAGTCCATAAAATCATGATAGCAATCATTGCCCACCGGTGACCTCTGTATACAAAAAAAGCTATTGGTATGTATATTATCAATGAAATGATCACGTCCTGTGCAGGTAAAATTCCAAAAAACGAGACGATGATAGTAACGCCGATAGAAAATAGTATCAATAACGTCGAAATGCCTTTATATGACTTCCAAATTCCTAAGGTGTTGTAATTATCGAGTTGCTCCTTAAGTTCTTCTGGTTTAATTTTCCACGACCACCAGGACAACATACTTCTCTTTGATTTTACCGAGTCCGACGCTTCCATATATCTATTATTAAATATCTAGGTTTTTAACTGTCTTCGCGTGAGTTTGGATGAATTTCTTCCGCGGGCCGACTTCATCGCCCATCAAGGTCTCGAATATTTCGGACACTTTTTGCGCGTCATTTACCATAACTTGGTTCATCACGCGGTTCTTCGGATCCATAGTCGTCTCCCAGAGCTGCGACGGATTCATCTCCCCGAGACCTTTGTAGCGCTGGATGTAGACTGACTCGCCTTTCTTTTCCGCTAGGTATTCCTCGCGCTCGGCGTCATTGTAAGCGTAGCGCACCTCTTTTCCCGACTGCATGCGGAAAAGCGGCGGCTGGGCGATATATAGATATCCTCCGTTGACTAGGGCCGGGAAATGTCGGTAAAAAAATGTCAGCAGAAGTGTGCGGATATGTGCGCCGTCCACGTCTGCGTCGGTCATGATGATGATGCGATGGTACCGAAGCTTCTCCACTGAGAACTGCTCCCCGATCCCCGCGCCCATAGCGATGATGAGATTTTTGACCTCGTTGTTAGTCAGGATTTTGTCCATGCGCGCCCGTTCGACGTTGAGGATCTTGCCCCGGAGCGGCAGGATGGCCTGAAAAGTGCGATCTCTCCCTTGCTTGGCCGAACCACCGGCTGAGTCCCCCTCGACGATGTAGAGCTCGCACTTCGAGGGGTCCGACTCGGAGCAGTCCGCGAGTTTGCCCGGGAGAGTAAGTCCCTCGAGAACTCCCTTTCGGATGACCGCGTCGCGAGCAGCGCGCGCTGCAAGACGCGCCTTGGCCGCTAGGCTTATTTTCCCGATGATTTTCTGGGCTTCCTTTGGGTGTTCCTCGAGGTAGATATCAAGCCCCTCGCCCACGACCTGCTCGGTGATGGTGCGCACTTCAGCGTTGCCGAGCTTCGCTTTGGTCTGTCCTTCGAATTGGGGATTTGGGAGCTTCACGCTGATGATAGCAGTAAGCCCTTCGCGCATGTCTTCACCGGTAAGCTTGTCCGCTTCTTTTACATACCCGCTTTTCACGGCGTAGCTGTTCAGTGAACGGGTCAGCGCCGACTTCAGTCCCGTGACGTGCATACCACCCTCGATCGTGTGGATATTGTTCGCGAACGCCAGTAAATTTTCGTTGAAATCGTCAGTATACTGCAGGGCGAGTTCGACCTGCACGTCTTCCGCTGTCTTGGAAAGATATATCGGTTGGTTGACCGGGTTCTTCTTGCGGTTTAACTGATTGATGTACGAAACGAGTCCGCCTTCGAAATAGAATTGATACAAAAAATGCTCGCGCTCGTCCGAAATACGGATGCGGACACCCGCAGTGAGGTAGGCCTGCTGGCGGAGATGATCGAGGACGGTCTTGAGGTTGAAATCCAGGACAGTAAATATCTCCGCGTCGGGCTTGAAGGATATCTCCGTTCCCGTTTGCCAGCCGTCAGAAGACGCGATTTTACCGATCTGCCTGACTTTGCCCTTCGGCTTGCCGCGCGCATAATCCTGCTGATATATCTTACCGTCGCGGCGGACCGTGGCGATCATAGACTCGGATAGCGCGTTGACCACGGAAACGCCCACTCCATGCAGTCCCCCCGAAACTTTGTAGCCCCCCGCGCCAAATTTGCCCCCGGCGTGGAGCATGGTGAGCACGGTTTCCAGTGAAGATTTCTTGGTCTGTTTGTGTGTCTCGACTGGGATGCCGCGGCCATCATCTCTGACTACTACCGAACCGTCAGCGCGAAGAATTACCGAGATCTCCTTGGCAAAGCCTGCCATGGCCTCATCAATACCGTTATCCACAACTTCCCAAATGAGGTGATGCAGTCCAGTCTCGGCGGTATTGCCGATGTACATTCCCGGGCGCTTCCGGACCGGCTCAAGTCCCTCTAGTACGGTTATCTGTTCTGCGCCGTATTCTGAGCTAGGATTTTTCTTTTTTTCTTCTTTTGCCATTAGCTTGATTTTAGCACATTATCGGAGGTCAGCCTTGTACTGTTCCTTCGTCTGCTCGTAGAGGCGGTTTTGCAGCTCCTCAACTTCGTCGGTCTTCAGCGTTCGCTCCGCGCTGCGGTAAACCACGCGATATGTATAACTGACCTTGTCGGCCCCAAATTTCTTTGGATCCTCATATTTATCGAGCAGTTCGACCTGCTCGACGAGGTCCCCGCCGATGTCCCGGATGAGGTCGAAATAATTGTTTGGAATAAAATCCTTCTTCACTACGAACGAAATGTCGCGGGTGATGGGCGGGTATTTGCTCACCTCCACGAATTTCTGGCCCAACTGAAGCTGCTTTTTTACCCGCTTGTCGTCCGACCAGAGGAGCCGGATGTCCGGAAGCTCCATGGAGATCATAGCGAATCGTTCAAGGCCCGGTCCGAACGCCCAGCCGTTCCACTTCGATGAATCAACACCCAGCTTTTCTAGGACACTGCCCTTCACGACCCCTGCGCCAGCAACTTCTAGCCACGCGCCTTCCTTGTTTATCTCCATTTCCAGCGACGGGTCTGTATAGGGAAAGGTGTCCTTGTTAAAGCGGACTGGGGTGCTAGAGCCAAAAATAGCTTTGGCGAAATTCGACAAAGCATCTTTGAGGTCTTCGATGGTGATGATTTTTTTGTCCTTGGGAGAAAGATACCAGCCATCGATCTGATGAAAAACATTCATATGCTTCCGGTCGATCTCGTCCTTGCGATACACTTTCCCAAAAGAGAACGCCCCCACGCTCTCGCCCGCGGCCATCCGTTTTTTAACACCCTCATCTTTCAAATAATAATACCACATCACCGTGGTGTGCGTGCGGAGAATATTATTGTCATCAACAAAATAAGTATCCGATCTAGAGCGCGCTGGGTGGTCGGCGGGAAAATCAAAAAGATCAAAGCTGATCGAGGTTGGGACGATCTCGGGAACCTGGATGACGTCGAAGAGCGAGAAAGTAGGCCAAGACAAAATACGCTGGACTATCTCGTGGAGCGGGCTTCCAGGTGTGCGCGAAAGATCCGGCATCTGGAGATACCTCTTTATCCGCAGACTCTCGGGATCTGCTTTGGCCTCAAGCTCCTTTTTCAGGCGCTCCTCGTCGGTAGAGCTGATTTTTATCAATGCCTTCATGTTTATTATGGTGAAAATGCAAAAGTAGTAACCATTTCCTCGTACAGGGGGCCGAACTCAACTGCCTGATTACAGCTCCATGTCAGGGCGATGACCATGGTTCCCTTCGCGAACAAAGCGATATCCTGTTTGCAAGTCCCCGAACTCTGCAGAGAGCCAACCTGCACGGTTTCGCCATCCTCCGAGTCCTTCTCTTCAAGTGAAGCAAAATTCTGACCGTCGTAGAAACTCTCCGCCCAAGCAAGCAAGCTCACACCGGCAGTGCGGACCGCGACCACCGCAAAGATCGGATCAGTATCGATCTCTGCATCGCCGGGATCAGTGCCGGTGACAAAAAAGCCGACTTCCCTACCGTCCGCCGATTCGCGGTGCGAAAGGACTGATGGCAGAACCAACTTGTAGCCAAAGGCTTCGTTTTCATAAAAATTCTGAGTCGGGTCAACGGCTTTGCTCACGATATTCAGCGTCGTCGCGCTCGGCTCGTGCAGACCAAAATCCGAAATCGCTTTGGTCCAGGCGAGGAGTTCCTCCGTACCGGCCCGCTCTAAGGAATTTTTAGTCGGGCTATACCCGCCCATCACTTCCTTGCCGTCGCTGAAAGTGTCGCCGTCAGTATCCCTCAAGAGCGGATTGGATAAGTAGATATTCACCTCATCCCCATCCGCGAGGCCGTCCGAATCAGTGTCTGGCTTCTGCGGATTCGTAGAGGAGGCAAATTCCTTATCGTCCGTGAGTCCGTCGCTGTCACTGTCCACGATCTGCGGCTCGACTGCCGGAGCTATGATATCAATTGGCGCCGCGACCTCCTGCGGTTTACCGCCCCCAAACTTTGCGTAAACGTACCACGCCCCTGCTCCCAGAAGCACCACACCTACCGCAATAACTACGACTGCTTTGCGGCCCAACAAGAATTTACTAGTCCGGACCGAACCAGCGATGCCAAGTGTCGGGGCTTGCGGGCCGCCCGACAACGGGGGCATGACCATAAACTCAAGCGGCTTGGGCCCCTCAGTGCTTCCGTTGGTGTTTGTTTTAAGCTCTTCTTCTGACATTTTACTCTAGGCCTAGCGGCCGACATCATCCAAAAAATCCATGGGTCTACTGAATATAAAGTTCGATAAGTACAAATATCGCTATCAGCAGGAGCCCCGTTAGCGGATTTAGAAGCCGGAGTGCCTGAAGGCCCGCAGCAGCGACAACCAATATGCCGAGCAATAGCCCTTGTCTCCGTGAACGGCGCCACTGCACGGGCAGCGGCGACTTGGGCTGGAGCATCCGGCGAAGAGCAAAAGGCAGAAGCGTCAGTGCGGCTACGCCTGTTGCGAACGAGCCTAAAAACAGTAAGCCAAACTGCCACCAGAGGGCCTCTTGCGGCACCGCGGTAACCACGGAATAGAATACGAGTCCGATCCCGGCCGCCCCAAAAATTAAAAAAATGAACACGTGCAATCCGAGCCGAAACATGCTATAATTATAGCATAATATGCTAGGTGGTGAAAGTTTGAGCGGCCGAAAGGCCTAAGGTTTTTTCGTCTTTATGCAGGAAATCCGTAGGATAAATTTCTTCAAGGTTTCCTCAAAAATCCGCGGCAAACTCTCAAACTTCTACTACCGGGTATACCCCATAATACAACTTCGATTGACCGCAAAGCGGTCACAAACGGAATTTATAAAACCAAAATGAAGCAGAATTATAGTACGCTCACCAAAATCACCGCTCCTCTTAACTATCGAAGTTGATATACGGGGTATGAGCGATATTTCCAATTTTTTTATCGCTTCCGCACAGAATAACTACAGGCCACCTGTCTTGTCTTACAAGGGCTTTTTGATTTATGGCATTTTACTCCTCCTCCTGCGGATGATCCTCGGAACCCTGCCGACGCAAAGTGCGGCGGTTGAATCAGGGGTTTTGATGGCACTCATCAACGAAGAGCGCTCCGCCAGAAACCTACCGGTTCTGTTCACCCATCCATCTTTGCTTACCGCTTCATCGCAAAAAGCGATAGACATGATCGAGCGCGACTATTTCGCTCATGTCGATCCGGACGGGAGCTACATCTGGCCAAAGATCACGGCCGCCGGCTACACCCCATATAAGATACTCGGCGAAAACCTCGCCATCGACTTCTCGACCGCGGAAGGGATGATAAAGGCGTGGATCGATAGTCCCTCTCACCGCGACAACCTGCTCCATCCCGACTATATCGACCAGGGTCTCACCGCGGTATACGGCGACTACCAGGGACGATACACAAATACCACCGCGAGTCTTTTTGGCGCGCTCTCGGACTACGCACCCGCCCCCCAGCCGCAGGTAAAATCAGAGCCTCCCCAGATCGCTCCCCCGCCCGCGCCCGAACCAGATCCTGAGCCTACCCCGACCCCAGAACCAAACCCTACGCCCGAACCAGTGGCGACATCCACACCTCCCACTCTTCAATCGACGAGCACCCCGACCACCACGACACCTGTTGGGAACTTCGAGGAACGGCCTCTTCGTCAGGAAAGAAGCCCGCGCGATCTGCAGTCGCTGCCCATAGCTAATGTAATTCCCAACCCATTCCACATCTCAGACTTCGCTTCTGTATTCGTGGTTAGCCGTTTACTTTTCACCATTTTTGGTCTACTGCTTCTGATGGTGCTATCAGTTGACTCTGTCATAATCTACCGCCACGAGATGCAAGTTGTCAGGAGCCACAGCAGCTATCATTTATTTGGCTTCCTGCTGATTTCCCTGGTATCAATATTGATTTGGTGGTGGTAATTAAATAGCGACGGGCGACTTGCGACTGGCGATGTGAGTTTCCTCATCGCTGATCGCCGATCGCTCATCGCTTGTTTTAAATCCGCTCCCCGAAATTGGTCCCCCCGAGGAGGATGACCACTATCACAAACAGCACTGCCAAGTACTCGTAGACGAGCTCGCGGGTGAGGTTTTGATCAATATACCGATGATGAATTATTCCCCAGAAGGCATTGTAGACGGCAGTGAGAAGGAGCGCCCCGGAGAAATAGTTAACGCTCCAGTAAATGTAAACAAAATAGCCGATCGTTCCGAGAGAAATTGATGAAACCAATAAGAATTTGACTGCCTTGAAGCCGGAGTAATTGTGTTGAAAGAGCGCCTGATACATTAGCAGAAAAGAGATCGCAAAAACCAGAAGCGCGAACCATAGGACCTCGTGCCCAAAATAACGGGAAATACCAAGCGACGCCGACATGGCGAGAAAAGTCGCGTACAATTTTGCGATGAACAAAAGCTGACGCTTCCCTCGGCTCGCCTCGTGGTGAGCGTAAAAAACAGTTTTTAGATACCAGAAGGATATTCCCAGGGCGAGCGTCGAGGCAAGTATCAATATCTGCTTGATCGTATTTTCAAAGGGGCTCAAAAACAACAGTGCCACGGTCGCCCAATAAATGATGCTGGGAAGCACTAAATAATTTTGGAAATGGAGGAAGTGGCGTCTCTCGCCCATGTAGTGAAAGCGCTCCCGGATAGCCGCGAAAAATGAACGCTCCAGAGCCCCCACCGTCCGTACCGGCCTGAGGTGCAGGTCAAAAACCAAGTTTTCCAGGACCACCAGGAAAATATAAACGTACAAACTGATCTTCAAAAACTCGCCGATCTGATAGGCAAAAATCGCCCGGCTCGCGGCGGCAAGTCCCAAGGCGGTTGCCCCCACCGCTAATGCGGCGATGACAAATTTCTGTTTTGACGGGTCAATGACGTGTTTCATAAACAACTACCTTTCTCCCTCTCCTGACGAGGAGAGGGTGGCTGGAAGGCCAGGAGAGGTCGAGCCGCGGTAGCCGCAACCTCTCTCCGCCTGCCAGTGGCAGGCCTCTCTCCCCTTTTCAGGGGGAGAGAGCTGTAAAGAATATTACAATCCTAAATCGCGGAATTTACAATCGTGGGAGATGCGCTGATCCTTCTCGGCGAAAGAATCACCGCGGGTGGCTTCGACGATATCCTCGATGGTCGCGAGGAATTCCTTTTTGAATGCATCGAGATCTTTCTGCGCACCGACGAAACTTTCTTTCTTGAGACTATCCCAGAGAAACCAATATTGCAAACTCGCGACTTTCTCTTTTAGAAATTCCTCTACCGCCCATTGGTACAGGAGCAGCTGCTCCTTGTCCACCTTGAAAATCCCGCGGGGCGGTCCGGTTTTGTAGTCGATTATGGTCAGTCCTTCGGGGCCGATATCGCCGCGATCGATTTTCCCGGAAACCCAATATTCGCCCAGCTTCAGTTTGAACTTTTGCTCCAAAAATTTCGGGTGGGGAGGATTAGCGGTTATTTCCTCATAGAACACTTTCAGAAGCCTCTCCCCTTTTTGCCGGTACTCGTCCATTTGTGAACGTGTGTCATACCAATCATCTACCCACGACTCCCCGTAAATTTGCCTGAGCGACTCCAAGTCCGGCTGCCCGGGACCCCGTTTTCCGCCGAACAGATCCGTCTGCGCCGGCTCCTGCAGCGTCGAGCGCAAGTACTTCTCCAGTGTCGCGTGGATGGTCTGGCCGAACGACAAACTCGCCGCCCCGGGAGTCGGAAGCCGGAGAATGTGCCGATACTTGTACTCAAGCGGGCACTTGCGATAAAGCGATATTTGCGAGAAGGAAAAAACCTTGACCTCGGGGAGCGCACCGGGGCCCTGCTGGCTCTTGGGGCGGAGAACGATTTTGCCGGTCGGTTTGCTTTGCTCCTTCGGCACGAGCCCGAGCTCGAACAGGAACCGCGAGGGTTTCTTCGCGAGTTTTCCTCCATAGTCCACGGCCCGGGTCAGGTACAGCCGCTTTTTAGCTCGCGTCATCGCGACATAGAAAAGCCGCCGCTCTTCCTCGAGGTGGATGTCCCCCTGAGGCAAAATGTCCTTAATGAGCTCGTTTGGCAAGGCGATCGTTTCCGCCCTCTCGATGCTGGGAAAGCGTTTGTCGACCAGTCCGACCACAAAAACATTTGTGAACTCGAGTCCCTTTGCTCCGTGGACTGTCACCAGCTTCACCGCCTCCGGACCGGCCTCTGTATCGAGCTCTAGTTGCCCGAGCCCGCCGGCTTCAAGCTCGAAGCGAAGCTCATTCATAAAATTTTTGAGGGATTTGTCCGGACTTTGCGTCTGAAAATCCTGAATGCGGCGGCGGAAGGTTTCCAAAAAGCGCCCGTTCTGATAATCCCCGATGGCCTGAGCGGCGAAGTCGAGATCGTTGACGGTCTCAATATAGACCTGCTCAGTGCTTTTCGATTTCGCCGTCTCCTGATGTTTCTGAAGGCAGGTCAGAAGTTTTTTTATACCGGCGGCGGTCTTCGCGTCAAAATCAAGCTCCCTTGATGCCTGCCTTACGGCCTCATACAAAGAAAGTGATTTCTTCCGCGCGTAGTGGGAGAGATCGATCAGGGCGGAACCGGCAATGCCAAAAACCGGAAAATTCAACACCCGATACATCGCTGCCGACTCGTGATAGTTGTCGAGCAGCCGGAAATACGCGATGATATCGAGAATTATTTTCTTCCGATAAAGTCCTCGATTGGCAAAATACAGATAAGGTATCTCCCACTCCTCCAGGATATTGATAAACGGCTCGAGTGCGTCATGGGACCGAGCCAAAATCGCGAAATCATCCCAGGTGAGCTCGCTGTCGGCGGCCTTGAGCTCCAGTATCTTCTCGGCTGCGAGTTTTGCCTCGGCCAAGTAGTCTGTGGCGGTAAAAGTTTCAACTAGTCCGCCGGGGTCGGAGGGGTTTCGTAGTTTCTTGCTCAACTTCAGTCTCACCTCCAGGCGGTCAGGGTCATTTTGCTTGATAAAACCGTAAGCGAGGTCGAGTATCTTTTGGCCGCTGCGGTAGTTTTCCTGCAAGGAAATAAATTTGGCATCCGGGTAGTCGCGCTGAAAATGCAGGATGTTGGAGATCGAAGCGCCGCGAAATTTGAAAATGCTCTGATCGTCGTCCCCGACCACGGTCAAATTATTTTTTGGAGCCGCGAGGAGTCTCAGGAGCTCATATTGCGCGAAGTTCGTGTCCTGGAACTCGTCGATCAGGACATGATGAAATCGTTTTTGGTACAGCTCCAATACTTTCGGGCGCTTCTGAAAGAGCTCAAGAGTATATTTTATGAGATCGCCAAAATCAAGAGCGCCATTCTCGAGGAGCAATTTTTGGTACACATGATAGGCATTGGCCACTTCCATGAGACGCTTGGTTTCTAGGTCCCCGGTTTCCACTCCGGCCTCGGCAGAGTCCTCCTGAAGCCGGGCTTTTTCAGCGCTAGAGAGGTAGTCCTGCGGTGAAACGAGTTCGTCCTTTGCCCTGTTGAAGTGCTGAACAAGGGCACGGATAAAGCGCGTAGGATTACCGAGCGGCCTGTAATAATCGAGCGAAAAGCGCTCGAGATTGTTTCTCACCAAAAGCCACTGCCCTACTTCATCCAGGACTTTGAAATCCGGCAGGCCTACTTCCAATCCATGTTCCCGAAGGACGCCTTCGCCAAACGCATGGAATGTCGAGATCTGCAAATTGTAACTGCCGTACGGCAGAAGCAAATCAACGCGCTCTTCCATTTCCCCGGCTGCTTTGTCACCGAAAGCAAGTGCCAAAATTTCCTCGGGCTTCACTCCCTGTTCGATGAGGTGTGCGATCCTCCTCGTAATAACAGTGGTCTTGCCGGTACCCGCTCCGGCGACTATCAAAAGCGGCCCCTCAGCGTGCGCGACTGCCTGGAGCTGCTCCGAATTTAGTCCTTCCAATATTTTTGAATCGTTTTTGTCCCCTGTTTTGGGCTTTGCCTTGGCCTTCTTCATGCTTCAATTCTACACTCCCCTACTACCCTCTACCAGCTACTCCCTACCTGCCTCGACTTGCTCGCCTCGATTCGAGTCGAAGCGGGCGTCAGGCAAGGCGGGCCACCTACCCCGCCGCCATCGGGTCGGGGCTCCGACCGAAACGTTGGAGCAAAATTTAAGCTAGCTTCCCATTATCATTTCCGACCAATTGCTCCAAGCGGAACCATCGCTTTTCTCTCCCTCATAAATGGCCCAGAAATCCTGCGGGGTCACAACTTTGGTCCGGTGATATTCCTCCACATCCAAAACCGCTCGGTCCTGAGAGACCAAATACTCGGCTCCGGACGAAGCCGCTGATTCAAAGAGCTTGTTGTCTTCCTCGTCGGCGACTACGTGAAGCGGCTTGTACACCTTCACTATCTTGAGTTTCCGGAAAAATTCCTCGAGCCGCTCGCGGTAATTCCTGTCACGGACGAGTTTCCGCAGCATCTGCCGGTTTTCCCCCATGGTCTGGTGCGTGGCGTATGCGTCCAGGCGGCCAGCGATCACTTCCTCGATGATTTTATAAGCGACTGACGACTCATCATCCGCTCCGCCGATGAGAATATTAGTGTCTATAACGACCTTCATTTCTTTAGTTTCCACAATGTCTTCGGAATTTGCTCCACCAGATCCTCGGCATTGAAATACGGGCCGACTTTTTGGTACAACTGGTCTCCGGCCAATCCGTTCAAATAAACTCCGGACGCGGCTGAAGTCAGCGCGTTATTGCGGCAAAAAAATGCCGCTATCATCCCTGCCAGAACATCCCCGGTGCCGCCCTTGGTCATCCCTTGGTTGCCGGTGTGATTTTCCCAAACGTCCCCATTTGGAGTCGCGACATAGTCCACCTGCCCTTTCAGGACCACAGTACAGCCATACTTTCGAGCCATGAGCGCGGCGTTTTCCGGGGTGGGCTTTTTCCCAAATACTTTTGTAAATTCTCCCTTGTGCGGGGTCAGGATATGCCGCTCGTCCAAAAGCCGCAAAAGTTTCGCGTCCAAAACGTTGAGCGCATCTGCGTCGAGAACCGCACGCGCTCGGCTTCGCAAAACCTGCGCCACGAGCTTTTTCGTCCGAGCCTCTGTCCCCATGCCCGGGCCAATTAACACGCAATCGACGAGATCCATCCCATGGCGGAGATCATAACTCGGAATAAAAACAGCGGACCGGATCCGAAGTTTCCTCACAACCGCTTCATTTTCCCGGGTGGTCAAAACGTGAATTTTGTCCACTATTTTACTGGCGACCCTGACCATGAACACGAGCGAACCGTGATAATGCCGGCTTCCCCCGATGATGAGCAGTTGTCCGTTCTCCCCTTTGTGAGAGCTTTTGCGCGGCAAATAAAGCTTTTTGACTATTTGCTTCCCGATTTTTTTATTTCTCATTCCTTTTATTGAGTCTCAAAATGATTGTACCAGCAGCCAATCCGACGATATCTGCAATAATATCATACTGATCGAAAGAGCGATGTGGGATATAATTGCCCTGGATGAATTCCGAAACGAGCGTATAAAGCACCAAAAGGGCAAGGAGCGCCCCTTTATTCCTCGGGAAAGAGCGGATGCCATAGACGGCGAGCGCAGCGAAAAGAAAGAAATGGACTACTTTGTCCATTCCAAAACCGACGTGTTCCGCAGCGGTAACCGGCGAAAAGAAGGAAATCGCCGAGATAACTAAGAGAAGCCAGAATTTGATTTTCATTTGTTTCCTAGGGCTGGAGGTTTTGGGTGATCCCGTAAATAGGCGTGATTATGGAAATCGCGATGAATCCGACGATCACTCCCATGAAGATCATCAGCACCGGCTCGATGAGCGAAGTCAAATTTTTCGTCGCCTCGTCGACCTCGTGCTCATAAATGTCGGACAAATAAAGCAATGTCTCGCTTAAATTCCCTGTAGTCTCCCCGACCGTGACCATTTGCGTAAGCATGGGAGGAAAGAGATGCTCTCGAGCAAGGAGCCGCTTGGAGATCTTCTCACCTTTTTTTAGATTTTCTGAAATCTGCATGAGCTCGCGCCGATATACGAGGTTGTTGAGAGTACTCGCTGTAATTGCCGCCGCCTCCACAATCATAACTTCACTTTTTAGAAGAAGCCCGAGTGTCCTGGAAAGATTGGCCATGTGATAGCTTGTCGAGATGCTACCGAAAATCGGCACTTTGAGAAAAAGACGATCGACCAAAAGCCGGACTGGGGCGAAGCTAAGTGATAGGACAAAACCAACTGTGACACCAACCAGCCCACCGAGCACCCACCAACCATTCTGGATAAGAAAATTGCTCACTGCGATCAATGCCCTAGTTGTAAATGGGAGTTCAAAGCTTAGACTGTTAAATATTGGTAAGATTTTCGGGAACACATAAATAGTGAGCATCCCCGCTATTCCAAGGGTGGCAAAAACAATAAAGATCGGGTAAACCATCGCCCCGACGACTTTCCGGCGCAAAACCTGCTTTTTTTTGAGCTCCTCGGCCAAATAGTTCAAGTTCTCGTGCAGAGTACCGCTCACTTCTCCAACGCGAATAATATTGATGGCGAAATTACCAAAAATCTTCTCATACTCGAGCATACTTTTGCTCAGGAACTGCCCGTTTTCTACATCGCGGACGAGTGCCTGGAACATCGCGCGCTGGGACCTTGTTCGCGCCGAGCGAGCAAGGATATTAAGGGCCTCGAGGATCGGCACCCCAGCTTTGACCAAAATCGACAGGCGTTTCGCGAACATCACCTGCTCCTGAATGGAGAAACGTAAAAAAAGGCTACTCATGCAGAATCCGGAGAACTTCCTGGATAGTCGTTTGCCCGGCGGCGGCTTTTTCCACGCCATCATGGAGCATCGGTGTCATACCCTGTTTGAGGGCCAAGGCATTTATCTCGTCGCCGGAGGCTTTTCGTAGAATGGCCTCTCGGATGTCAGCATCGAGAAGTAGAACTTCATACAAACCGACACGTCCACGATATCCTGTTCCACCGCAGGCCTCGCATCCCTTGCCTTTGTAAAATTTCTTGCCCTTCAACAGCGCGGCCGGGATGACATCCGTGAGGCTTTTCCGCTCACTTTCGGTAAGCCGATCAGGCACGCGGCAATCACTACAAACCTTGCGGACCAATCGCTGCCCAATAGCTACATTTACTGTGGATGCGATGAGATACGGCTCTATCCCGAGATCTAGGAGCCGGGGTAAAGTCGTAGCCGAATCATTGGTGTGGAGCGATGAGAGCAGGAGGTGACCTGTAAGCGCAGTATTCACGGCGATCCCCGCCGTTTCCGCGTCACGGATTTCGCCGACCATGATGATATTCGGGTCCTGCCGCAAGATCGAGCGAAGCCCGTTAGCAAAATTAAGTCCCGTTCGCGGGTTTACCTGGATCTGTTCGATCCCGGAGATCGCGTACTCAATCGGGTCCTCGATGGTCACTATGGAAACCTCTTTGGTGTTCAATATCTTTAGAAGCGTGTACAAACTGGTCGTTTTTCCGCTCCCGGTAGGGCCGGTGGCCAAGATCATCCCATATGGACGCGACAAGGCGCGTTTGATCTTTTTCTGGTCCGAAGCGCTGAATCCAAGAGATTCCAGGGTATACTCTTCTGCTTTGTCCGAGAGCAAGCGCATCACCGCGTTCTCCCCGTAATAAGTCGGTGCGATAGAAACACGAACGTCAATAGCTCCGGGGTTTTTCAAATTAACGCGAAACCGACCGTCTTGCGCGGCCTGATGTTCGTCTGTCCTAAGACCGGAGAGGATCTTGATGCGGCTAATAACTTCGGACTTCACGTCAGTCGGGAGATTGCCCGCATCCTGCAAAACACCGTCCACTCGGTACCTCACCCGGAGTCCCTCCACGATCGGGTCGAGGTGGATATCCGAAGCGCGGAGAGCATGGGCGTCCGCTATGAGGCTTTCGACCAACCCGACGATCGAGTAGGGGGCGCCGCCGGCCAATTCCTGATTTACTTTGCTTGATTGCATATATAAATAGCTTAACAAGACACACTACTACTAAATAGGCTCAAAGTCAACCCCGTATATCAACCCCAGTAGCAAATCCGCTTGCGGCGGTTCGCTAGGGGGCTTTGCTTTGATTTATTAAAGATAACACCTATAGTATCTCATAAAAAGCGAAGTGGTAACGAAGCCCGGTACTGAAACTGTCAGGTTTCTAGTACTGGGTTGTATTACGGGGTCAACCGGGTAGTGAAACCCCGTCAGTTTCCGAACAATCCCCTAAAAAAATTTTTAATCCCCTCCAAAATCCGTTCCCACAGACTGCTCTCACGCACCTCCAAAGTTATCTCAACCGGATCATCGAGGTTCCTAATGACGAGCTCCTGCTGGGCAAAACCAGCTGCTGCGATCTTGAGCTTCGGGTCATGCACTTGGGGTATCGAAATCTCAAAAAATCCGCTCTCGGTCGTCAGTGTGCTTCGGTACCCGCTCTCGACCTTCGCTTCCTGCACGGGATTGGAATTGGCGTCGGTGATATAGCCAGTGAGGGTCGTTGGCTGGAAATATTTTTTCAGGATTTCCACCGCAGGGTTCGCCTGCCCGGCTTCATTCCAGAGCTCGGACGAACCGCCGACACTGACCCAATAATTCACGCCTTTCACCGCCTGAATTTTTGTGAGTTCCCGCAGGGCCGCGTCCAGCCACTTGGCCTGTTCATCTCCGGACATCGTGCCGTGTATGTCAGGGATCGGGGCTCCGATCTCGCCAAGGATAACGTCCCCACCGCTCCGCTCGGCGATGTCCGAAACGTCTCGAGCGAGTTTTTCCGGGGTCAGAACATAATGGTCGAGTGTGACGGTGCCGCCAAGCGCGCTGGTCGTGGCGCGGTCCATCACCAGGCGCGCTACATCCCCATTCATGGATGCCAAATTCGAACGGACATCTCGCTTGATCTTTGCGAACGCATTACCGGTTATCCAGTATTCATCTATCAAAAACTGCCGATGCCCTCTGACGTCTCCGTTCCTGCGCGGGTCGCCGGGCCCGCCATTTTCGCATTCCGGGCAAGGAGTGAAAATATCACCGTTCTCAAAAAGAAAAGGGTGATCGATAATAAAATTCTCGGTCTTCACGAGGTGTTGACCGCGCGAGAGGCTCGGATAATCAAACCAACCTTCCCAGCCGCTCCAGTTGCCTCGGTACCACACGCTCAGCCGGTGCTTGCGGGCGACAGCTACCCAGCGTTCCAAAAAAGGCAAAAACTCCTCGTCATAAGGAGTGCCGATAGAAACATGAGTCGCTCCCAGCTCAGCGATCCGCCTAACATGTTCATCGATGACCGCGTCGAAGTTGGGGTCCTTGGCGTACTGCCGCGCCAAGTCGCGCGAATATTTCACCGTGTCGACTGCTTGGATCTCCCATAAGGTTCGCAGCGACGGCTCGGACTGACCAGAGGCGAAAAAAGGTGCCGCGCCGACAAAAACCAGCGTGGCGAGGGGAAATCCCCCGGCCACGAGCAAT
>Ga0209542_10010286_pt1 | contig 16924 bp, 18 predicted proteins | sample RifCSPhighO2_01_FD_184028 | JGI IMG/M metagenome (GOLD analysis project Ga0209542, IMG submission 184028) | Soil microbial communities from Rifle, Colorado - Rifle CSP2_plank highO2_0.1 (SPAdes) (version 2) | ecosystem: Environmental > Terrestrial > Deep subsurface > Rock core/Sediment ...
CGAGCGCTCGGTCGCGCGCTCCGCGATGGAGCGGCCGCGCGGGCGATGGCCGCGCGCGCGAAGCGCGAAGTCCTCGCGCGGCCGCCGCAGACGTGGGATGCATACCTCGCCCGCTATCGCGACTCCTTCCGATGAACCGTCCGCGCATCATCTACCTTACCAATGTCCGTCTTCCGACCGAGAAGGCGCACGGCCTCGCCACGGTGAAACTCTCGGAAGCGTTCGCACAAGCGGGCGCGGAGGTTACCGTGGTCGCGCCCTGGCGCTGGAATCCGCTCCAGGAAGATCCGTTCACGTACTACGGGGTTGAGCGCGTCTTCCGTATCGTATGTCTTCCGAGCGTAGACCTCCTCTGGCTCCCGTTCGGGAAGGCAGTCGCATTTCCGCTGCAGCTTTTTTCGTTCTCGCTCGTTGCCGCGGTTTGGCTTTTCTTCCGATACGGCATGGGGGGACGCCTTCGCGGCGCGACCATTTTTTCCCACGACCACATTCCGCTCTTCTTCGCAACCTTCATCGCGCCGCATATTTTTTACGATATCCATGATTATCCTGCGCGGAACATATTCTTCCGTCGCGTGCTCGGGCGTGCGGCGGGGTTTTCCGTCCAAACGCGCGGCAAGGTCGCAGCGCTCCTGCGTGACTTCGCCATTCCCCAAGAGCGCGTCGTCGCCTGGCCGAACGGCACCGATATTGAACGGTTCCGCGATCTCGTGCCGCGAGAGCATGCGCGGGAGCGACTCGGCATTCCCGCTGGCCGGACCATAGTCCTCTATACCGGTTCGCTCCAATCATGGAAGGGCGTTGATACGCTCGTGCGGGCCGCAGCGCTCCTGCCTCACAGTTTTCAGACCTACATCGTCGGCGGCAGTCCTGGCGAAATAACGTCGCTCAAGCGCATTGCGTCCGGAGCGGCCATTCGGTTCGTCGGTACCCGACCGTGGCTCGAGATGCCGCTCTGGCTTGCCGCGGCCGACGTTCTCGTTCTCCCCAATACCGCCCGCGAGGAGATTTCCAGGACCTGGACATCGCCGATGAAACTTTTCGAATACATGGCGTCCGGCCGGCCGATCGTCGCCTCGGACATCCCGTCCATCCGCGAGATCATTGACGCGTCCATGGCGTTCCTCGCAAAACCCGATGACGCGGAATCCTTCGCAACGGCGATTCAGGCGGCGCGGAAGGACGGAGGAGATGCGGTCGCACGCGCGCGCCGGGGGCAGGAAGCGGTGTTGCGCTATACATGGAAGGCGCGGGCAGAGGCAATTCTCGCGCACATGCGGAGCTTGCAATTGCCCGAGCGACATGGTACGCTTCCTTGCGAACCTGGCAAATCGTCAGGAAAGGTCATTCAATAGTAGCGAATACGTTCGTTTTACGACATCCGCCCGTTCGGGAAGATGCTACGAATGCGTAGTATTTCGATTCGTAAAATAGTAGGTATTCGTAGCATCTCAATGTATCAGCGCGACAACTCCTTCGGGGGTGGCCCTCGCCAGATGTTCACGCCCAAAGACGGCGTGGTCTGGCAGTGCGCCCAGTGCGGCGCGGAGATCAAGGAGCTGCCGTTCCCGCCGCGATCCGACGAGAACGGAGTTCCCACTTCGCCCCTCTACTGCAAGGACTGCCATCGGGCACGCATGCAGGACGCAGGTCCGCGACGCCGGTTCTAACCGGCGCGTCCAAAAGTCCCGGGGTTCCCCCGGGACTTTTTGGTTCTTCGTATTTGTTTGTTGTATATTTCCCACGATCGTGAAAAAATTACAACAAGTGTAAGTGCAAGTCGCCGCCCTTCTTCACTTCGACTCGTTCGCCTCGCTGCTACGCAGGCGAAGCTGGCGTCGGGCGGGACGGGCCGCTGCGGCTTCCTGGGCGGAAGGTGAGTAGGCATTGTGCCGTATCGCACGGCGTGCTACGCTGGTTCGGTATGGATGAAACGGATACGCAAGAAAATATTTCCGAACCGATTCCCGTGAGATCAAGGAGCTTCGCGGTTCCGGGCGCCATCGTGGTTGCCGGGATTATCATCGCCGGAGCCATTCTGTACACTGGCGGTTTTGGCTTTGCGGCCCGGGGCCCTGCGGCACCCCCTGCTGCGGGGAATCAGGCGAATGCCGCCGCTGTTATTAATGCTGCCGCCCTTCCCGATGACGATCCGTCGCTCGGCGACCCCAATGCTCCGGTGACCATTGTGGAGTTCAGCGATTTCCAATGCCCCTACTGCGCTCGTTTTTTCGCGAACACCCTTGGGCTTCTGAAGGATAAATACGTGAAGACCGGCAAGGTGCGCCTCGTGTACCGCGATTTCCCCCTTTCTTCTATCCATGCCGAGGCAACGGGCGCTGCCGAGGCGGCCGCATGCGCGAATGAGCAGGGAAAGTTCTGGGAGTATCACGACAAGATCTTCCAAAACCAGCAGGCCCTCGGCGCGGCGAACTACAAGCAATGGGCGAAAGCCATCGGTCTCGATGCCGTTGTCTTCAACCAATGCGTTGACGTCCGGAAATACGCGGACGAGGTTCAGAAGGATTTCGACGACGGTCGCACGGCAGGCGTTTCCGGCACCCCCACGTTTTTCATCAACGGAAAGATGGTTGTCGGCGCGCTTCCCATCGAAGAATTCGAAAGCGCGATTGAGGAAGCGCTGGCGGCGAAATAGAGGATGTGTTTGCTATACTGAAAGAGTAAGAGGCATAACGAATTTTTTATGAGCGTGAAGATTTACACCACACCTGCGTGCGTCTACTGCAAGATGGCGAAATCGTTCTTCCAGGCGAATAGCGTTCAGTACCAGGAATTGAACGTTGCCGCGGATGCGGTTGCGCGCGACGAGATGATTCAGAAGTCCGGGCAGTTCGGCGTTCCGGTTATTGATATTGACGGCAAGCTCATCATCGGATTCGACCAGACGCAACTGAAGCAGTTGCTGGGCATCTCCTAGCTCGTCTTTCGTCCGAGATCTCGGGCGCCTCGCAACCCTCGGGGGCGTTTTTGGTTTCCAGGACTACCTCGGGCAGTCCACTACTTCATCCTGCCGGCCGTACATGGTACACTCGAACGTAAGAAATCATTATGGCTGAAGGAGTCGGATCCTCTGTTTCAGAAAAAGATCGGCGCGTCGCGGCCGCCCGGCGGGCGAGGATTATGAGGCGAACCCTTTGGACGCTTTTCTTCTTCGCGCTCGCTGGCGGGCTTGCCTATGCGGCGATATACTCCGGCAAAAGCGCTCCGAGCTCGGGCGAGGGTCCGGAAGAATCGCCCGCGGCCCAGAGACCGGAAGAGGGCCCCGGCGAATTGTTCGCGTTCCAGGGACAGGAACATGTGAGGATCGGAACGCCGTTCGCGTATAACTCCAATCCACCCTCATCCGGGCCGCACTACCAGAGCCAGGCGAATTGGGGGATATACGATTACGAGGTCCTGGATCAGATATTCATTCATAACCTCGAGCACGGCGGTATTTGGATAGCGTATCGGTCGACCATCGCGTCGCAAGCGCTCGCGGACTTGAAGGAGCTCGTTAAAGAGCTTGGCGGCCGGAAAATCGTGATGGCGCCGCGCGCTGTAAACGATGCCGATGTCGCGCTCGTTGCATGGATGCGCGTTGCGAAATTCGACCTCGCGGGCGGCGAAGGGCTCGCCCCGGCCCAGAAGGAGCTCGTCCGGACGTTCCACCGCGCTTGGATCAATCATTCCCCTGAACAGGTTCCCGATTTTATCCCGGGCGTTGACCCGAAGTCGGTGCAAGAATGAATTTTCAATTTTAGAATTTTTAATTTACCTTCATGTACGACACCATCATCATCGGGGGCGGGCCAGCCGCGGTCGCGGCGGGCATCTACGTCGCTCGGAAAAAATTGAAAACGCTCGTAATCACGGACTCCTTCGGCGGGCAGTCGCTCGTTTCGGCGAGCATTGAGAACTGGATCGGAACCAAATCCATCGGCGGGTTCGACCTCGCAAAGAACCTCGAAGAACATCTGCGGGCCCAGGAGGGCGTTGAGATTAAGATGCCCGAGAAGGTCACCGCGGTTCGCGAGATCCCCGCCCAGGACGCAAAACGTCCGTATGATTTTGAGGTGGAAACCGACCACGGTGCCACCTGCCAGACAAAGACCATCATTCTTGCTTCCGGCGCGCGGCGGAGGCGCCTCGGGATTCCGGGCGAGGACACATTCGAAGGAAGGGGCGTGGCGTTTTGTGCGACGTGTGACGCGCCGATCTTCTCCGGCAAGCGCGTTGCGGTGGTCGGGGGTGGGAACGCCGGACTCGAATCGGTGGTGGACCTTTTTCCGTACGCGAGCGAGATCTATCTCCTGCACCGCGGCGATCGGCTCAAGGGAGATGCGGTAACGCAGGAAGAGATCCGGAAGAATCCGAAGGCGAAAATCATTCTCAATGCCGAGACACAGGAAATCCTCGGCGAAACAGCGGTCACCGGGCTCCGCTATAAGGACGCCAAGACCGGCGAGATGAAGGAATTCGCGGTCGAGGGCGTGTTCGTCGAGGTCGGCGCGGTGCCGAATTCCGAGTTCGTGAAAGGGCTCGTGCAGACGAACGATCTCGGGGAAGTGGTTATCAATCACCGCACCGCCGCCACCTCCAAGCCCGGCATCTGGGCGGCGGGGGACGTGACCGACGAAGCGTTCAAACAGAATAACGTCTCCGCCGGGGACGCGGTCAAGGCGGCGCTTTCGGCCTATAACTACCTCCTCGGACTGCAGACGCGTCCGACGATTTCGGCGCCGCACCAGGCGCCGTAGTTGCGACGGGACCCTATGCTGTATGCACCACGCCGCTCCTCCGGGGAGCGGCGTGTTCGTCCTCGTTCGGGGCGCGTGGTATCATTATCAGCAATGAGGCAGATTACGCTCGATGTCCTTTCTTCCCCCGGGTGCCAGATCTGCAAGGCATTTGAGGAGTATTGGAAAACCATTGAGAGGGATTGGCCGAACGTGGCGCATCGCCAGATCGAGGTTACGACCCCGGAAGGCCAGGAGATGGTGCAAAAGTATATGATCTTCTCCTCGCCCGCGATCATTTTGAACGGAGAGATGTTCTCGATGGGCGGTTTTGACCGCGAGAAATTCGCCGCGAAGTTGAAAGAACTTTCATAAGATAGCGCCGCTTGAGCCACGATGATGTTCCTCAAAAAATTTAATCCGGAATGGGCGCTCCGCATCAGCCTCGGGGCGATGTATCTTTGGTCCGGCCTTGATATTGTTCGGCACCCGAAGAGTTGGTACTGGGCCATCCGGCCCCTGCCCGAGTTCATGCGGGCAGTGATCGACCAGATTGGCATCGACCGTTTCCTCACAATCCAGGGGGCGGGTGAGCTTGTACTCGCCGTGTTGCTTCTCGTTCCGTTCCTGCCGCGGCGTATCCTCCGTTGGGTTGCGTTTTTGAACGCGCTTGAGATAGCCCTCATCCTGCTCCTCGTCGGGGTGGATGCGGTGACATTCCGCGATATCGGCGTGCTCGGGGGCGCGGTCGCCCTCTGGCTCATCTCACTCCGCGGTTGATCTATGGCAGACGCAAGCACTGCCGTGAAAACCATATTCATCGCGATCGCCTTTGGGCTCTTGGCATTGATCGTGCTCGGTCTCCTCTGGTTTTTCATCGGGTCGGCAACGCCTGTGGGTTTTGGATGGTACCTTTTCTCGTTCGCGGCGGGACTCACCATGATCATACTTCCCTGTACGCTCCCGCTTGCGTTCGTCATCGTGCCGCTCTCGCTCGGGAAGGGTCCGGTGAGGGGACTTGGCATTGCGCTTGCGTTCGGCATTGGCGTCGCGCTCACTCTCTCTGCGTATGGCATCGCAGCAGCGCTCGTGGGAGAGGTTGCCATCGGAACACTCGGCGCGCCGCTTGAGGTCATGAAGAACTGGCTCTACCTTGTCGCCGGTGGATTCGCGTATCTTTTCGCGCTCGGCGAAATCGGACTCATCCGTTTTCGGATGCCCTCCTATACCGGCGCCGCACCGGCGATGATTCAGAAGCAGGGCGATTACCTGAAGGCGCTCCTCCTCGGTCTCTTTCTTGGGAATGTCGGCGTCGGATGCCCGCATCCGGCAACCCCCGTCATCCTCACCCGTATTGCCGCGTCGGGCGACGTGTTCTACGGCTGGACGCTCTTCCTTACCCACGCCATCGGCCGCATCCTTCCGCTCCTGCTCTTGGCGGTGCTCGCCATTCTCGGCATCAACGCGCTTTCCTGGCTCGTCGCACGGAAGGACAAAATAGAACACGCGACGGGGTGGGGGATGGTGTTCGTCGCGGCGTTTATCCTCGTCCTCGGACTCTTCACGCATGACTGGTGGGTGAATTCGGGCCAGCATACGCTCCTCGAAGAGGTTACCCAGGAGGAGCATTTCCTCGATATCATTGGCGCGAGAATCGGAGCGGAGAACGCGCATCGCCACGGGCTGGAGGACGGGGTCGGGTTGTTCGGCCAGCCGCTCTGGTGGGGGAATGGGACGCTCGTATTCCTCTGGGTCCTGCCGATCTGGTGGTATTATTTCAAGAAGCGAAAGGAGCTTGGCGCAACCCCCGCACTTCCCCCGGTACCGAAATAGTACGCTATGGATACGAACGAGCAACAACAGCTGCAGCGAGCGAGTATCCGGTGGCAACTCTGGTTCGCGGTTTCGATGACCGCGTTTCTCGTGGTGACGTTCGTTTGGTTTCTGCCGCTCCGCTTCCTCTACCAGGCCAGCAGGAGCGAGAGCGCCGACGAAGCGACGCATGATGCTTCGACCACGGAGGATGTTCATGGCGAGCGCGGCGAAGCGCTGGAACACGAGTCATCGGATATCCGTGAGGGGCTCGCGGTGGATATGAGCGCTTCTCCGGCCCCGACGGTCGGCCGAGCGACGTGGTTTGATTTTTTCGTGAACGAGAAGCCCGCGAACGCGCCGATCCCCGCCGAAGACATCGAGATTGAGCACGAGAAGTCCATGCACGTCATTGGCGTCCGGAGCGACATGGAAGAGTTCTTCCACATCCACCCGCTTCCGGATTCCGCTTCGCCAGGGCATCTCGTTGTTCCCCATACGTTCGCCGCGCCCGGCATCTACAAACTGTGGACCGAGGTCAAGAGAGGCGGAGTTATCCATGCGATCGGACAGCCGGAGTTCGTGGTGAACGGCCCGGGTTCGCAGTCCGCGAAGAGCGTTTCATTCGCCAGGAATATCGTCGTCGGAAATTATCAAGTGGCCCTCGAACTTGACGAACCCGTCGCAGAGAGCCGTGAGGCGGAACTCGCCTTCGACATCCATACGCTCACGGGCGACGAAGTCGAGGTCGAGAGTTACCTCGGCGCCGCGATGCATCTTGCCGTCATCAAGGACGACTGGACGGAGTTCGTCCACACCCATCCCGTTCGAGGCGATGATGGACATGCTTCTCAAAGTTTCGATGCGGATAGTGCTTTATTTTTGAAGACGACATTAAGGGCAGAAGGCGCCTCGAACGGGACCCATCCCGGGAGAGGCGATATGCACGAGGCGGGGGGGCTCATCCCCCGCGCATCCGCGCATGGCGAGGCGGAAGAGACGGCGGATGTTGGCGATGACCATGGCGCATTATTCCATGTGATCTTCCCCGAGGCCGGCCTCTACCGGGCATTTGCGCAATTCCGGCCCGCTGGCGCGGATCTTTCCCCGGAGGAAGCTCTCACCGCGGCATTCTGGATACGTATCGAGGAGCAAGCGCCGTTCTTCTCGAATTGGTGGCTGCGCCTGTTCGTCTCGCTCGTCCTGATCGTCGCGCTTTCCTGGGGAGTGCGCCGGTACCTCGAAGCTCCCGTCGCCGGGCGGTAAATGCAGTATGAACAAATACGTTACCCTTATCATCGTCGGCGCGCTCATGATCGGCGGAGGCATCGTGTACCGTTCCTTTTTCATTGCTGAATCGTCGAAGCCCGTGGTGACGGGCAAGGTGCGCGAGGTTACGATCACGGCGAAGGAGAACGAGTGGAAGTTCGAGCCCGAGATCATCGAGGCCGAGCGCGGCGATACGATTATTGCAACGGTCATCAACGAGGATGACTACGATCACGGTATCGCGATCGACGCTTTCGGCGTGTCCCAGCGCATGCCCGCCAATGCCACCATTACCGTCGAGTTCGTGGTCACCCAGGAAGGCGATTTTCCGTACTACTGTTCGGTGCCCTGCGGCGAAGGGGAAGTCCATGGCGAGCATCGCACGCATTTTGACATGGTCGGAGCGTTTCAGGTGCGGTCGCCTTCCGCCGCAAGCCAATGACAAAACTTACCCTGAAAGTGAAGGGGATGCATTGCGCGTCGTGTTCGACGCTTATTGACAAGCTCATCGGCAGGGAGCCGGGGGTTGTTTCGATCAAGACGAACTACGGTGCGGAGCGGACGCTCATCGAGTTCGACGAATCGAAGATCACGCTCGCGCGCGTTGACGAACTCCTGCAGAAGCTCGGCTATGACCTCATCCGCCCGGATGAGGAGCAATTAGGCGCGGGGGAGGAAGAAGCGCGTGAGAAAGCGAAGATCGTGGAGGCGCGCCGCCGCGCCATCGCGGCGTTCATGCTTGCCGCTCCGATCATTGTTTACTATATGCTGATCCACATGTTCAACTTGAAGCATGTGCATCAGGCCTATGGTGTTGACCTCAATTACCTCTACTGGATACTTTCGACCCCGATCCAATTCGTTATCGCCTGGCCGTTTTATCGGAACGCCTTTACCGCGGTGCGCGTGGGCTCGACGAATATGGACGTGCTCGTGGTGCTCGGGACATCCGCCGCGTACCTCTATTCGATGTTCGGGTTTCTCTTCTTCAACATCGACCATCCGTTCTGGGAGTCCTCGGCAGCGCTTTTGTTCTTCATCATCCTCGGTCGGTATTTCGAGGCCGTGGCGCGCGGGCGCGCGTCGCAGGCAATCAAAGAGCTCCTGAAACTGGAGGCCAAGGAAGCGCATGTAATGCGGGAGGGCCAGGAGGTCACGGTGCCGATTGACCAGATCAAGGCGGGTGAAGTGGTGATGGTGCGTCCTGGCGAGAAAATACCGGTTGACGGCGTTATCGTGGAGGGGAAGACCCACATTGATGAAAAAGTGGTGACGGGCGAGTCGTTCCCGGTGGGGAAAACCGTGAATGATGAAGTCATCGGAGCCACGGTCAATCAGGAGGGCCTCATCCGGTTTCGGGCGACGAAGGTCGGCAAGGATACGCTGCTGTACCAGATTATTCGGATGGTCGAGGAAGCGCAGGCCTCCCGCGCGCCGATTCAGAATCTCGTTGACAAGATATCCGAATACTTCGTTCCGACCGTCGTGGTGCTTGCGATCATGACGTTCGTCGTTTGGTACTTCGTTTTCCCGTTCGGCTTCCGCTCGGCTCTGCGCCTTACGATCGCGGTGCTGGTCATCTCGTGTCCCTGCGCGATGGGCCTTGCGACGCCGACGGCGCTCATCGTCGGCATTGGGCGCGCCGCGAAGTTCGGCATCATCTTGAAGGGCGGCGAGGCGCTCGAGAAGGCCTACCGCATTACCGCGATCGCCTTTGACAAGACCGGGACGCTGACCATCGGGAAGCCCGTGGTCACGGATTTCATTCCCATCGGAGGCATCGCCGAAGCCGACGCGCTCGGTCTTGCTGCGGCGCTCGAGGTCGGCTCCGAGCACCCGCTTGCGCGGGCGATCGTGGAAAAAGGAAAGACCGCCGACGCCTTGCCGGAAGTAACGAACTTCGAAGCAGTTGCCGGATTCGGCGTGAAGGGCACGGTTCTTGGGAAAAACATGGTGATCGGGAATGCCGCGTTCATGCAGGCGCTCGGCGTTTCCGTTGGCGGTCAGCTCCCGACCGTGGAGAGGCTCCAGGAGCAGGCGAAGACCGTTGTGTTCGCGGCGGCGGAGAAAGAACTCATTGGCATCATCGCGATGGCCGATACCTTGAAGCCCTATGCGCGCGAAGCGATCCGGGAGCTCAAAAAAATGGGCAAGGAGATCGTCATGATAACAGGCGATAATCCGAAAACCGCGAACGCCATCGGCCGCGAGATCGGCATTGACCGCGTACTCGCCGAGGTTCTCCCGCACGAGAAGGCGGATGTGATCAAGAAGCTCCAGAAGGAAGGGAAGATCGTTGCGATGGTCGGGGACGGTATCAACGATTCGCCCGCGCTCGCCGAGGCGGATGTCGGCATCGCGGTCGGGTCGGGGACTGATGTCGCGGTGCAAGCGGGCCAGGTCATCCTCGTGAAGGACGACCTCCGCGATGTGGTCACCGCGATACAGCTATCCGCAAAGACCATCCGCAAGGTCTGGCAGAACCTTTTCTGGGCGTTCATCTATAACGTGGTTGCGATCCCGATCGCGGGCGGGCTGCATCTCTTCGCGACGCAGTCCTCGTTCGGCGTTGCCGCGCCTTGGGTGCAGTATGTCGGCAAGAATTTCGGACAAGCCGGAAAGATATTTTTGAGCATTTCCCAGGCGACGCTTCGTCCCGAGATCGCGGGCTTCGCCATGGCATTCAGTTCGGTGTCGGTCGTAACGAACTCGCTCCTCCTTCGGCGTTATACCCCACCGATCGAGCGGAAGGCCGTTTCGTAAATCGTTTCTGCGTAAAAATTTATGAGTATGGCGAGAAAATTCGGACGAATCTATCTACTCCTTTCAAGTTGTTTTTTCTTTCTCGTTGGCGCGGGCAGCATCGTGCCGTTCGCTCAATCGTTAAAGGATAGCGCTATTCTAGGGGTGTTGCCCGTATTTGACCAGATGGCGGTAATCGCGGGTCTCGTGCCTTTTCGCCTGGCATTCAAGGATTTTCGGATTTTCGATGGGGGCTCGTCGCAACCAGTCGTTTGGCTATATCTCGGGGTTGTAGCGGTCGGGCTAAGTCTGTTGGGGATCGTCGCGCTTGCTCTTATGCGACGTCGGCCTCAATGGCGATACATTTGGTTCGGGATCGTCGGATCAGCGTTTTTGATGGCTTTGGATAACATAATCTTTTCGATGTCAAAGGGATTTTCATATCTCGGTTTTACGGCCTCTATTCACGCCATTCTGCTTACTGCAGCCCTATGGACGCAGTTGAAGATATCAGAGACACAATCAGCGGAGCCATTATCGATTGACCGTGCGAGTTCTAGCTGATTTTAATTGTTCGTCGTTATATTATATTTACGTAAGCATTAATCGGAGTCCTATGGAAAAGATCGAACTCAAAATCGAAGGCATGCATTGTGGCGCGTGTGCAACCGGCATCCAGATGCTTGTTTCGCAGACCGAAGGAGTGCAGTCGGTGTTCGTGGACTACGCGGGGAAGAAGGGGACGTTCGCATTCGACCCCGCGAAAACCTCGAAAGAGGCGATCGTCAAAAGCATCGCCGAGCTCGGGTACACCGCGTCATAGAGATTGAAGTTCCCGGCACGGCATGTGATGCTGGAGAAGTCGTTTCGGATTTCGATATTAGTGCTTCGTATTTCCTGTCGTGGCCTCCTTCCTCGAGAACACCCAACAGCACATAGCGCGGGCGGCATCGGTGCTCGAACTCGGCGCCGCTGTTTTGGCAATACTGGAAAAACCGCGGGAGGTCCATGCCTTCGAGGTTCCGATGCCGATGGAAGACGGCTCGACCAGAATTTTCAGCGCCTGGCGCGTGCAGCATAACGATGTCCTCGGTCCCTATAAGGGCGGCATTCGTTATCACCCCGCATCGAGTATCGACGAGGTGTCGGCGCTCGCGTCGCTCATGACCTGGAAGACCTCGCTTGCGGGCCTGCCCTACGGCGGAGCGAAAGGGGCGGTTACGGTGGACCCGAAAACCATGACCCCAAAAGAATTGGAGGCGGTGAGCCGTTCGTATGTTCGGCGTCTCGTCCAAGTCATCGGGCCTGACCGTGACATTCCGGCGCCCGACGTCGGCACGAATGCCCAGGTCATGGCGTGGATGGCGGATGAGTACGGGAAGCTCACCGGCCACTACGAACCCGCGGCATTTACCGGGAAGCCGGTTGAGATCGGCGGGTCACAAGGCCGCGAGGAGGCGACTGGGTTCGGGGGTGTGGTGATCTTGCGCGAGTACCTGAAGACCGCTGGCGGTGAATTGCCGGCGACCGGGCTTCGCATCGCGATCCAGGGGATGGGGAATGTTGGAGGCGTTATTGCCGAGGAACTCGCGAAAGCCGGACATCGCGTCGTGGCGCTTGCCGATTCGAAGGGCGGCATGTTTCGGGAGGAGGGTATTGATGTTCCCGTGATGATTGCGGCGAAGGCCGCTTCGCACGGGCCGCTCACGGAGATAGTCGCGGGGGACGCAAAAATCATTTCCAACGATGAACTTCTCGCCTTGGATGTTGATGTGCTCATCCCTGCGGCGCTTGAGAACGTCATCACCGTCGAGAATGCAGAGCGGATTCAGGCAAACGTCATCCTCGAGATGGCGAACGGTCCGATTACGCCCGAAGCGGATGCGATCCTTACCAGGCGCGAGATCGCTGTCATCCCGGATATTCTCGCGAACGCCGGCGGAGTCATCGGTTCGTACCTCGAGTGGGTGCAGGGACGGAGTCGGTATTACTGGGAAAAGGAGGAAGCGCTCGCGAAGGTTGAAAAACTCATTGCCGAAGCGTTTCGGCGAGTGGCGGCGGTCCGGGCGGATCGCGGTGTCAGCTGGCGCGAGGCGGCGTATATCCGGGCCGTAGGGCGCGTGGCCGCCGCGATGCGGTTTCGGGGGTGGGTATAAGCGGAGTTCAAAATTCAGAAGGGAGCATTTATAATGAACGTATGGCGAGAATAGCGATCAACGGCTTCGGCAGAATCGGGCGCTCGTTTTTTCGGGCCACGCACGGGCTGCCCGGTTTCGAGATCGTTGCGGTGAACGACCTTACGGACGCGGGGACGCTTGCGTATCTTTTGAAATTCGACTCGGTGTACGGGCGCTACGGACGGATGGTGAACGCGGCGGATACGGCCATTGTCGTGGACGACCTCGCAATACCGGTGTTCGCGGAAAAGGACCCCGTGAAGCTTCCCTGGGCAAAGCTCGGCGTTGATGTCGTTATCGAGGCAACGGGATTTTTTACCTCGGCGGAAAAAGCGAAAGCGCATCTTGATGCCGGCGCGAAGCGGGTGGTGATTACGGCTCCGGCGAAGGGCGACGTGGTGACGGCGCTCGTCGGCGTGAACGACGACCGCTTCGCGAATGCGGGCCCGATGACCGCCAATGCTTCCTGCACCACGAATTCCGTGGCTCCGATCATGGCGATTCTGAAAGAATCGCTCGGCGTCACCAAGGCCGCGCTGGCGACGGTGCATGGCTACACCGCGACCCAAAAACTCGTGGACGGGCCGGATGCGAAGGATCTGCGGCGAGGCCGTGCGGCCGCCGCGAACATCGTCCCCTCGACCACGGGCGCTGCCGAAGCGGTCATTCAAGCGATCCCCGAACTCAAAGGCAAGTTCGATGCGATTGCGATTCGCGTTCCGACCATCGCCGGCTCGCTTTCCATCATCACCGCGCTTGTCGCCCGTGCGACAACGGCCGAAGAGGTGAATGGCATCTTTGAAAAAGCGGCTGAAAATCCGCGCTGGAAGAAGACCGTGAAAGTTACGGATGTCCCGCTCGTCTCCACCGACATCATCGGCGAGCCCTTTGGCGCGATCGTGGACGCGGGGTTGACCCGCGTCACCGACGGGAATCTCGTCCAGGTCTACTCGTGGTACGACAACGAGGCGGGCTATACGGCGACACTGATTGAGCATATGCGGAGGGTAGTGAGTCATTCCATTTGAGGAGTTTTGCCGAACTTCTGATAGAATAAGAATGAAATGAGTTCCATTTCCATCCATCCATCCATCCATCCATCCATCCATCATTTTTTGATATAAGAGCTGGGATTCTCCCATTTCGTGGGTTCTCTGGGCCTTTTTTAAGGGGACATTTTTATAATTACGTTGAGTTGCTCCTACTCTTTCATCCAAAACCAGAAGCTATTTTGTACGTCTTCGCCTAAGCGATAGGCGTCGGCGTGAGAAAGAACGCCAAGGTATGAACACAGCGATCCGAAAAGTGTCACCTCGCTCATCGCGCCGTCGCGGTACGCAGAGACCCGCGCTTTCAATCTTCGAAACATCCGGCGTTCCGTCTTGGTCCTCAGAACAATATGGTGCGGCAGAATAATATAGCCGAGAAAATCAACACCTTGTCCGTGTTTTTGCAGAGTGACTTTGCCCGGATGCAGTTCCAGATGGAGTTTTTCTTTGAGAAATGTGCGCATGCGCGGAAGGAGCTCGCCAAGATATTCTTTGTCGCTCGCAACGATCACGAAATCGTCGGTGTATCGCGCGTAGTATTTCACCCGAAGCGTATGCTTCACGAACTGATCAAACTCATTCATGTAGATGTTCGCAAAAATTTGGGACGTGAGATTGCCGATGGGAAGTCCACGCCGTTCAAAAAGGTTCGGTCTCGTCGTGGCAAAACTTTCGATAACTTCGCGAAGAAGCCGCATCGTATCATCGTCTTTAATACGTTTATCTAGAATTCGGAGTAAAACATCATGGTCAACTGAACCAAAGAATTTCCGCACGTCGCATTTCAACGCATAGCACGGTTGCGTTTCGTTTCGGCTTACCGTGCGGATCATTTTAGCAAGCTTTTTCATGCCTTTATGGGTGCCTTTTCCGATGCGACAGGAAAACGAAGTCGGGATAAACGTTTCCTCGAAAATTGGATTCAGAACCTTAAAGATCGCGTGATGCAGTATTCGGTCGCGCACCGTCGCTTTATGGATGCGCCGCAGCTTGGGATCGTGGATCCAGAATCCTTCATACGGACCGTGACGATAGGCTTTGGCAGCAAGCTCGCGGCGCAATGCAAAAATGTGCTGCTCGACATACTGTTCGAACAACGCAACATCCGGTTTGTTCCGTTTGTCGCGTTTGAACGCTTCCCAAGCCGCGAAAAGATTTTCCGGCGAAATGATTAGTGGAAATATGTTTCGATATACCTTCATATGAACGATCTCGATATTCCAATTTTCAAGAAAACGTACGACCTGTATAAAACCTTTTACGGTTATCGCGCCTCGGTTCCGAAACAGGATCGCTATACCATCTGGCAAAAATGCGAGGAACTACTGCTTGAAGTACTGGAAGGCATTCTTTATGCAAGTCAAACCACGAAAGTCGAGAAACTCCCATTTCTTGAGCGCGCCAGTATGAAACTGAATTTCCTCCGCGTGTTCATTCGTCTGATGAAGGACATAAAAGCCATTGATAGCAAGAAATACATTGCCACCGAGGCGAACCTCGATGAGATCGGCCGGATGCTCGGCGGGTGGATTCGGTCCACGAAAGAACGATAAAGAAACTTGCCCACCATGTGGTGGGCAAGTTTCGCTGAGGAGGGACTTCGGAAGGAAGGCGGACGAAGAGCCGTAGTGCTCGTTCGGGTTTGAGACGTGATCCGTGTTGAACCTCACCTTGCCGTCGTCGAAGTTCAGGTACGGAGCCTTCGAGAACTCGCCGTCAGCGTCGGGAAAATTGCCCCTGCCCATCTGAGGCACCGGACTTCGAGGTTTACCCTCCGACGAATGTCGGAGCTATATCCTCTCAATCCTGAACTTTATTTGGCAGTAGTCCCGCAAAGCGGAACACCTGCACCAGGCAAGGACAAGCAGTAGTCTCCTCAACACAACACGCTCTTAGAAGCCCCGCCGTCGCATTCTCCATCGAGTTGGTTTTGAAGCGAACGGTGGTCTTGCCGCAGCATACCCATATCGGCATATGCTTTGGCGGGCAAGCGTAACCGCTAAGACTCTGGTTGCTTGATCTCTTTTGAAGAGAGAGCCGGCGACGGCAATCCGTGAACGGCCGTCCATGAACCGGATTCAAGGGAAGTATACCGAGAAAAGTAATTTCATAAAAGAGAAGGGGGGCCATCCACGACTGTGTGGATGACCCCCGGAAAATTTGCGCCGAACGCAGGGATCAAGGAACGAGCGATCGAAAGATCCAAGCGTTCGAGCAATCAAGGCGCGACTACTGCGGAAGGAAGGCGGACGAAGAGCCGTAGTGCTCGTCCGGGTACGAGACGTGATCCGTGCCGAACCCCACCTCGCCGTCGTCGAAGTCCAGGAACGGAGCCTCCGAGAACTCGCCGTCAGCGTCGGGACTGTACTCGTCGCCGGCGGGGTCGGTGTGCAACTGCTCCCAGCGAACGTACCGCTCGGGATGGGTGAGCGCCCGGCACCCTTCGGCCACACCGCCGAGACCGAACTCCTGGGCCAGGAAGAGCTCGCGGGCCCGGAGCACGGACTCGCCACGATGGCAGAGTCCTGCCTGGCTCGGAACGATGATGAAGTCGCCGGGCTGGAGGGTCTTCACGACCTTCTCCATGCGGGCGGTGCGATCGAGCTGACGGAGATGCTTGGGGCCGATGGCGCCGGCGCAGTAGTTGTAGAACGTTCGGGACGCGGCGATGCGGTCGAGCACCTGCTGGAGAGCAGCATGGTAGTCGCCGAAGACCTCCCACCAGACATAGACGAGCGGCCCTTCAATCCACTTCGGGAGACTCGGCTTGATGCTGTCGTACCAGGCCTGCCCGTGGTCGAGCGCCCACGCCGCGTTGAGGTTGGAGAAATGCGTGAGCAGTCCTTCCACCTGGGCCCTGATGGACTTCGGGCCGCGATACTCGAGCGGATAGACGTAGGTCGACTTGACCACCTGGTCGGCGTAGCGATCGCTCACCGACAGGTCCTTGAGTGCGGCGAGCGCGGCTCGCTCGATCGCGGCCTGGTAGTCGTCGCCGCGCTCAATGACGCGCTGGGCGCCAGGATTGTCGAGGCTGGCTTCCTTGAGCGCGTTCTTGGCGGCACGCTTGGTCGCGTCCACCGTGAAGCGGATCAACTGCTCTCCCTGCCCTGACGTGATCGGCAGTGTCGTCATC
>Ga0209542_10010288_pt1 | contig 16923 bp, 16 predicted proteins | sample RifCSPhighO2_01_FD_184028 | JGI IMG/M metagenome (GOLD analysis project Ga0209542, IMG submission 184028) | Soil microbial communities from Rifle, Colorado - Rifle CSP2_plank highO2_0.1 (SPAdes) (version 2) | ecosystem: Environmental > Terrestrial > Deep subsurface > Rock core/Sediment ...
ATAAAGATAATTTTCTGAATTTTATTTTGGGCGCATGATCAGGGCTTTTCTCCAAAGAATATCAAAGATTGAGGATTTGAGGGGGGATTTTCAGGATTTATATTTTACTTTCTTGTGCTTTTTGTTTTTTCGCAGCTTGTTGTTTGAGTTGCATTTCTTTTCCTTCTCTTTCTCTTTCTCCTTCGACTTCTCTATTTCGTGCATCATCAATAAGGCTTTGATTTACGGCTAGAGGATCTATTTCTGATGGAGTCAGGGGATTACCAACGGCATTTCTTCTTGTCAGTTCAACGGGACCAAGGGATTGTTTGGGGGTAGGGCTAATCTCTTTTGGCTGTTCAGGTTTAAATTCTGGCATATGTTGTTACCTCTGAAATAATTCTACATGAACTTATAACAAAAGTCAAGTTTTCGGCTGCGCTCAGGACCTTTGGTCGGATGTTGAATAATTGGTTTGCCAAATTTTATTAAATTTTCTTTCTTTTCTCTCCGCCAGCCTTTAATCTGTTTTTCTCGTCTGCGAGCTTCGAGTAATGTCGAAAATTCTTCTTTGTAAGATAATTCAAAAGTTTTGTTTCTTTTTGTGAATTCTGCACCATCTCCGGATATATGTCTTTCAATTCTTGATTTCATATCTGAAGTTACGCCTACATATAAATGATTTTTTGGATTTTTAAGAATATACAAGAAAAACATGGATTTAAAGATAAGTGCCCTTCGATAAACTCAGGGCCCTTCGTCTTCGCTCTGTGTCGAAGACCCTGAGCTTGCCGAAGGGTCGGGGTGCTGGGAATTGGACCCAGTCTACGGAGTCCCGAACCCCGCGTACTACCGTCATACTCCACCCCGATTGTGTCCCTGGAGGGAATTGAACCCCCATAGTCCCCTTAGGACGGGGCAATTCTATCCGTTGAATTACAGGGACAAAAATCAGAATCCTTGAAGTTAGAAATTAGAATTTTTGACTTTGAATTTTTGACATCTTGATTTCAAGAATTCAAGAAATCGAAATGTCGAGGTCAAAAACATCAAAAATCTCATACCTCAAGACATCTACGTTGTATTTTAGCACAAAAGAAATTAGAATAGGGCACATGACAAAATCAGATGCCATAAAATTTGTAATTATTCGCAGTATTGGGAATTTTTTGGTGCTGTTTGCGATTTTCGGAGTCCTTGCTACTTTTGGCCCTGCTTTATATTATGAAGCGCAATATAGAATTATTCAAATTCGGGGAGTTCGTTTTTCGATTAGTAATGTTCAGATTTTTTCTTCTCAAAAAATTAAGCCATCTGTTGATTTTGCAGACATTTTATCCGGACCAAAAGAACAAATTATGACACCAATTGATCCATTATTTAGTATTTTGATACCTAAAATTGGAGCAAATGCCAGAATTTTTCCAAATGTAGATCCAGCTGATCCCGATATTTTTTTGCCGGTATTGCAAAATGGAGTTGCGCATGCGAGGGGAACTGTTTTTCCCGGGCAAAAAGGCAATATTTATTTATTTGCGCATTCAACTGATAATTTCTGGAATGCAGGGCGTTACAATGCGGTATTTTATCTTCTAAAAGATTTAAAAGTTGGGGATGATGTAGTGATTTTCTATCAAAACGCAAGACATAATTACAGGGTAACAAAATTGGGAACTGTCAGTCCGCAAGAAGTTTCATTTATAACTCATGCGCAGGCAGGAAAAGAATTATTGATTCTGCAAACTTGCTGGCCGCCGGGAACTACATGGCAGAGACTTTTGGTGTTCGCAGAACCAAAGTGAAATTTCTAATTTCTAATTCTTAATTTCTAATCAATTTCAAATGACTAAATGTTTAAAAATTAGAACATTAAAGCATTTAGATTTCATTAAAAATTTAAAATTTTAAATTTAAAATTATTTTAATCCTATCGTATAAAGGTTTGGACTGATGGCGGGGTTGCCAAGATCAGTCAGCATTAAAATTTTTGATCCGTCCGGCCATGGAAAAACATAATTATCAACAAAAGGTCCTGCATAAACAGTTGTTTTATTTAGCCCGTCATAATCCATAATGCTTATCTTTCTATCATTAACAAAGATTAAATGCTTTGAGTCAGGAAACCAAGTCAGGGAAAGCTCTTCAGGCATAGAATCTAATATCTTAAAATTTTTATCCTCTCTTAGATCATAAACATAAATGTTTCCTTTATTGATTTGACGTTCCTCTTGTGTTGAATTAGCGCCTATTATACGAGGACTGATGATTAAAGGCAAAGTAACAGCCTGCGTTGCAGTATAGAGAATTTTTGTTTCATCTTCGGACCAAGATAATATTTGAAAGTTTTCCTTTATTAAATTTTTCAATTTTGCTTTAAATCCTAATAATTGAGACATATCTTGTTTTTCTTTCTGCAAAGCCCAAGTAATTTGAGTGTTTGCTAAAGTTGCTGTTATATCTTGAGGATTTTCATTAAAATTTGTTTTTAGTAGGTAAGTTGTCTCAGTGTCTGGTCCTGCCGAAATTGTCGCAACAAGCTCTTTAGCATCGGGAGACCATGAAAGCTTGGCTTTGGAAAACGCATCAATGGTATCCTCTGCTATTTGCGTTGATGAACTTTGCAGAGTAAGTATAGGCCGCAAACTCATATCCAATACATATACCCCATTTTTTCTAGGAGAATCAGATGATGACGCGGTATAAGCGATTTTAGTACGGGATGGATCCATAACCGGATTGCTAATCCCGGCATCAGTTATGTTGTCAAGTTTTGGGGCGGTAGGGAGTAAAAGAGCATAGGCTGTTGACACAACCTCTTTTTCGATTTTAATTTTCTTTTTCCATGGGAAATAACCTGATTTGACAATCTTTATGTCGTATTCGCCAGGCGCAAGATTAACGGTATTGTTAGTAGCGGAAGTTAAATGATCGTTAATGTAAATTCCCGCTCCATCCGGCGAACTGGTCGCCGCCAGCAATCCTGTGCCTGAAATTCCTATTTTCCCGTCTCCAAGACTAAAATTATACCCCTTACCGTACATTACAACAGCTATTGTTCCTGTAATTAGCAATAAAAGCGTAACAAGATAAATGCTTATCTTCTTTATCATCGAGATTATTATACCACTTCGGTTTGCGCTATTGCAATTTGCAAGAGAAGAAGTATATAATCAGAAATACAAGGCTAAAACCATTTTTGACACACTTTATAGATAGATTGATGTAGATAAATTGACCTAATTAATCTAATTTTTAAGTTGGAGTTTTAATGTCTATTTAGGTCAATTAGAAATTAGTAATTAGAAATTTAATATTATGTTTTCTTTTTCGGGCAAAAGAATTGGAATAGATTTGGGGACTGCGAATACCTTAGTTTATCTTGTTGGGGAGGGAATTGTTCTGAATGAACCTACAGTTGTTGCGGTAACTGCGGAAGAGAATAGGGTGGTTGCGGTGGGGCGGGAAGCAAAAGAAATGCTGGGCAGAACTCCTGGAAATATAGTTGCGCTTCGGCCTCTTCGGGATGGAGTGATTGCGGATTATACTATAACAGAGGCAATGCTTTCTTATTTTATAGACAAGGCGGCTGGCCGTTCGAGATTTTTCAAGCCAGAGGTAATGGTTTGCATCCCGTCCGGAGTAACCCAAGTGGAAAGGCGGGCGGTGCTGGACGCAACCATGGCGGCTGGGGCAAAAATTGCATACTTGATCGAAGAGCCCTTGGCTGCCGCAATTGGCGCCAAAATTCCCATTGCTCAAGCTGCTGGGCACATGGTAGTTGATATCGGCGGAGGCTCAACCGAATCAGCTGTCATATCTTTGGGAGGGGTGGTCGTGCATAATTCCGTTCGGGCAGGAGGAAACAAAATAGACGAAGCAATAGCAAGCTATATCAAGAAAAAATATAATCTTCTTGTTGGAGAGCGAACTGCGGAGGAAATAAAAATTACAATTGGAAATGCGCTTATTGAGGAGAATAAGACTGCCGAAAAAATGGAGATAAAAGGTCGGGATACCGTAACGGGTTTGCCTCGCACAATTGAGCTTACGGAAATACAAATTAATGAAGCTATTAATCCTGTTCTGATTCAAATTGTTGGCGCGGTTAAGGGAGTTTTGGAACAGACTCCGCCGGAATTAGCTTCGGATATCATAGATAAGGGAGTTGTAATGAGCGGGGGAACATCTCTTATAAAGAATTTTGACAAGCTCATGACCAAGCTAACCGGCGTTCCTTGTCATGTTGCGGAAGATGCTCTTTTGTGCGTAGCCAAAGGAACAGGAGTAGCGCTTGAAAATATAGAGCTTTACAAGAGAAGCATCAGCAAGAAATAAAATTGACCTAATTATCCTAATTTACCTAATTCCTAAGTTAGGAATTGGGACTTGATTAGGTAATTAGAAATTAGAGTAATTAGAAATTTTTATCTTATAATATTTGTTAGTGATTTTTTCAAAGCTGTGAAAATTATGAAAAACTAAGATTTTTCACAGAGCCATAGATTTATAGTATTTCATTATTGCATCAAGTGAAACTTAATATTTTTAAGCCTTGCAAGAGCAAGCGTTAAGAACGAAATTTGAGCATATTAAATGTTCAAAATAGGATGAAACAACACTTTTTAAAAGAGGTAATGCAACTTATAGTGTGAAATATATGCTTGAGAAAAAAAACATACTAGGCGTTGGTATAACAAACGCTACTAAAAAAGAAATCCTAGAGTATGTTGTTAAAAGTCTTGAAAATTTCAAAAAAAAGTTCTTTATTGTTACCCCAAACCCCGAGTTCCTAGTCTTTGCAAGTAAAGATTCTAGGTTCAAAAATATCTTAAATATGGCGGATTTAGCCTCAGCGGACGGTATTGGACTGGTACTTGCTGCCAAAATTTTAGGCAAATCATTGAAAGAGCGTTTCGCCGGGATAGATGTTGTTGAAAGTCTCTGTAAGGAGGTATCGGAAAAGCCTATAACAGTAGGCTTTCTTGGGGGTGGGGGTGGAGTAGCAGAGAAGGTGTCGGACTGCTTACGGAAAAAGTATCCCGGATTGAAAGTTAGTTTTGTCGGAGAAGAATGGTCGAATGGTGTAAACGCTCGGCAACCGCGTGTTTCAGATGACGCTCGGCTGCCAAATTCTGAAAACAAAGTGTTAAATTCTGCCTCGCTAAGTAAAAGTCGGCTCCAATCAGGACTCAAGCCGACTTTTAGTTCATCTGAAAACGGATTGTCTCGCTTTAACAATTTAACAATAGGCATTCTCTTCGTTGCTTTCGGTGCGCCCAAACAGGAATTTTGGATTAGTGAAAATTTAGACAAAATTCCGGTCAAAGTTGCCATCGGAGTTGGGGGAGCTTTTGATTATATAAGCGGTAAAATACCAAGAGCGCCGGCATTTTTGAGAAATATCGGGATGGAATGGCTGTTCCGTTTACTAGTCCAACCCTGGCGTATCAAACGCCAGCTCGCATTAATAGAATTTATCTGGTTAGTTATCAAAGAAAAATTAAGTAAAAATTGATATATTGCTTAATCTCTTGATATATTGCTATACTTTCTGTTATATCAAAACTTAATGCACTTGACGAAATGGAAATTATGTTATAATTGTGTGAATGAAAATTTTATACTTACAGACTTTTCCGTTATTTGGTTCGGGATCCGGAACCTACGCGAGAGAATTAGCTGAAGAAGTTGCGAAAAAACATGAAGTTGCTATGGTTGCGCCGGAAGACAGACAGCTTGCAGGTGTAAAAATGTACAAAGTTAATCTTCCTATAAAAATTGCATTCACAGGACATCCCGAATGGCCGGATTGCAAGATGTATACGAAGGTCGGAGGAAAGGAGCTGTCTGCCAATTATCTCGCATATTTTCAAAAAACAATAGAAGCTGTTAATGATTTCCAGCCAAATATTATCCATGTTCATCATCTGATGCCTCTTACTTGGATTGCGAGATTTGTCAAAATTGCATACGGACTTAATTTTATAGTTACTGTTCATGGCTCCGAATTGCCAACTCTTGAAAAAGATAAAAGATATCCGTTTTTGACATCGGAAGCATTGCATAAGGCTGTACGTATAATTCCGAATAGTTTTTGGACAAGGGATTGGATGAATAGAGTGCTGAAAGACGGATTTGGCGATCAAATAAGGGTAATACCCGGCGGCGTTGACATCGATGAGTTTAAGAAGGTTGACACAGAGGATATAGATAAAAGATTTAATCTTAAAAACAAAAGAGTAGTTGTCTTCGCGGGGAAACTTACGCCTTACAAAGGAGTTAAGTATCTAATTTATGCTGCCAAAAAGATAAAAGGGGAAGTTTTAATTCTGGGAGATGGATCTGAAAGAAAAAACTTAGAAGAAATTGTAAATCGAGAAAAAATTAACAATGTTAGATTTATCGGTCATCTGGGAAACGATACTAAATTTCTTGTTAAGTTTTATAGTCGCGCGGATGTTTTTGTGGCGCCAAGTGTTTGGGATGAGCCTTTAGGGCTTGTTATTCTTGAAGCAATGGCTTGTGAAACTCCGGTTGTGGTTACCAGAAAGGGGGGAATACCTTTGGCTGTTAAAGACGGCAAAAACGGTTTGTTTATAAGATCAAGAAATGCAAATGATATTGCCGAAAAAGTTAATTATTTATTGCAAAATGACGAGAGGCGTTTAAAAATGGGTCAGAAGGCCCGCGAAATTGCTGTAGAAAAATTCAGCTGGAAAATAATCGCCCAAAAGTTTATTGATAAATACGAAAAATTCGCCACATATCCAAAGAAATAAGTTTTCTTTACTTAACAGTAAAATTACACTATTATTAAATTATTAATGAGAATTGCGATATTGGGTTCGGTGGCTCTTCCTGTTCCGCCGCCGGCTCAAGGAGGAACAGAATGGATTGCTTATTATCAAGCGAAGGGTTTAGCAGAGCGCGGTCATCAAATTTTGCTTCTTGCTGCAAGGGGAACATCGAAAGGTTTTGACAGCGTTCCTAATATAAAAATAGTGGAGGTTGGTGGCGGAGATGTTGTTTCCGGAAGCAATGCAGAAAGAACATTTGATCCTGCTTTGGTTGAGGGTTCACGCAAAATCCGTTTGGAAATAGTATATTTAACCCAAGCAGCAAAAGCTCTCATGGACCATAAAGACGAATATGAAATTGTTCTTAACAACATGCGGGGCGAGACTCTTTTTTTGCCGATCGCAAGGCTTCTCAATAAGTCTTTCGTAAATGTTATGCATTTAGATTTATTTCCAGAACTTGCAGAAACATTTTTGGACTTTAAAGCTAACATTATTACAATCAGCAATGCCCAGCGAAAGGATTTTCCAAACCTTAATTATCTTGATACAGTTTATAACTGCGTTGATGTTGATAAATTCACATTCAATGGCGCTCCGCAGGATTACCTTCTGATGGTGGGATCAATTGGTAGACACAAAAATCAAGGGGAAGCAATCGCAGTTGCAAAAGAATTGGGCATGAAGTTGGTTTTGGCAGGCAAAATAAGAGACCAAGATTATTTCGAGGAGTTAAAGAAAGACATTGATGGGGGGAAAATAAAACACATAGGAGAAATTGAGTTTGAGGAAAAAGTTAAACTTTATCAAAATGCGAAAGCTTTTATTTTTCCGATTAAATGGGAAGAACCTTTTGGACTGGTAATGATTGAGGCAATGGCGTGCGGAACACCTGTTGTTGCGTATAATCATGGCGCGGTTTCAGAAGTTGTAGCTGATGGTTTGACCGGTTATGTTGTAGATAATCATAGTCAAATGATAGAAGCGGTTAAGAAAATTAGCGTTATTGATAGGGCTGCTTGCCGAAAGCACATTGAGGAAAATTTTACTATTGAAAAAATGATAGACGGATACGAGAAAGCACTACAGACATTAATATAAATTATGGCTGACGGAGCAACGAACTGTCCAGAAATAAGTTTAGCTTCGCAAGGAGAGTCCTTGCGAAACAAAGAGCATCTTCAAAAAGCACCTCTTGATACGGTTGTCGTATGCGGGATGGGACCGGTAAAGCTGCAGGATGTTCAGGGATCAGAACGGCTTTATCCTCTCCAGCCTTATAACCGTCCAAATGCAATTGCGGCAAAGTTGCTTGCAAGTAACAATATTACAGATTTGGTAATTACAAGCGGAACAAAAACCGCCAGACACGACAAAAAGGATTTAACAGATGTAGAGCAAAGAGAGCTTGCAACAAGCGAAGGTAAGTTATTAGCAGATACTTACGATCGTGCAAGGGGTAAAGGGGTAACTTCTGAGGGAGGGGAGCGTGCAGACCAAATTATTGAAATAGACTCGTCTGCCAAGACTACTTTTGACAATATAATTCAAGCTCTTAATTTGCTTGATCAAAGAGCTGGGGGGTATTGGAGCGGAAATCTTGCTGTTTTATCTGCGGATTTTCATGGACCGCGCATTAAAGAAATTTTAACTGCTTTTGGAATAAAAAATAGTCGTGTGTTATCGGCAGAAAAAGTTTTGATTCATTATGGTTATAGGGGTGATAGGCTATATCCTGCTGGCGACTTTGGATATGGAAAGTCATACGAAGAATTTGAGGAAGATGTTTATAGGGGACAGCCTGCTGGACTTGAAAATTTACAAGATAATCCTTCTTATGTTACCTTCGAACTTGCAAAAATACAGTCAAACAGACGATTACAAGAGATAGCAACTAATCTTAAAGCATATTATGCTAAGAAAAATATTCCCCTACCCCAAGCATATGAAGAGATTCCGTTAGAATACAACGATCAATTTGATTACGAATTCTTGAGATCACATTTATTGCAAATTCAATTTTCCAAGCATGGATACAATGGGGAGGAGTATAAGGGTGAAGATGGCGTTAAACATTATAGGGAGTTAGCTGCCATGGTTGGAAAGGAAACAGAAGCGTTTTTACAGCCTGCGCCTTCGCTATGAAAATTATGAAAGTTCTTTTTGCGGGTTATGAATCTGCGCCTTATTATAAGCGCGGAGGATTAGGGGATGTAATGGAATCTCTGCCTAAAGCGCTTCAGGGGATTGGCGTTGATGCCCGGGTTACGATACCTTATTACAGAGAAATAAAAAAGCAGTATCACATTAAAAAAGAAGGGGAGTTTTATGTTGACTTTAATGGCAAAAAAGAACACATAGGAATTTACTCGGAAAAATATTCAAATGTTCCCTTCTATTTCTTGGAAAACATACGTTATTTATCCCTAAGCAGGGCAAAAGATAAAACTAAAAGAATGGGACAATTCGCTTTTTTTGATCTGGCGATTGTTGAGTTTATCCGTTGGTTGGGAGAACATCATAAATGGCGCGTAGACATTGTTCACCCCAATGACTGGCATACTGCTCTTATTCCTCTTATTTTAAAAAAGAGAAAACTCGAAATTCCAACTCTTCTGACAATTCACAACCTTTTATATCAAGGGGTCGGTTCGTTGAAAGTTTTGGATATGCTTGATATTCAGGATGAAGAAGCAAAAACGCTGAAAAGGGGAGTGCCTGCCAATGAAATGAATATTTTGGGTGAAGGGATTGTCCATGCAACGCGAGTGTCAACTGTTTCCCCAACTTACGCTAAGGAAATTGCTAAAGCAGAGCACGATCATAATCCGATCTCGCCGTTTCTTATAAAAAGAAGAGATGAAGGATTGGGGAAAGACGACCCGCTTCGCCACGAGGCGAGAAAAATAATAGGAATTCTTAACGGAATAGACTATGATGTTTGGAATCCAACAAAAGACGAGATTATTTTTCATAAATTTGATATTGATAATTGGGAAATTGGCAAAAAAGACAATAAGGATGATTTGTTAAGAAGTTTGGGTTTGGAAGACCGGCCTACATTTTGTTTTGTGGGGAGAATGGCTGTTCAAAAAGGTTTGGACATTTTAATAAAAGCAGTTGAGAAGGCTGCGCCTTTGGATATTAATTTAATAATTTTAGGTTCGGGAGACACCAGAATTCAGGCAAGTATTCTAAAGATGGCGGAAAAATTTCCATGGATTAGGGCAGAACTTCTTTATAGCGAGGATCTGGCGCACAAAATTTACGCGGGATCGGATTTTATTGTTATCCCATCCCGATATGAGCCTTGCGGACTTATTCAAATGATTGCGATGAGATATGGAACAATTCCCATCGCTTCAGACACAGGTGGACTGCATGATTCCATCTCAAACGGCAAGAATGGATTTCTTTTCAAAAAAGGAAAATCGGCACGCTTGAAGCGGGTGATAAAACATGCGCTGAATATCTATAAAGATAGCATTAGGTATAAAAAGATGGTACAGCAGGCAATGAAAAAAGATTTTTCGTGGGACAAAAGCGCGAAATTATATAAAAAGTTGTATGAGGAGATGATAGCGGTTCATAGCTGATAGTTCATGGTTAATAGATAAATTATATTTTATGGACTTTACTTTTTTGCAGAATCCCCTAAGTAAAAAATGGATTATTTTGTCCCCGAGGAGGGCGCAAAGACCCGATATTAGCCATGGAATAGAGCCTGCTTGTCCTTTTTGCGTTGGAAAAGAAGGCAATAGTAAGGAGGTTTATCGTTTTCCTGATTTAGCTTCGCAAGGGGACGCCTTGCGAAGCTGGAGGGTTAGGGTTGTAAGCAATAAATATCCTTTTGCTCCCATTCATGAAGTTATTATTCATTCTCCAGATCATGATAAAAATTTTGGCGAGTTATCTTTATCTCAAGTTGAGCAAATAATCCAAACATATAAACAGCGTTACAATGCGCATCGGAAAAACGGGCAAGTATACATCTTTCATAATAGGCATAAGAGTGGGGGAGAAAGTTTGCCTCATCCTCACAGTCAGCTTGCGGTAATTCCGTTTGAAATCGAGTCAGATATTCCGTTGCTTGCTGCGCCTCAAGATCAAGAAACATATGCTACGAACAGTTTTGTTATCTATTGTCCGCTTGTATCTCAATGGCCGGATGAAATCTGGGTAGCGCCGAAAGAGCGCGGAAGAATGTTCGGGGAAATAAAAGATACGGAAATTACAGATTTGGCAATCATACTGCCCCGTTTAATACGGATTTTCAACCTTCGCCATGGTTTGGAATTTCCATTCAATTTCTATATTTATCCGGGAGGAGATTGGTATTTGCGCATTATCCCAAGAGTAAAAGTTCTGGGTGGTTTTGAAATTGGAACAGGCATTTTTATAAATACCCAAGACCCAAAAGAAACAATGGAATTTATAAAAGAACATTTCGAGAATCCGAATGAGGACAAAATAAAAACCATCCACCATGCAATCTATCACAAGAGAGTTTAAAAATAATTCAAAGCTCAAATTTTAGAATTCAAAATGAAAAATTAAATTAAAGGTAGAAATCTTTTTTAGCCTCTCACTTGACAAAGCGATCGCATCAAGAATAGTGAAGCTAAGCAAGTTTTATTCCTTGAAATTCAATTAGAGATGTTCCTATCAATTGGGAGTTTGGGAATTATTGCAATGTCTGACTAGGAACGGATTAAGATTTGAAGTTGACATAGGCGTAGACTTTGTCTTTGTGTACTCTCACAATGCCATTGTCTATTAAAAATTCCTGATTTGTTCTGGGCGTTGGATGGACAACAATCTTTTCTTTTATAAGGGAAATAAAGCTTTCATGTTGGGGTAAAACATCGAAGATTCCCTTATCGTTAATAGAGGTTATTGCAAAAGCAGGACCCTTGTACAAAACTTTGTCTTTATTGCGTACAACAACTACGAAATTAGCGGGATTATTCATATGACATTACGAAACTGCTAAGTCTTTCATGCTTGCGATAAAGCTAAATTTATCATCCGTTGCAGCGTCGTATTTGCCCTTCAGTAAATTATCCACATCCGCAACAGTTGTTTCGCGGGGCACATAAGCTCCCTTTCTTCCTGTTTGATTTTCTGTAACAAAAAAGTTTTGAGTCATAAAATTGCGAAGCTTTTTTGCTCTTTCATAAGTCAATTTATCGCTTGGCGAGAGCTCCGATTCTCCAACCAAAGATACAATTCTATCTAAAGCAGTTGCCTGTTTTAATAAATTCAGCGCTTTGAGGGCAACTTCATAATGAAACTGTCCTACTGTTTCCGGATTCAAATTTGCAGAGGAAGAAGATAGAAGATCAATTGCAGGCAGCAGTCCTTCCTGATAGATATTTCTTGACAGCACAACCGATGAATCCAAGTAAGGAAAAATTGCCTGCACGCCTTGGTCCAGAATATCGTCGTTGGGAATATAAATTGCTTCAATCGATGTTATCGAATTATCTTTGTTGGAAACCAGTCTTTCATGAAAAGAAGCCATTTCGGAAGTTAATGTTGACTGATAGCCGTCTTCGGATGGAATAGTATTCATTAAAATCGATAGCTCATTACCGGCTTGAGCAAATCTGAAAACATTATCTATGAAAAATAGAACATCTTTTTTCAGACTGTCTCTAAAGTATTCAGCCAAAGTTACAGCTGTAAATCCTGTTAAAAATCTAACAGCAGGATTTTCTCCCATTGTGCCTAAAATAAGAGATACCATTGGCAGAACTTCTTTTGCAGCAAGAGTTTCGTAAAGCTCATGTCCCTCCCTAATTCTTTCTCCGACTCCTGCGAAAACCGAAACTCCTTTTCCCTTGTGAAGAACAACAACATTGTGAATAATTTCAGTCAGCAAAACTGTTTTCCCAACGCCCGCTCCTCCAAAAAGCCCTATTTTCCCGCCCCTAATCATTGGAGACAAAAAGTCAATTGCTTTAATCCCCGTTTCTAGAATTTCCTGATGCTTTACTATTTCGCTGTAATCCAGCCCTTTGTCATAAATAGGCTTCACGCCTTCCTTTTTTATCTCTCCAAGTCCGTCAATCGGTTCGCCGAATATATTCATTGCTCTTCCCAGCACATTTTGACCTATCGGAATCATGATTGGCTTTCCTGTGCTTGTAACTTTGAGACCTCTATGTAATTTGTCGGTTGAATGAAAGCAAAAACTTAAAAAAGAAGATGGGCCGGATGCTAGGGCCACCTGCATTCTAACATTAGGATCATTTTCGAGAACCAAAATGTCATGAATGTTGGGCTGATTCTTTTTGAACTCAACCTCGATGATTTGTCCTTGAATGCCTATTATTTTCCCAAAATTATCCATAGTTCTTGTTTGGCTTCGGAAACAGAAATTTTCTTGTCGACGGTTCTTATTCTTTATTGTTTACGCTTGCGTTATTAATAACTCTTAATAACCTTGGATGCGCAACCTGATCCTTATCGACTTACGAAAATTTGCTTCCTTCGCCCTAATTTTATTTCCAGAGTCTCATGCTTGCGAATTTCTCCAATTGCCTTTTGTTGCTTTCCTGATGCTTGATTCTCGCAGCTGCAAGAATAACTTGTTTCAGTCTGTTTTTGGTATTTTCAGATGCGAAATCCAAGGAAACCATGCGGGCTGCAAATTTAGCAAGTTCGGATTCGAATATGGTCTGCTGGAAAATAGAACCAAAAATTTCTTTTTCAAAAAATTCCATTATTTTTTGCAGCGAAGGCTCAAAAAAATATTTAACAGGCGGATTTTCTCTTTTTTCCCATGGAAGAGGATCTCCTGAGATACTTGTAATAATTGGCGATTGGCTGATAACGGTATTAAATTGCTCATAGAAAACAAGCACTCTTTCGTATTGAATGATGTGCTCAACGATTTTTTTTAATATCTCGCTGTCAATTCTATTGTCCGGACAGTCGAAATAACTGACAGGAGCAGATGTCCTGTCCGCCTTAAACATTTCAAGCCCAAGTTTTCCTATAATTGCAACATCACCGGGTTCTTTTTTGATAGAATTAATAAAAACATCGTAGGTTTTTCGAATGATGTCTCCATAAAGACCTGTGTTTGCGGAAACAAATACATATAGAGTTTTACCGTTCCTTTTTATAAAGGTAAGTTTTGTTGGGTCTTTTAGTTTCTTTTTTTTCATAAGAATGACAATCTGATTATTGTAGGACGACTTTACCTGCTGAAAAATCGCATTTATTTCAAGCAGGAAGTCTCTGCTGTCAAGAACAGAGCTTCTAATACGCGCCATTCTTGTCGCGGCAATTTCCTCGTAAGTTTCCAGAATAGTCTGAAGAATAGCGAGAAAATCTTTTTCTTTAATAATCTCTTTTTTAGTTGTCATATTCGTTTATTGGTTTGGGGTCCTGTCAAAAGTAATCCCTCCCGCCAGTACTCTTTTCATTGCGCGCTGTCGGGAGCCCTTCCTCTTTTGCCACCCCTCGCCTAAGCTCTCAGATTTGATAAAAGCTGTTCGCCTTTTTCTCTCATAGTTTTAAGAAAATCATTGAAAGACACAGTATTTCCTATCATTTTGTCGATTTCCCTGTTAAGACTTGGTTTATTATTATAGGAATTAATAATTTTATTTATATCTTCTCCGATTGGCTCTATGTCTTTGTTTTGTAAAATACTGTCCCAGAGAAGACTAAAAAGTAAAAGCTGAAGATTGACAGGCATTGCAATTGATTGTGTCTGGCTTAGAAATTGAACAACCTTTTCTCCGATAGCCAATGTTACTTTCGTGCTGTCTGTTAATTCTGCGCCGAAGTGAGTAAAATTCTGCATTTTTTCGGAGATTGTCAAGAAAGAAAGAATTTCGCGGTTTATGTCTCTTTTTAGAATTGATTGAGTTTGTCTGCCGACTCTAGTTACCGAAAGAAAAGGATTGATAGCGGGACGTCTGCCTTTGGCAAAAAGATCGGAGTCAAAATATAAATGACCGTCTGTCATAGACATAATATTTGTCTGAATATAGCCCGAGAGATCACCCTGCGCAGTTTCAACAACAGGCAGACAGGTGATTGCCTTTTCTCCTTTGGGAGTTTCAAAATTTCCCGCGCGTTCCAGAAGTTTTGCATGTGTATAAAAAATATCCCCGGGGTACGAATTTCTTCCTGGGAATTTTCCCTCCAAAAGAGAAATTTCTCTATAAAATTTTGCATGCGTTGTCAAATCATCAAGCAAAAGTAAAACATCATATCCTTCATCCCGAAAGTATTCGGCTATTGTCATGGCGGCAAACGGAGCCAAATAAGTAAGTCCGATCGGGTCATCAAATCCCGCTGCAACAGTAATTACTTTGTCCGAAATGCCTTGTTTTCGGAAGAATTCTTCAGCATCCTTAATGTCAAGCTGTTTTTTGCCGATTGCGGTATATATGCAGATGTGATTTTGTTTGGCTTGGGCCAAAATCACCTGCATTAAAAAATTTGTTTTACCTGTTTTTCTGTCGCCGATAACTAATTCTCTTTGACCTAGACCAAGCGGCATTACCAAGTCAACAATGGGAACTCCTGTTTCAAATTGCTTGTTGATGGTTTTTCTGGAAAGAATTCCTGAAGCTAAATTATTTATGCCTCTAAACTGCAACGGTTTTTTATAAGCTTTCATTGCGGTCATGGGATTACCAAGCGGATCAATGATTTTTCCCAAAAGCTCGATCCCAACCGGCACTTGGAGCAACTCATCAGTTCTGACTACTCTTGTTCCGTGAGCTACAGGGTCTTTTGAAAAAACAAGTATTTCCGCAATGCTTGGGGTAAAAGATAAAGCTATGCCTACTTTGCCTTCTTCGAAAATAACTATTTCGTCAGGCTTTATTTTTGGCAATCCGCTTACACGTACAATTGCGTTGGAAGCTTCCTCAACAAAGCCGATTTCCTTAATTGAGTCAAGGTAAAAATTAAAATCCTTCATAAATCAGAATACTCAGAAAACTCGGTGAATCAGATTGTCAGAATTTCCGATTATCAGATTTTCTGATGTTCTGAGTGTTCTGAGTTTTCTGAACTATTGCATGAGCTTTTGTATTTCTTGCTTTTTTGTTGCAAATGTATCTTCGATACTTTTTTTGAGGCTATTGTCGAAATATCTTCCGTTGCAAATTACAATTGCTCCTGCCAGAATACTTTCCGAGACTTCAATGTCTAAGATGTAGCCAATACCGATGTTATTGGATATGAAGCTATGGATTTTGTCGATTGTTTTGGAAGATGGATCAAATGCCAGAACAAGATTAACAACTTTAAGTTTTTTAATAATCTCTTTGAGGCTTTCCAAAAAACTTCGGTATAAATCCTTGTTGTTAATATCCAAATTATTCTTTGAGAATGTTTCCATTATTTTTTGAGCATTAGCTTCGCTGATTAAAGACAAAGGCTCGGGCTTTGAAAGCGAAGTCTCAAGCGCATCAATCTCCAAGAGTAAACGGTCAGCGTCCCGCACTGTTTTTATTAATGATATTAGTCCTGAGTACATTGAATCTTCTTTTTTCATGTTTCGAATGCCCCTTCTTTTTTTGCTTTTTCCAGAGATTTCATAATCAAATCTTCATGGTCGGAAAGATTTAGAGCTTTTCCTATTACAATCCTGGATATCTTTTCAAGAAGAGTGTAAATTCCATCATTAATTTTCTTAAGCTCGCTTTCTTTGTAGCTCCCGATTTCTTTTTTTACGATTTCATAATCGGAGTCAATTTTTTTCTTAACCAAAGTTTCGGATGAAACAGTCAGCTGTTCAACAGATTTCCTGAAGCTTTTAATTTCTTCAGATGCGTTTGTTTCGATAGCTTGCGATACATTTTGAAGTATTTCGATATTTTTAGACCTTAGATCCTGAAGGGTTTGGCTATAAAGTTTTGAGAACTCCGCAGTTGCTTTCTCAAGCTGCTTAATCTGAAGTAATGCAGCATGCATAGTTTGTTCATTAAGATTTTCAGAAGCGATATCAGCAGACATATTGGTTTTAGTTATGATATCCAGCGCTTTGCCGTTGGCATCGTCGATAATTCTTAGAGCTTTTTCTCGCGCGTCATCCATGATATTCGTTGGAATTGCGTTATGAAGTTTTTTTATTCTGCGGGAGAAATAGAAAATAACACCTGCGAGCACAGCA
>Ga0209542_10010289_pt1 | contig 16923 bp, 15 predicted proteins | sample RifCSPhighO2_01_FD_184028 | JGI IMG/M metagenome (GOLD analysis project Ga0209542, IMG submission 184028) | Soil microbial communities from Rifle, Colorado - Rifle CSP2_plank highO2_0.1 (SPAdes) (version 2) | ecosystem: Environmental > Terrestrial > Deep subsurface > Rock core/Sediment ...
GGACAAAACTAAACCTTATAACCTAAAAACGCTTACACGCGCCAGTACAGTTGCCTGCACTGAGCAAGAAAAGCGCTCCGAAGTGTTAAGGTACTAGCCTCATCTGATACTCTAATTGTACCATAAAAAGACCACGTTTGTCAACTAAGCCATACAACTTAAAAAACCCTTATTTTTTAAGGGTTTTTTAAGTATTTTCTTGAGAATATCGTTTATTCTCCAGCCGCCATGGATCTTTCGCCTTCTTTTTCGATTTTCTCAAGAGAAGCCCTAGCTTCCTCGATGCTCTTTCCATGCAGTGCCAATACACTATTTTTATCAATGGCAATAATCGTAGCCAAACGAGATCTGGCCGCCTGAACTTCTATACGATCCAAAACTCCAGATTCTGGGCTTGGATTTGGGAGCAAGGCATAGTATAAAGGCCTATCATCCACCAAACGGACATCTTCGGCCTCTAACCGGCCAACATGTTCCTCTGGCGACCTTAGCACTTCCCCCAACGAAGGGTCTTTTTTTGTTATTTTTTCTATTGTACTCATGAGTTAATTATACACAAAAATTAAACAAAAACAAATTTGTGTGCCGCCGGGAGGGAGATTTGGTTTAGCCTCTCCAAATTGGAAGTTTCTGTTTGTGCTGGGAGGGAGATTTGAACTCCCACGCTCTTGCGAGCACTAGCTCCTAAGGCTAGCGTGTCTGCCAATTTCACCACCCCAGCAAAGGCCATGTCAAATATTAAAAATAAAAATTATTTCCGATTTTTAATATCTTATATTCTTCCGTACAAGTACGCTGTTATTTTACCCAGCTTCTCAGATTTTAGCAATTTGAATTCAGGATGACGATCTAATTCTATCGGAAATGAAATACACAAAACCTTCGCTCCAAGAGACAATTCTTTAGACATTTTTATAGCAAGTCGATCAACAGTTTTAGGCATAAGATAAAGGTAAACAAAACTTGCATCTCCTAAATCAGCATTAAAAATATTTCTATGTAAAATTTTAATTCTATCTTTGAGTCCAGACACCATCAACAGCAGACGCGCCTTCATATACGGCCATGGTGCGATTTCATAACCCACTGCCTTTTTTACACCAAAGTCACGAACTGCAGAAATTAATAACCGCGCGTCGCCACAGCCAAGATCACAAAAAATATCCTCGCTAGAAACACCTCCCCATTCAAGTAAACGTTTAGTAACCTTTCTGCTTACAGGAACATACGGAGCTCCATGAGCATTTGAAATAATAACGGTTGCAAAACTCACAATCAAAAAGGCGATAGCAAAAATGGCAATCAAAATAAAAACAATCTGTAAAATAATATTCGTAATCATAACTTTAATGGATCCAGCATTAATGCCTTCTGACAACATTAGATATCCCAGCGATCTAGCCGCATTCCGTCAGAAGGCATTAATATCTGATCGATCTTGCACTCAAATAATACAAATCCCGCCAAGGCGGGATTTGTATTTAGACATACTTCAAATTTATGAAAAGAATGTCCTGGCAAGCAATGATCTGACTGTGTTGAGTATAACACCAACACCGAGAACCACAGCAGCGCCGATAATACCGTTTATTATTATACCCTTAGCCTCACCTGCCGCCTTGGCATCACCGCGTGATGTCATGTACTTGATACCTCCCCAAATTATAAATATGACGGCAATTATGATAGCTATGACCATCAGGAAGTTGGCAACCCTAGTAATAATATTCTCCACATCTTGCAGAGTTATAGGATTACCGGTAGTTGTAACATCTGGTGGAACAATAGTGACCGCAAACGTAGCAAACGGCATAGTAAGCATAGCGGCCGCAACTACCCAACGAGCTATTTTAATTTTTTTGTCCATATAGCACCTCCTTTCAAACTAGTTCCCGGTTGTTAGTTTTTAATTACTAGTTGAAATGATTTAAAAAAAATCACTTCTTGGGCCTGAACCAAAAACCAAAATCCGGAACCTAGATTTTTAAAAATTAACAGAATAAAGGAATCAAAGAAAAGTCGGCGCCAACTGCCTTGGCTACCGTGGCTATTATAACATAGACGCCCATGATAACCAGCAGTCCAATAAAAACATGCTTGAAATTCTTCATTGCCGCGATTCTACCAGCGGTGTCACCCTTAGCAATCGAGAATCTGATACTCGCAATCATTATCATTATAACCATCAATACAGAAGCGGCCCTCGCAAACCAACAGGTCAAACCAGTTACGATAGAAAATACATCCTGAATTGTCAGGTCCTCACCCGGAAGCTGGACGGAACCACTACTGGACGGAACCGGACCACTCGATGGCAATCCACTCTGAACAGGCAAAGCCAAAGCTTCCGCCTTAAACATCGGGATAACTGTCAATAAAATAATTGCCAAAAATATTAGAAATTTATTCATAACTTTTCCGTAACAAAACTCCTGCCTATTCACTCAAACTAAGAATACTCTGAATCAAAGAGACGAATCCTTTGCCGATTAAAACTATCGCAAGACCAATCACCGCATACCTCAATGCCTTCAGTCCTTCTTGGAAACGCTTAGGCTCCGCACCTGCAGTCAGCATCAACACCCCGGCCCAGATTATTACTGCCACTGCTATCGGTATTGAAATATTAAAGATCCAGCGGCCCAAAATATTTACCAGATCCTCAAAGGTTGTTATGCCAATCGGATTGGGTAATTCAAAACTCTGGGTAGCACCTGCGTTGGGATCAACACTTGGCAAAATCTCTGCAGCATTAGCAACACACGCACTACTAGTCCAACTGCACGCGGGAGAAAATTCACACCTGTTGGCTTCGCAGTCATTTTGTATGGGATACCCGGAACAAGAACCCACCTGATCACAATCTGGGTCTATGGTTGCCGCTCTAGTTCTTTGGTTAAATTCTGGTGAAATCCAAGACTGTCCAAATGCGCTAAGTTGACCCACCAGAGAATCGACTACGCTTTTTTGGGTTCCCTGATTTGCGGTATAACAATAAAAGACGGCAGAATAGCGATTCGCCTGCTGATCAACTCCTGAACTAAACTGGTACTCAAATGATGATGCCTCCCCTGTTTTTATATATTCATAATTAGTAACACTGCCTTCAATATTGTGTCTGAGCGCATAAAACATTTTCTTGCCTCCCGTGCACTGGTGCTCCTGATTAACTCCCTCCTCATCTACAACAAAAAAATTGATAGTAACTGGTTGCGCAGGGTTAATTCCAGTTGCATCATCCGGCAAATTGTCCTCAACAGTTACACAAACACCGTCTTTGCAGTTAATACTTATGTTATAGGCAGATGTACTAGAAATAACAAAAAACAAAAACAACATTAAAAATGCTGGCAGCCAAATAAATTTTTTATCCATCTTGTTCATATTCAAAACATTACTGAAGTGGCGGCACACCCATCGGGGGTTTAGTCTCAGATAAGCCCTTCCTTCTAATTATAATCCTATATGCCCAAACAGCAAAAAGTCCAACCACAATAATTATAATTATCAGCGTGTTTCTCAAACTAAATAACCCGCTTAAAAATCCGCCACCGTCTGCCTCAGCAGAGACCTGGCAATCTGTCGGACAATTCAAATAGTCCTCGCCATTGCCCCTATCGCAATCATTGTCCTCGTTACAAAAAGCACTGCCACTCAAATCCAAATAAAATAAAAGTTGCTTTGAACTATCAGATAAATTACCGGCATAAAAATCAGTTTTGGTAGCGCTAGCAAAGAAAGGTGCCGTTGTTGAAATTTTGCCTTGGTAATTAGCAGAATCGGGAATATAAAAACTATACTCACCTATCAATGTGCCCTTGGCAGAATAAAAAGCAGTGCTAAACACATCACCCTCTATCTCTTCTGGCGGACTTACATATGGTTCAGCAATTAGATCATAAGCAAATTCAAAATCTCTGTCCTTAACCAATTTGCCCTTATCGTAATACAAATGGAAAAGATATGAATATGTTTCACTATCTATTGCCAAACTTAAAAGTGGTTGAAACAAAAAACCAGAAACGACCAAGAAAACAAAAATATATTTTTTATAAATTTTTTTCATATTATTAACTACTCCGCACAACCTGCATACGGAGGATTTATAAGGTTAAAGTGTACTCGGTCATTAGACAACCCTTGCCATCTTAAATCTATATTATTTCTCTCTAAAACATCATTTACGCTTTCGTAATTACTAATACCACCTATATCTATGCCCGTTCCCTTAACATGCGGTGAGCAAGGGCTTGGGGATCCGACCAAACAAGGGCTGCTACGAGCACAGACTCCGTGTTTTATTTGTTCAGCATTTAAACTATCTACTGTTGCTCTACAACTTTGGTTACTATTTATACTTGGGTCATCGTTAATCTGATCAGATTTTTGATAAATTTCATACAAATGTTTTTGATAATCAAGCGGCCTATAAACAGAGTTGGCAGTGGCTGAAGGGAAAAATCTTTTTAGTTTATTAAATTCGTTTTGAAGTTTAGTTAAATTTTGCTGCACCTGCGGGTTGCTTGATGACCAGACCAGGGTTTGACCACCCTCCATCTGCTGTGCTTGAGGATCAGTCAACGCGCTGAGTGGTTGCAATGGACAGGCCAAAACTACGGCTCCACTTGTTTTAAAGTTGTAGTTTGAAGATACCGCGATAGATCCTCCCGCCCCTGATTTAACACGAACAACATAGTCGGTACCAGAAGTTAAACCGGTCAGGCTAACACTGTGATTAGTAGTAAGGCCTGTATTCAGGGGTGTGTTAGTGCCTGTTGCCACACCAGCTCTAGAATATTCAACCTGTGAAGTTGACGGCTTGTCAGTACGCCAAGTAATTACGGCACCCGTGCTAGTAATATTACTAGCAGTGACTCCGGAAATAACTACTGTCTGATCAATAGGCGGCCCAGAAGATCCCCACGAACCAGGGTTATTCACACAATAAAGCTTATTCACTACGGAGTATCTTGTCTCATTGTATTTCCCTCCCTGGTTTGCATCCACATTATTAGTTCCATTACAAACACTATGATCCGCGCTATCATAAAGGCATTCCCATTTCCTTACAGCAGAACCATCGCAGCTTGTTTCACCCCTGCAGTCATTACTGGCCTGACAAGCAGTTGGCCCTCCACTATAACCAGCCAGGATGTTTCTTGGTGAATACCCGCAAGATCCATCGGCCAAAGATTTATAAGCATAGGCGGCTATGCAAATACTAGCAGTTGCATTGGCAGGACTAGTAAGCCAGGAAGATGTTATGTTTGTTGATGATGAAACTCCGCAATAAGTCTTGAAAGCATTGGCAGTGGCCGGTTGCAATTGCATAAGACCGTAAGAATTGCCTCCAGGGTTTGAAGCACCCACTTGGCATCTTGATTCTCCGTATATAGTAGCTCTTAAAAGATTCAATGAAATTCCGGTTCTCTGTGCAGCATTACTTAGTGCGGCAGAATACTGATCACATGTAGAAGTGTGACAAACTGGCGCAGAAGCAGAGTTAAGCTTACCACCAGAAAATACCAATGGCTGGCCCTGACATAGATTGATGCCACTAAATAGGCACGCAGCGACTCCAGTACTCGCAGGATTAATCTTAAGTGTCAACTCCTTGGTTACTGACTGCTTCGGATTAGAAGAATCTTCAACTTTAATAGTAAGGGTATACGTGTTAGCTGTGGTTGGTGTTCCCGCAATAGTACCGGCAGCACTTAAACTTAACCCACCAGGAAGATTGCCTGCGGTTTTACTCCAGATATATGTGGCTTTTCCACCACTAGCTTGGAGATTTTGTGAATAGGCAGTAGAAACCCTTCCTTCAGGCAGAGATGCGCTAGTTATGCTTAAAGGAGACGCAACAGGAGCCGTACCAGTTGTTCTGAAATTTCTTGTAGAGGAAACTGCGTTGTATTTGCTAGTCGATGATTTTGCCCTAAAAACATAGTCTGTGCCCGGTGTCAAACCAGCTAAATTGACTGTATGACTAACCACTAGTGTATTATTTATCGGCGTCAGCGTGACAGATTGAGAACCGGATGTTGCATATTCTACCTGAGAAGTGGCTGGCTTGTCCGTAGTCCAAGTGACCACTGCGCTTGTATTAGTAATACTGATTGCGGTCTCTCCTGATATTTTTACAACATCGGGGGCCTGCGTTATTTTTATTGTAAATACCTTCGTTGATGAGAGTTTAGGATTTGATGAATCTTCCACTTTAACTGTAAACGTATAGTTATTTTCAGTTGTGGGACTACCAGATAGGACTCCGATTGTAGAAAGTGAAATGCCTGTTGGTAATGTACCGGATGATAAAGAAAATAATCTAGGCAAAGTTCCTCCTACTGCACTAAGTGTTTGAGAATAGGCCTGTCCAATAGAGCCGTCCGGCAAAGTAGAATTCATTATTGATAATGTTGTCGAAGTTGGGATTGGGGTTGGGGTAGCAGTGGGAGTAACAGTTGGAGTTATCGTCTGTGTAGGTGTCGGCGCAGTCCCAGTAGTTTTAAAACTATAATTTGAGGATACTGCAGTGAAACCGACTACTCCAGACTTTACCCTAAAACTATAATTTGTACCCTGTCTTAACCCCGCAATGGTTACAGAATGATTGGCAGATTGAATTGTGTAAACTTGTGTTTGTGAACCAAATGAAGGACTGGTACCATATTCAACTTGGGAATTTGAGGGCTTATTTGTAACCCACGCGATAGTTGCAGTTGTATTGGTAATATTAGAAATCGTAACTCCAGAAATAGTGACCGCATCCGCACCCCTGACAATGTTAATCGTATACTCCTTGGTTACCAACTGTTTAGGATTAGAAGAATCTTCAACTTTGATAGTAAAGGTATGACTACCAGCAGTAGTCGGGGTGCCAGAGATTGTGCCATTGCTGGAAAGATTAAGACCCGTAGGCAAAGCCCCGCCCGAAACTGAATAAGTCTTTGTACCAACACCTCCAGAAGCGTTTACGGGTGCAGCATAGATTTGGTTAGTAACACCATCTCCCAAGACTGAATTTGTTATCTGAAGTGGGTCCGGAGCTGCCGCGCATGCGCCATCACAATCTGAACCAAGATATTCTCCATTAGCGTCTTCCACACAGGCATTATTTGAACATGAATATTTTGTAATAGGAGCAACCTCAGTACAGTTACCGCCGCAAGCGGGATCGCCAACATATGAACCGCTTGGATTTTCAACACATTCATTTTCAGAATTGCAATCATATCTGACCTGCTCAATAACTGGAGGCTCTACTGGATTCATACACACAACCTTATTCCAGTCTTTAGTAAAAACGGAGTCCCCGGCTATGGATTTTAATACACTATTAGTAACCATCCAGGCCACGAAGATTATGACAAGCCCCCAGGTTGTAGTACTAAAAACACTCCTGCCAGTTGCCACCAATTTGGGATTAGCTCCGCCCAACAGAATAAGAAATCCAGCGTACAAATAAAGTAAGACCCCGATCGCAGGCACCAAAGTAAATAGAATATAATTGATAATGCGACTGAAGAGTTTGAGAGTATCACAAATCGTACAAAGCGCTGTTTCATCTTCTGGTGTTGAGAGGTCATCCTCCGAAAGCCCGCAAGGAACCAATGCGGCACTGGCTGGCTGAATAGAATTGAAAAACAAAAATGACACCGAGAAAACAGCAACAATAAAAACTAGTATTTTATAAAACTTCATAACTTTATTAGTTAGGTGACTTAAATCTTATCAGAAAGAATTTCGAGCTCGGTTCATCAGTATACTGACCTTATTCTCAGCAGTTTGCACAGCTTGCCTGATTGATGCACGCCCAAAATTAACATCATCTATCATATCGGCAAAAATAGTTTCAATGGCAGAACTGTCTACCTGATACCAAGATCTGGCTGACAAGGCCTGCGAAGCAAATGGTCCTATGTCAGGATCATTTTTCTGCTGTTCAATCACATCTCGCCTGGCAGAAGGTCGGTTAGAATAATTTATATAAGAGACACTTCCCTGAGCTGAGGTCAGATAACTAATAAATTTCCAAGCAGCATCAAAATTAGGAGATTGTTTAGAAACGGTAGGTGCCCAGTAATTGGCAAAATTAATTACAACGGGCGCACCACTTATTTGTGGCATTGGTGTAACTCCAAAGTTAAAGCGTGCGGACTTATCACGTATGGTTTTTATGTGGTGAGAATAATTAAACATCATTGCCGTTTCTCCATTCACAAAAGCGTCTATTGAATAGTGTTGGCTGTCATTCCAGGTATAAACTTGCTTTGCTGGGTTAGCAAAGTCTGTGTAATACTGCAGAGCAGTCTCACCAACATTTATATTTTCCACCGATCTAGAAAAAGTAGCTGAACTAAAGGAATCATCAGTCATTTTCACACCACTCTGAAGCATGAGCAACATTAGAACGTCCGAAGAGCGATTAATGTTCCGCGCGGTGCCTATTGCACCACCAGCTCTAGAAATATTTCCTCTAGAATCAAAAACTACTATTTTTCTGACTACATCGTTAAATTCTTCCCAGGTTTTGGGAGGCGACACAACACCAACAGTGTTTAAAATATCTTTATTATAGTAGAGGGCCAAGGTATCCACGTATAGTGGCATAGCATATATCTGCCCATTAATAGTAAGATCTTCAACAGAAACATCAACAAACTGATTCTGAAAATCCTTGAAAGTAAGCAAGTCGCCCCTGTCTTTCACCGAATCCAGTGGTAATGGTTGTATCTTATCGGCATGCTTAGGAAGCCAGGTATTATGCATCAACCAGACGTCGGGACCCGTACCAGCAGCAAATGAATCAATTAACTGACTCTCATAGTCTTCAAAATTAAACTTGCGATATATAACTCTTACACCAGGGTTATCTTTGCTAAACTGAGCTATCGTATCTCTGTAAAAAATGTCCTCGTCAAATACACCCCAAAACTGAAGCGTCGCTTCCTGGATCTTGCCACCACCCAAGCTGCCCAAAACTAAAAAAGTTAACAAACCTATAATTGCCAGCCCGGCGATACCTCCGATTATTAATAACTTAGTCTGAGACAAATTATTATTGAATAATTAAACCTTCTTGAATTTAAGTCCGTAATGAAAAGAGCCTGCATCAAGAGTACCTGAAAACTGAAAACCATTATTGTTCTCTATTAATCTCTTCATTTCTTCCTGTTCGGTTCTCAGTTCGTCGGGAGGCCCAAACCCCCCCGTTCCCTTACGCCAATCGATAACTATTACATGGCATCCTGGCCTTAGAACTCTTTTGGCCTCGTCTATTATCGGCTTCTTGTTTGCATTTTGAAAAAGAATATTGGCCAACAAAACAAAATCCTGTGAATCATTGGCCAAACCAGAGCTGCCAAATATTTCCAGATTAGATCTTACAGTTTCTATGTTACCGAGACCTTCAGAATTAGCCTTAGCCCTAAGTGTATCCAAGGCAGAATTCATTATATCTACTGCTGTAACAACACCACTCGAACCCACCTGCTTGGCCATAAGAATAGTAAAATAACCAGCACCTGAACCGAAGTCGGCAACATGCATACCTTCTGACAAGCCAAAAGTGGCCGCAATACTATACGGATCTATAAAACCACCACTACCCGGTATATTCACCGGATATTTAATACCAGTTGTGTCTAACTGTGTTATCTCGATATTATTATTTTATCACTGACACGGCCAATATAAAACCCGATTGTACACAATCGGGTTTTATATTTTTTATATTTTGTATTTTTTAAACTATGACCACTGAGGCTACCCCGTCTCCAGCAACCATTCTCATTACACGAACACCCTGCGTTGCCCGGCCAAGTATCGATACGCTATCCAGTTCCGTTCTAATAATTACACCTTTACGAGACACCGCTATGAGCTCTTTATTTTCATCATTGGTTATGTGAGCCGAAACCAAATTTCCTGTTTTACTTGTAATTTTGGCAGTGAGAATGCCTTTGCCTCCTCGATTTTGAATTTTATAAGAAACTAAGTCGGTCCTCTTACCGTATCCGTTAGCCATAATCGCAAGCAGCTTTAGGCTACCGGTTGCTTTGGATGGCACGACATCGGCACCTACAACTTTTGCTCCAGCATCAAGACGCATACCTATTACCCCTGATGCCCCCCTACCCATTGGTCTAACATCTTTTTCTTTAAACCTGATCGCAGCACCGTCAGATGTTACAATGACAATCTCGTCGGAACCAGAACTTATCCTAACCCAGTGCAATTCATCATCTTTTTTCAATTTAATAGCTGCCATACCGTTACGTCTTACATTAGCAAATTCCCCTATCGCAACCTTTTTTATTATTCCTGTCTCTGTAACCATAACCAAGTAACCACTTTTTTCTACTTTCTTAGAAACAGGAACTATTGCTGTAATTCTGTCTTGGGGAGATATCTGCAAGAAGTTTACTATCGCCTTACCCTTGGCAGTTCTTGTTGATTCTGGAACCTCATAACCTTTGGTTTGATAAATTTTACCTGAATTAGTAAAAAACATTAGGTTATCGTGAGTATTGGCAACAAAGAAATGGCTCACAATATCTTCCTCCTTTGTTGCAATACCTATCAGACCCTTGCCACCTCGCTTCTGTGCACGCAAGGTGTCTGGAGGAATACGCTTAATATACCCGCCACGTGTCATCATGAACAAAGACTCCTCTTCTGGAATTAGCTCTTCTTCACCTATTTCCCTCAATGCAGATTTAACTATGTTGGTACGACGCTCATCTCCGTACTTTTCCTTCATTTCCTGAAGTTCTTTTTTAATAATCGCCAACATTTTTTTGGGATGAGCCAATAAATCCTGCAAATAAGCTATGAGTTCTCTTTTTTCTTTTAATTCGTCTTCTATTTTTTTACGCTCAAGACCAGCCAAAGCCTGCAAACGCATTTCCAAAATAGCAGTCGCCTGCCGATCACTAAACTTGTACTTCTTTATTAAATTTTTAAACGCTTCTTCTTTAGATTCAGACTTTTTTATTAATTGGATTATCTCATCTATGTGATCCAAGGCTTTTTTAAGACCCTCGAGTATGTGGGCCCTATCTTCTGCCTTGCGCAAATCGTACTCGGTGCGTCTTTTGACCACAACCTGCCGATGTTCAATAAATTTCTCTAGCATTCCCTTGAGGTCGAGTATCTGTGGTTGGATACCGTCAACCAAGGCCAGAGTGTTTACATGGAATGATTTCTGTAATTCGGTGTATTTAAAGAGTTGGTTGAGAACTTTCCTTGGAAAAGCATCCTGCTTTAGATCTATCGCTATACGCAATCCATCCTTATCTGATTCGTCTCTTATATCTTTTATGCCGTCAACCTTCTTGTCTTTGACCAGATCAGCAATCTTAATTATCAATTCTGATTTATTAACTTGATAAGGAATTTCTGTAACTATTATCTGGAAACCTCTCTTCTCTGATTCAGTTATCTCTGTCTTGGCGCGCATAATTATCGGCCCCTTGCCTGTAGCATAAGCGTTAAGGATATCCTTCTCATTATATATAGTGCCCCCAGTCGGAAAATCAGGGCCTTTAATAAATTGCATTAAATCCTCGACTCCTGCATCTTTGTTATCTATTAAATGCATGAGTCCATCCAAAACCTCAGTTAGGTTATGCGGCGGTATATTGGTCGCCATGCCAACGGCTATACCCATTGAGCCGTTTATTAGGAGGTTGGGAATTTTGGTTGGCAAAACCGAAGGCTCCTGACGAGATCCATCATAGTTAGGCCTAAAATTTACTGTCTCCTTTTCTATGTCAGTTAGGATATCATCGGATATTTTACCTAGACGCGCCTCGGTATATCGCATGGCTGCCGGACTATCGCCGTCAACCGAACCAAAGTTACCCTGACCCTGAATTAACGGATAACGAAGTGAGAAATCCTGAGCCATGCGAGCCAGTGAATCGTATATCGCTGAATCTCCGTGCGGATGGTATCGTCCCATAACCTCACCTACCGTATTCGCAGACTTGCGAAGCTTGGCGCCATAAGTATTACCACTCTCCCACATACCCCATAGAATTCTCCTGTGAACAGGCTTGAGACCATCACGCACATCTGGCAAAGCACGAGAAACAATTACGCTCATCGCGTAATCTAAATATGATTCCTGCATCTCGGTAACTATTTCCCGAGATTTGATTTGTCCATTAACTATGGCCATTATTCCAATATTGGTAACTTATGAGGCGGTGTAACATCTTTGGGAATAAGCTGTTCATTTATAAAATAAAGATCTTTCTTAGACCCAGTCAGCAGCTCAGAAATGTTAGCACGAAGATCACTTATTGATTCAAAGATAGTGGCAAAAGGGGACGGTTGTCCAGCATCGGCCTGATTGGAATCGCTATTTTTCTCTGCAAGCGCCCTCTCCTCGGCTTCTTCTGGATGCAACAGAGCAACAAATTGCTTTGAAGTAGATCGGAACCAGACGAAACCTACAACTGAAAAGACAATTACAACACACGCCCACATAAAAATCTCTCTAATATGCGGCGGCTGACTCCTGATTTCATCTAGCAATTTTTTCATCCCGATTAACTATATGCTTTAAATTTTAAACTGTATAACTTTGGTTTCATCTACAGGCAAATTCTTGGCAACAATTTTGTAACTCTCAACCTCTTCAGCCTTAAGACCGATTTCTTTCAAAAATTTCTGAGGACCATCGATATCAGCAGTCAGTCCATCAACCTTGTAGTGCATTGGGATAATGATCTTGGGATCAATCTGCTTAATAACATCGACTGCCTGCTCGCCATCTATCGTATATTTACCGCCAACAGGAACAAAAAGAATGTCTATGTCACCAATGGCCTCCACCTGTTCATCAGTTAACTTATCCTGTCCCAGGTCACCCAAGTGGCAAAGCTTCATATCCTCCATTCTTATTAAGTAAATTGTGTTAAGTCCCCTATCCTGACCCTGATTATTATCGTGATAAGATTGAACTCCTTCTATATACACACCGGATCTTTCATACTCTCCTGGCCCGCTAATCACAAAAGATTCAGCCGGCACCCCATCTACATTGCTGTGATCATGGTGTCCATGCGTAACCAAAAAAATATTATCGTTCAATCTGGGAACCTTAAGACCGAATTCTTTAGAAAATGGGTCCACCAAAACACTTATGCCCTTGGACTCCAACCTAAAACAAGATTGTCCGTACCAGGTGATTGTCATGTGAGTATTATAACAAAAAAAGTACCACAACACCAGGTATTGTTTTTCTTTCAACGCCTGGTGTTTTTATATCTAAAATAATCAGGCAATCAGGCCCTCTTGAAAAATTTATTACTGAATGTTAATCTATGTTGAACATATGGAAATATCGTCTCAAATAGCCGGAAATGGCTTTTCTATGAAGGACTTGCTAGCCAAGTCCGGTTTTGAATTGCCAAAAGTAGGACAGGTAGTCAGCGGAGAAATAATAAGTGTAAGCAAGAACGCTGTTACAATAGATATGGGTCCGCTAGGAACAGGTATAGTATACCCTGGAGAATTTTATGACAGACCAGATCTTCAAAAAGCCCTCAAAGCCGGCCAAAGGGTATCGGCTATTTTACTTGACATAGAAAATGAAGATGGTTACCGAGAACTTTCATTAAGGCAGGCACAAATGGCAACAGCCTGGGACGACATAAAAAGTAAAAGAGATTCTGGAGAAATTATCTCCACTACAATAATTAATATCAATAAAGGCGGTCTAATAGTAGAGGTAAGCGGAGTCCAAGGATTCCTTCCTCTTTCACAACTCTCACCAGAACACTATCCCAAGGTTGAGGGTGGTGATACAACCAAGATAGTTCAAGCATTGCAAAAATTGCGAGGTCAGGAAATACAAGTTAAAATACTCGATTTCTCAGAAGCTGAGAATAGATTAATAGTATCTGAGCGAGCCATTAATGACGCCCTGGTTAAACAAGAATTAGAGAAATTTAATATAGGTGACCTTGTTGAAGCAAAGATAACGGATGTGACTGATTTCGGAGCATTTGCAATTATCGAAACTCCAGACACTCAGCAACCAGAACTTTTACCAACGGAAGAGGCCGCAAAACCTCGCCAAGTAGTTGAGGGTCTGATACATATTTCTGAAATAGACTGGAAAATCGTGGACAACCCAAGAGACTTCCTTAAACAAGGCGACAAGGTAAAAGCAAAAATAATAGGCATAGAAAATGGCAAGGTCTCTCTTTCCCTCAAAGCCATTAAGCCAAATCCTTGGGATAAGGTACAAGACACACACCAGGTTGGCCAAACACTAGAAGGCACTGTTATTAAGATCTCAAACTATGGAGTCATCATAAATCTAAGTGATGATTTTAACGGTCTGCTCCCATCCTCAGAGTTCGGAGAAAACACACAACTCGACACTATTAATGTTGGGGACAAAATAAGTGTGGCCATCGTTTCAATAGACACCAAGGAACGTAAAATAAATTTGACCCTATCCAAAAAATAATTGAGAAAAAAAACTAAAACTAAAATTATAAAAACAACAGGTTTGGGTCATCTCAAATTAAAGCCAAACAAAATCCACAAACCTAAAAAATCATACGACCGTAAAAAATTTAAAAAAGAATTGAATGTACTTACCACTCAAAACTCCGCTTAAGCGGAGTTTTGGTTTATGACACACACATGGAACATAGTTTTGTAATTGGGTCTAGCGTGTGTGTTTCAGGTATTCCGACGAGCAAATTGCTTGGTTGATTTTTGATATAATTTTTCTTTATCAAAAATCAAATTTGTGAGACGAAATAGCAAAGCCGCCGCTGGAGCGGCGGAGCGTGCCTGAAGCACACACGCTAGACCCGATACCATGCATTCGTGACAAAATTTTATAATAAAATCCCCCGCGTCGCTCTTCGAGCGCCGCGGGGGCTACAGCTATTTATACGGCCGCTGCTTGGCCAATCTCTTCCACACCCTCCAGGTCAAATCCCTGGCCGGTGGATTTTAAATTTTGGAATGTCACCAACTGCCCCGGCTCAAATGCCGGAAACTCCTGCCCCAGCACCTGACTGGCATGCAGGCGTACAGTCTGGCCAGTGGGCAGACTGGCAAACCCGTACCGCCGCGACTGGTTGTACCAGAGAATTCTGGCCTGGCCATCGGTTGGCTCCGACGCCTTTAACCTCGTCTTTCGGTACCGGCTTGCCGGCCTCAGATCGGCCAACTTTACATTTCCACGCAAGAACTCGTGGAGAGACGCCCACTCCTGAAAATTTGGGAATTGCTCCTCCGGAACCCATATCGGAGTCCGGGGGTAAACATCATGATATATTTTTTCCGTTGCCAAATACATGCTGGCCTTATAGACCAACTGCAACGACAAATAGTAGTGGGACTGCCCGCCACGGACATCCGTGACAATCGCAATCTCCCACATCTGCAACTTGTCGCCATCGACGTGGACGAACCACACGCCGTTGCCTTGGTGATCGTTGTTCTTGGTAACGTAATTACCACCAAGATCACTGGTTGTCCCAATATTCTTGGCATAGAGAAAGTTTAGAGCAACCTCTTGCCCTGTCATTCTTGTCATTTTACGCAAACGGCCCTCAGAGAAGGCAAGGCTTACGTTCGCCCCACCGGCAACACTTACAAAAATCTGAAACACGGCTTTTTCTCCCGCCGGATACACGACAAGGTGCCCTGTTTCATCATCGAGCAACACTTGAGTGTCGCCCTTACCAACACCGGCAAACACACCGATGTTGACAAGGCCAAGCAATTGCATGGCCTCCAATCGATTCTTGAAGTTATACATTTACTACCACCTCCTGTTTGGCGCCGTCACGTGCGGCAATATAATCCAAGAATGCGCGCCGATGGCTGCGCAGAATCGGCAGTTGGCCAAATCCGCCAACATCGATGACTTCGTCATTTCGACAAGCCTTCAAAAGTGTCGGCTCATCAACAAATATGACAGCCACGATTGGCTCATCTTTTGTTGGACGCGCCTGCGGTACGCCTCCAGTATATTCAATCTCGTAGGCGATGAAAATATGCTCGTCCTCTCCAATGATTAATTTTGACACCGGTGAATCACCGGATACTTTACATCGAAGGGCGGTCTCTTCATCAACTTCGATGAGAAGACGCGGCTGGGGAGTCTGCCCCAATCTTACTCGGCCACCAGGGAATCCAAGTCCCTGTTTGTCGGTGTTGTAGACGAGTACGTAGCCGCTATTGCGGCCATAATTATACCGACCGATCCCAACAACAGTCTCCCAGGAGTAATCCTCCAACTGGGAAGCAGTCCTCGCATTCGCGAAAACCTCATGCTCGCGGACTAGCCGCTGCATAACTGCCTCTGGGTCCGCAATCTGACCATCCTCCGGAAACAACAGGATCATTCCAACATCGGGCTTACCGTCAGGCCCGTTTAAAGCATGGTGCTTACTTTCATTCCATGCTCTATTGCCATCTATCTGACGAGCCCTTCGGGCTCTTTCAGCGCGCCGTTCTGGGGCGCTTTTATTAAACTTATCTTTATTATTACCTAAGCCCTTTGGTAAAATGGGCAAATTGAGTAAAGGACTTTGCATCCTTTTCTCTCCATGTTAAAGGTCGACGGGGGTATCCATATCCGCCATTCTCTGCAGAATGGGAACAGGGTGCCCGCTATATTAATAATAACATATAGAGATGTCATTTGTCAATGACATCTTAACCACTCTTTCTTATTTCAGACATTCCGACGAGCAAATTACTTGCCCGCCGATAGGCAGATTCAGTAAAAACCAAGCTTAATTTTTCTTTATTTGTCGCGCACCCCTGCCTCGCCGACAGGCGGGTACAAATTCAATCAAATTTACTTCGTTTTTCTAGATGAATACAATAGTGTCTTCATCAACGAAAAGCCTTGTAAATTTGATAGCATTTGTTCCG
>Ga0209542_10010290_pt1 | contig 16922 bp, 22 predicted proteins | sample RifCSPhighO2_01_FD_184028 | JGI IMG/M metagenome (GOLD analysis project Ga0209542, IMG submission 184028) | Soil microbial communities from Rifle, Colorado - Rifle CSP2_plank highO2_0.1 (SPAdes) (version 2) | ecosystem: Environmental > Terrestrial > Deep subsurface > Rock core/Sediment ...
AGAACTTACAATAAAAGAAGGGAATATTGTGGAAATCAAGGGCGGAGAAGAGGCAAAACAGCTTGAGAATACTTTAAAGTGGGCTGCATCAGTCGCAAAGAACCCGGGCAATGTAAGGAGAGTGTGTGAACTTGGAATTGGGTTAAATCCGAATGCGTCAATAATAGGCGCGATGATAATTGATGACAAGACGCTTGGAACAGCGCATATAGGAATTGGATCAAACTACTGGTTTGGCGGAACAATATATGCAATAATACATCTAGACCAGGTTTTTAAGAATCCCACTATTTATTTAGATGGAGCAAAACTAAAAATCTGATTGTTTGGTATAGCATCATAAGGTCAAAATTCTATTTATTAATCAATAAACAGAGTTCAGGGGGAAGTCCCTTACGGGGCTTGAACGATACTTATACAAACACATAAAGAATTTTGAAGATGCTATGCATTATTCTCTTCCTTGCTAGTCATCCACTTTGGCAGGTCAACATTCGGATATTTCTTGTCAGAGCCTTCAAAATACGTTCCTTTTTCTTTTTCCATGCAATTCATTGAGCATAGTAAATATATAAAGGTTGTTTAGTAAGCTTGAGTGACTACACACTGTTAAATTAGGAAATTATTAAAAGAGTGTATGAAATGTTATACTAAAATGGGATACAAACAGGCTATACTCGTAAGAGACGACTTAAAACTGCCAAAAGGGAAGGCTATGGCGCAGGCAGCTCATGCTTCTGTAGATGCAACTTTAAAATCCGACAAGAAGATGGTTGATTTGTGGAAAAAAGAAGGCATGAAGAAAGTCGTGCTTAAAGTAAACGAAGAAAAAGAGCTTTTTAAGTTTAAACAACTTGCAGAAGATGCAGGAATAAAAACTGCGCTGATAACAGACGCAGGGCATACTGTTGTTTCGCCAGGAACAATCACTTGCTTGGGGATAGGACCCGATGAAGAAAAAAAGATAGATGAGATTTGCGGGAAGTTAAAATTAGTTTAAGGCAGTTCTGAATAATGCACACTTGCAATCATTTCCAAATCCCTTGCTATCCATGAAGTGTCTAATTGCTCATTAGGGCTTATCTCGATTCTGCCGAGATATTTTGAAGCACATTCATAACCTATCCTGTAAGCGTGCGCAGGACCATGTTCTAGTCTTGCTCCAATTACAGCCCTCATTGCTCCATGGTAAAAAGACCGATAAGAATCAGATTTTTTTGCATTCGGAGTAAGCTGGCTGCCCACATCTTCGACCATTCTTATTACTGCTTCAGCACTTTTAATTAATTCTTTATGTTCAATAGACAAATGATTAATATATGTAGTTCCTCCTATTGCCGGCTGATGCCTTGAACCGCTAGTCATTATATTGTCTAAATTTCCATCTGTCATAGTAAACCACCTATAGTTAAAAATAACCCCCGAAACAAATCTAAGAGATTAGGAAATATTATTATTGATAAGGAACTTGTGGGACATCCTGCGCAAAAATACTTGCTAAAACTCTGTCATATTCTGGAGTTCCTGGCTTAATCCCTTTTGCGCTTTGCCTGTTGAGTAAGCCAACCAATATTAAACCATAATCATGGATATGATCTGGATTACTTGGAGTTAATCCCCTGAATGCATCAGGCTCACTGGTTTGATACACATGTGTCGCTATCGGTTTTCCATTTTGATGAAACTGGAATATCAAATATTGCCCGTTATGACCTACGGTTATTGGACTAGCGTTCACTTTCCTTGCTAATCCTGCTGTATTTTGATTTGTTGCTACAGATTGATTAATACTTGCTGGACTTGTCATTCAAATCACCTTTTCACTTTTTTTAATGTTAAAATCACTGTCTAATCTATAAATTATATAATTTATATATAAAATAAGCGACAAAATTGGTAAGATTTATAAGATTTAAGCAAATCCTATGATAAAATGGCAAATTTAACCCATGAAGTGTGGAATTACCTTGATTCTGAGCCGAGCATAAAGAAAGAGCTGGGCAGAGGGATAGTAAACACAATGGCGCTGGCCAAGCATATAATAGATGCAAAAAATCTGGAAAGATCGCCTGATGCAGTGATAAGTGCGATAAGAAGATACGTTCTTGAAGAAAAGCACGCTCCAATATTCCACAATGTTGAAGACATAATAAAAAATTCAAGAATTTCAACAAAAAATAAAATTGCGCTGATTGCAATGAAGCGCGATTCAATGGTGCTTGATGTTCTTCCAAATGTTTTTCCTTTAATAGAGCTTTCAAGAGGCGATGTAATGAGATTATCGGAAGGAAAGGAATCATTGAAGCTTCTTGTTGATGAAAAAAACCTGCAGAAAATTGCTGATGTTTTTCCAAAGAATAAGATAATTGGGATTACAAGAAACTTAAGCGAACTGAGCATCAACCTAGGGCCCGGCTCGATAGAAGCAGTCGGAGTGCTTGCAACAATAATGAATGAGCTTGCCGTTAATAACATAAGAATTGTTGAAGTTATAGGATGCCTGCCGGAGTTCATGCTTTTCTTCGATTCAAAAGACATTCTGAAGGCGCATGAAATATTGATGGAACTTTCTGGGATTTGATTTCTTTGCTTAAAAAGAAACATATATAAAACGAGTATTAATCCTAGACGATATGGGCCCATAGCTCAGCCTGGTTAGAGCACTTGACTCTTATTGACTGGGTGAAATCAAGGGGTCGCGAGTTCGAATCTCGTTGGGCCCACTTTTATTCTTATTAACAAATAATTCTTTTTGGATTTAAATCTTTTAAATTAGCATAAAATGATCCTGGAGCATCTAATATATGGCCGCCTCCGTTTACTGAAACAATCTTAAAATCTTGTGGCAACCTCTCATTTTGAATTTTACCAATAACAAAATCAGCCATGTAACGATCCCTTTCTAGACGATTGACAACATCATCTTTAGATTGTATATCCGCTTGTGTATGATGTTGACTTTCTAATTCTTTTATATCGCCTTCACTCCATATTTTATCGTGAAAGCCCGTGCTTATAGAGATATGGTAATTCTTTATTATTAATCCTCTAACTTGCATGTAATATTCTCTACCCAAACGCCTAAGACTCCATAAAATCTCTTCCAGCTCTCCAGCACCTGATGACATATCTATACCTTCGTACGGAACACCATGTTTTTTACAATAATCAATTGCAACTTGATTTTCTCCAAACAGAGCGTACATAAAATTATTAGATTCATCTTCTGGAAACCCCATATTTGCAAATACTTTTCTAAATCCAGCTAGATTAGCTTCTCTAAAATCTAAAACTTCCGGACTTGTTTCTAATGAAACAAAATTTGGAGATTCATTAACCAAAATTCCTTCTAACCTTAGGCGATACTTTGGATTAACGTAGACCGTATGGGTTGTACCTATAAGTGTTATTTGCGCCATAACAATAGAAACATTGCAAATTTTATAATTATTATGTTATTATAGTAACTATCTACAACTTAAATGTTTTTGTCTCCACTCTACCAATCTTATTTCCCGACCATTTCCTGCAGGACTTCGTATGCTTTCATTGAGTCTTTCTTGCTCAGGATAAAAGTCAATTCTGTCATAGTCGAAACAATCTCGTAAATGTTTATGTTGTCCCACGCCAATTTTCTCACAGCGTTAAATATAACGCCCGGCGTGTGAGTGAAATCATCTGCTGTAAACACAATTGACAATGAAACAAGATCCTTTTCCTTGTTGATTATTTTTCCTGAAAGGAATTTAATCAATTTATCCATGTATTTCTGATTAATAATTATACTTACTTCGTTGTTGCCCAATATAATGTTTAAAGTGTCTCCCCTCTCAAAATTCACAAGAGCATGAACTGTTCTTAATTTTGCAAGCAATGCAGGAGTTTTAACAAAAGTCAAATCGCACAAGTTTGTCTTCAAAAGCAATTCTCCAGTGTAGTCAAATTTTCTTGAATGCTTTCTTTGCTCAGAAATTTCTTCAGAATGCCTTCTCAATGCCATCACAATTGCAGCATGGTTTATCTTCTTTCCAAGCTCTTTTTCAATTCTCGGAGAAATTTCTTCTGCAAAATTCTACGCTTATCAGGCTCCTTCCAAGCGCTTCCTCTACAAATGGCTGCTCTGATACAATTTTTTTCACTATGTGGCTTACAGTTACCATTTTTACCCCCCATTAACGAAAATGCATAGCATTTTCTAATTTCAAAAATCTTAAGGTTTTTAAAATGTTACTATAATAACATTAAGTTAATATAATAAATATAAATACTTTTCGGTTATGGAACGAAGAACAGGTGACCGGCAGAGGAATTCCAATTACATGGATGCTCTGGCGTGGGAAGTAAGCAGCGATTCTGACGTGATGTCAGACTTCCTTGACAAGTAAAAAGAGTTCTTTGGGTTAAACTATGGTATCATTTGGGGCTTTGAAGTGGGGAGGGACCTCTGTAGGAACTCCCGCGGCATTGGATTTAGCCAGGGCAGAGACTTTAAGATACCATCAGGAACTGCTAAAAAAAGATTCCGATGCCACTACAATAGTTGTAGTTTCCGGCACAGGAAAACAGAAGGACTCTCCAGTTTCAGAAAAGAATACTGATTTGCTCGAACAAATCGTCAGAGGAGAAAATGTAGATAGAAATGTTTTAGAGATAAAGAGGCGTGAAGACAGAAATGCCTCACATTACGGATTGCCTCAAGATTTTAATGCGCAGAATTACCAATTGCTTGAGCGCTACATAACCGATACAAATGCTGATACTAATTTAAGATATTCAAGAATAGTTGCAATAGCCGGAGAATTGCTAAAGAGAAGGCAGTTTGCCGCAATACTTAACCTATTGCAGCCTGATGTAGCTGTTGAAGTGAATGAGAAGGAAAGTGGATTCTACACCACAGGCGGACACATAAAGGCCTCAATTGCTGAAATAACAAATGAAAAAATAAGAGAAGCATTTTCAAATCCGAAATACAGGGGAAAAATTGCAGTTGTTGCGGGATTCTGTGGAATTGATAACGGCACTGGCGAGATAAGCACTCTTGCAAGAGGCGGGAGCGATGCTTCGGTTTTGAAATATTGCGAAGCATTAGGAATACGGGAAGTCCCAATATACAGCGACACGATGTTGAGAGTTGCTGATCCGGCTGTAGTTCACTACCCCGAAACAATAAGGGAAGCAACTTATGGAGAAGTAGCTGAATTTTTGGGATATGGTGCCAGCATCGTTGCCCCTGAAGCGCTGGATATAGCTGAAAGAAATTTAATAAAATTGCTTTTGAGGGATACATTCCATTTAAGCAGCGGCGAAACTGCAGTTAGCGTACGCGGAAGCAATGGGAAAGGGAATATAAAAGGGATAGCTGCATGCGATAATCTTGTATTGTCCTTGGGTAATCTGCATTTGGAACCGGGGGAATACAGCAGAGTAACAGACGCTTTAAAAAGATACGGAATTGGATTCACGGCAGAGGCAGGAGACAACAGGCATTCAAGTCTAGTGCCACTTGATTCTTCTAACGGCTCTTTTGGAGTAAACTTAGGGCATGTTGTGGAAGAGATTAGGAATTCCGGATTAAGCTTTGAATTAAAAAATGCAACAAGAATTGGGCTAATCGGAGAAGGGATAGAAACCCAACCAAGGGCATTGACAGCGCTAGGACAAACATTTGAAGCTTTGGGGTTAAGACTTGGCACAATAACAAAGCCTGAAAATGGCATAGCACTTTCAATAACAACTGATAAAACATACAAGGGCAGAGTTGTAAATGATTTATACAGCAGGTTATTTTAATTTTACTTTCTTTTTTAAAAAATACAATTTTCATTTATTTTTTTACAAAAACTTAATTTATTTCTTAATTTTCAAAAGTTTTTATGAAATAAATTTTATTTTCCGTAATATTTATATAGCATCAAAATTTATTATTATCAATGCACAATCACAATAATAACGACAAGAACTTTGATGAGCTGTTTTGGGCAGACCAGATTGCAAAACAAATCACCTCAAGGGAAAAATTCCATTACACCGACGAGAAAGTGTCTAAATTTGACACTTACACTGTAAAAACTTCTGCATCATTGTCCGGCGTTCTGCACATCGGAAGATTAAGCGACACGATAAGAAGCGAATCTGTTGTGATTGCATTGAAGGATGCAGGCGTAAAAACAAAATTCATATGGGTTGCAGAAAACATGGACCCTTTGAGAAAAGTTCCAAAAGGAGTTCCTGCTAATTTTGAAAAATATCTTGGAATGCCCGTAACTGACATTCCTGATCCTGACGGGTGCCACGCATCTTATGCTGACCACCACATGGAAGAATATTTCAAGGTTGTCGACGAGTTTGTACTGACTGGCATGGAAAAATTTTCCATGAGGGAAGAATACAAAAAAGGAAATTTCACTTCTTACATCAAAAAAATAATGGAAAAAATAGAGGACGTAAAGGAAATCCAGAACAGGTACAGGACAAATCCTTTGAAAAGCAGCTGGAGCCCGTGGACTCCTATATGCGACAGCTGCGGAAAGATTGTAACGACGCATACTCTTGGAATTGAAAACGGAATTGTAAAATATGAATGCCAGGATTATGAATTTGAGACGACAACTGCAAAGGGATGCGGCCATAAGGGGGAAAATGACCCGCTAAAAGGAAACGGAAAACTTCTGTGGAAATCGGAATGGGCTGCGCAGTGGGCGAGATGGAAAGTTGTTTCCGAAGGGGCGGGAAAAGAATACCAAGTCCCAAATAGTGCATGGTGGATAAACGGAGAGATTACGGAAAAAGTTTTGAACTATCCGATGCCGGAGCCGATATTTTATGAGCATATTACAATTGACAACCAGAAAATGTCAGCTTCTGTCGGCAATGTAGTTTATCCGAAAGACTGGCTTGAAGTCGCATCCCCGGAATTATTAAGATTGTTTTACAACAAAAGATTAATGACGACAAGAAGCTTTTCTTGGAAAGATTTGCCTAACCTTTATGATGAGTACGACAAAATAGCGGAAATCTGCCTTGGAAAAACTGTTCTTGAGAACAAGAAAGAAGAAGCGCATTACAAGAGGCTGTTTGAAGTAAGCTGCGGAAAAGATGCAAAGAAACCGATTGACATGAGCTTCTCGCATGCCGCTGTCATTGCGCAGACATTTCCTGACGAAGAAGAAATGATTAAAGGCCTTGAAAAAACCGGCCATTACGACAAGAATGACCATGACAGGATTTTTGAAAGATTCAACAAAGTGAAGCTCTGGCTTAAAAAACACGCGCCTGAAGATGTGAAGTTTGAGGTGCAGAAGCACGTTTCAAAAGACATAACAATTACTGACAATGAGAAAAAAGCCCTGCACGAGACAGCATCACTGCTCAAGGAAAATGACTACACTGAACAGACTCTTTTTGAGGAATTCTATGCAGTTGCTACAAGACACAAGGTCAAGCCCGCTGAGTTTTTCAGATCGGCTTACAGAGTTTTATTGAATAAGGAACGCGGTCCAAAGCTTGCGCCTTTCGTGCTTGCGCTTGGAAAAGAAAAAGCTGCAAAGCTGTTCGAAAGCGCTTAACCGATAAAAAGTTTTTTAAACAAAAGCGATTACTTGTTCTATAACAAAAATGGAAAAAAAAGTACTGGATAAATTATCGCCCGAACTCAGGAAACTTATTATTCTCAGTAATGACAAGTCTATCGGAACCTTAAGCGACAGCATAAAAAAAGCAGGCTTTCCTGTTTCTGCATTTGCGCAAAGAACTCTCAATCACACAAACGGCGGGTCTACTTTGCAGGCTGCCTTGTGGCTGAAAAATCATTTGAAGAACGGGGGAAAAATTGTAGTTACGCTGGCCGGTGCTTTGAGTTCATTTCAAATTGGTGTGATGCTGGCTGAACTTATCAGACAAGATAAGGTTCATCTGGTTTCTGCAACAGGCGCCAATCATGAGGAATCATACTATAGATATGTTGCGCATTCGCATTATGCAAATATCCCAAATTACACTGAATTAACACCAAACCAGGAAGCTGAATTAAGGGATGCAGGATTAAGAAGGATAACAGACACATTTTTGCCTGAAGACGAAAGTGTAAGGATAATGGAGCCGCATTTGCTGAAAATGTGGAAAGATGCTTCCAAAAAAGGAGAAAGATACTTTCCGCATGAATATTTCAGAAGGCTTTTTGCGGAAAAACTGATAAAGCCTGATAAATTGGCAAACCCAAACGACTGCTGGGCATATGCTGCTTTTGAAAAAAACATCCCAATCATCGTTCCAGGATTTGAAGATTCTACAATGGGCAATATTTTTGCAAGCTATACCTATAATGGAAAAAACAAGAAGAAAGGAGACACTGTTGTTGATTCAAATGCGATGAAATCCGGATTGGAGTATTTTCATTTGATGTATGACTGGTACATGGAGGAAAGCAAAAACGCTCCGATTGCATTTTTGCAGCTTGGAGGCGGAATTGCAGCTGATTTTCCGATATGCGTTGTTCCGTCGCTAAAACACGATTTAAAGCTTCCAAAAGTACGCGATTGGGCTGGATTTATTGAAATTGGATCTTCTCCGATGTCCTATGGCTCTTATTCAGGCGCTGGCGGAAAGGAAAAGATTACTTGGGACAAATTATCCACGCAGAGCTATTACAACATAATTCAAAGTGATGTGACTGTTGTTTTCCCGTGGATAGCCGCGATACTTTTGGATTTGTAAAATTCTAAACTTGTTATTACCACTACAGTTTTGCCGTCAAGATGTGAGCATAACCCTTTCATAACAGTAACATCGCAAGGAAATTGCAATGGGAATTGCGATAATACCTTTTTACATATAATGCGAACGACGGCAAAACTTACTCTTATAGAATCAATAAATTAATAAACCGTTTTTGTTTTGTTGCCTGTATGCGTGGGTATAAAGTTCTAAACGGCAAGATAGTCATAGGATTAGAGGAAAAAGTTAGGATACATCATTCTTTGGGCAACAAAAACGTCATTGCAAAGATAGACACTGGAGCAACGAAAAGCTCTATTGACACAAATCTTGCGGCTGAGCTTAAATTAGGCCCTGTTATAAAATCAAAGCTTGTTAAATCAGCGCACGGCTCTAAATTAAGGCCGATAATTGAAGCAACAATCGAGCTGGCTGGTCAAAAAATAAAATCAGAATTTACTTTGGCAGACAGAGCGCACATGAAATTCAGGATTTTGATTGGACAGAACATACTAAAAGAAGGATTTTTGATAGACCCGTCGAAATAGTCAAATAAACATGAAAGCAGCAGTAATGTCTTTGGGAAGCAAAAGCTCGATGTGGATAGCCGAGGCAATGAAAAAATATTTTGATTCTGTTGCAAGCATTGATTTAAGGGATGTTGAAGTCAACATCGGCTCCGGCAAATTAAAAGTTTTGTATGAAGGCAAGGAAATTCCTCAGTACAGCTGCATTTATGCAAGAGGCTCATTTAGATATTCTCCTCTCTTGAGGGCCGTGACAAGAACGCTTTACAGGTCTTCTTATATGCCCATAATGCCGGAAACATTCACAATAGGCCATGACAAGATGCTAACACACCTTGCGCTGCAGCACTTTAACATTCCGATGCCGGCAACGTATCTTGCATCATCAACAAGAGCTGCAAAAAAAATACTTAATGAAATGAATTATCCAGTTGTTTTGAAATTTCCGCATGGAACGCAGGGAAAAGGAGTGATGTTTGCAGAAAGCTATGCTGCAGCTTCTTCAATGCTTGATGCTTTAATCGTGTTAAAACAGCCGTTCTTGATACAAGAATACATTGAAACAGGCGGAGTTGATGTAAGGGCTATTGTCGTCGGAAATGAAGTTGTTGCTTCCATGAAAAGAAAAGCAATAAGGGGAGAAATGCGCGCTAATATTCACGCAGGCGGCGTCGGAGAAGCTATTAATCTTGACCAAAGGACAAAAAGAATTGCAATTGACACTGCTGCATCAATCGGGGCTGATATCTGCGCTGTCGATATTCTTGAAAGCGCCAAAGGGCCTTTGGTGATTGAAGCAAATTTATCACCCGGACTGCAGGGCATAACAAAAGCAACAGGAGTAGATGTTGCTGACAAAATCGCAAAATACTTATTTGAAAAATCAGAGATATTTTCAGCGCGCGACAGAGATGAAGCTACTACTAAAATCTTTGAAGACCTTGGGCTAAACAACGAGATGGCGCAGCAAATCATTACAAACATGGATTTTAGGGGAAATCGCATATTGCTGCCAAAGATTGTGACTGACATTTCCAAATTCACGGAAAGCGATGAAGTTGTCTTGAAAGTCGAGAAAGGGAAAGTTGTTGTGGAGAAGATTTGAGTATATATAAATGGGCATAAAAAAATACTTACCAAAAAAAGAATATCCTTATGAGCTTGCTGCTCCTACTTATTTGGTCACGAAAATAGGGAAAGATGTTTACATACATGGATTCCACGTGCAGACTGAAGATAAAAAATTTATAGTTGTTCCAGACTACGTCTATTATAAAGAGCAAAATATAAATCCAATTACTTTGAATGGTGACATAGACTCTTTTGGATATTTAGATGATGATGGACAAGATTATGAGCCAAACTTAAAAAAACAAATTAATCGAGTTGAAATAATAAGCAGTTTTATCGAGAAAGCTGAACTAATAAAAAACAAATATACTCTTATTAAAGAAAAAAGATGTTTAGATAAAGAATCAACTATGGATGTTTTTGATTCTAAGTTACGTGATAACAATTTCTATATAGCAATAGTTTCTTTACTGGTTGGTATTTTTTTTAATAAATTATTAAAAATGCCGAATTTTTATCTTTTTTTGTCTATGTTTGTGATAGTTACTCTCTTAATAAAATTTAATTGGGATTGGCTATCTAAAAGATATAGAGATTTATATAAAACAATTGATTATATAATACTCTTAGAACAGGAAGAAGCTATGACTACAATAAGCTATGCAAATATTTTGAGAATATTTTGGAAGAAACAACCACCGACGGTACACTTATTATTAAATAAGGGAGGATATTCCAAATGGATTGAAAAAATGAAAAAACTAAACTTAGATAAACTGGGAGATAAAATTAACTAAATTCTAATATAGGTGTTCTTTCCGCTACTTTTATAAATAAAATCTTAATTAATTTCTTCTGAAATGGACGAAAAGACAACAAGAAAGAGCATGAAGTATTCTGTCTATGACGGTGCTTCTTTTGCAGTGATGGAAGGCGCGACTTCCTCGTTCATGACTCCTTTTGCGGTTGCGCTTAATGCTTCTGTCAATATGATAGCTGCAATGTCGTATATTCCGCAATTAGCAGGCGCTTTCATGCAGCTGTTTGCCGCCAGGATAGTGGAAATTGTAAGGGACAGAAAGAAAATTCTGGTTTACAGCTCTTTTATCCACGCATTGCTGTGGATTCCAATGCTTCTAATTCCATATGCAACTCCAAACCAGAAATACCTGATTATAGTTTACATGGCGCTGCAGACAATTGTCTCCAATTTAATGAATCCTGTCGGAAATGCATTCCTTGGGGATATTGTGCCGGTCAACGAAAGAGGAAGGTTTTTTGGATTAAGAAACAAAGTCGTTGGAATAAGCACGTTCATTTCAGCATTATTGGCAGGATTACTGCTTAATTATTTCTCTCCTAAAAACCCAATAATAGGATTTACAATACTATTCTCTGTTGCATTTGCTGCAAGAGCATTGTCCGGTGTTTTTAAGTTTGGAATGACAAGTCCGGAAACACAATTTGCCCATGAAGACAAATTTTCGCTTAAAGATTTTGTAAAAAGGATGAACAAGACCAATTATGGCCATTTTGTCATTTATATGATGTTCTTCAAGTTTGCAGTCAACATTGCAGCGCCTTTCTTTGCGGTTTACATGCTGAAGGACCTTGGATTTACGTACATTCAGTTTACTATTGTGATGGCTGTTGAGCTTATGGCAAGCTTCCTCACAATGGGAATTTGGGGGAAGATGATTGATGAAAAAGGAACAAAGTCAGTATTGTATATAACCGGGATATTAACACCAATTATTCCTTTCCTTTGGCTTTTTTCAGGCAACTTCTATTATATTATACTGATAGAACTGTTTTCAGGAGCTGCATGGGCCGGATTCAACCTGAGCACATCCAATTTTATATTTGATGCAGTAAAGCCGGAGAATAGAGTAAGGTGCATTACATATTTTAAGTTCTTTGAAGGCATTGCATTATTTGCCGGAGCTGCTGTCGGAGGATTGATTATCAGCTATATTCCTCATTGGATATTTTTGTCAAGCATCTCCTTTGTTTTTCTCATATCAGGAATTTTAAGGATAATACCTGCAGTTACCATGATGCCGACACTGCATGAAGCAAGATTAATAGAGCTGGACATCGGAGATTCCTTTTTCAAAAGATTTGTCAGGGTAAAGCCAAGCGAGGGAATTGTGGTAGAAGTTATTGGAAAATATAACAAGAATTATGTTTCTGAAAAGAAAAAAATTCAAACAAAAACTGCTGAAAAGAAGCAGGAGAAAAAGCCGGTTGATTACAACAAAAAGCTGCTCAAGTTCATAGACAAGAGCATAACTCCAAAAAAGGAAAAGCATGATATAAATAACATACATGATATTGAGCGCATTACGGAAGATATTGAGAAAGGGAAGGTAAAAAAATAGTTTTGGCATCGGCTCAGATGTACATCTCTTTATGAGTGCAAAAATTCCCACTGGAACTTCCTTTTTGCTTGATAACCTTTCTAGATAATCTTCGCATTTTGATGCCAAAACTTAAACTCTAGAAAACCAAAAAGTATACTCACTGGCGTTCGTGACTTTTTGCAAAACCAAAAAGTATACTCACTGGCGTTCGTGACTTTTTGGACATAAATACCAAAAAGTATTTATTGTCCCTTTCAAATGGATACTGTTATGCCAGTATCTTCATTATACACATGCACAAGGTGCAAACGTGAATTCAACTTTGACCATATCAAGTACGATGAAGAAAAGAAGCTGATATGCGTTGAATGCCTTGAAAAACAGCAGAAGATAATGAGGAAGAAGATTGCTTCTGAAAAGCCGGACGATAATAAGCCTATTGATTATATATGCATGACCTGTCGTTTTAAATTTGTAGTTAAGAAAGGCTCTCCGAAAGCGCTTAAATGCCCGTACTGCAGCAAGACAAAATTAATGGTTGTTAAAAGATATAAAGACGAGAACGATTTAATCAGCGATGCTATGAATTCTAGGTTTGATCATTAAAGAATCCTTAATCAATTCCCGGCTGCCAAGGCGAACCTTTTGGCTTATGTTCTGCAACCATCTTATCGACTTCATCTGCTGTAGCTGCATTGGCACTGTGAGAGTCATTTTTGACAATACCATCAAGAGTTATTCTTTTATCAGGAGCAACTTCTACAATTTTGCCTTTGTGTTCCCATAGCTCGGTTCCGTCCACATCTTTCATTATATAATTTGGAGCATTTGAGTATAGTGTTCTTATTACGTTTAAAGGATCAGCACCTAGAGAAGAGAGACTATATACTAAATCTCCTTGTTCAGATGTGAATTCCACCCTTTGTTTAATCATTACCATAGTAATTAGCAGGATTTTCCTGATTTATAAACTTTTCTATTTTTCACCACTCATAGATAGTATTGAATAACTCGCTCATAAACAAATTTGCCTAATTTTAATCTTTCAATATGGAAAATAATTCACTTTTTATCTATGAGTGCTTCCTATACCAGTATACAAATTAGTAACATTTATATACTAGTTACTATAAAGTATTAGTTGGTTTTTGATATTTTGGAATAAAAATAGCTAAAAAAATCTAAGTTTGAGGTGAATTAGAATGGGAATGGATTTTGTGATCGAGAGCGCACTTAAGCAGGGAGTGCAACAGCATGAGGATTTACAGATTGGTCATGCTAACATCAAAGTTATAGGCTGCGGCGGCGGCGGAAGCAACATGGTCAGCTGGCTTTATAAAAAAGGAGTCAGAGGAGCAGAAATCATTGCCTGCAACACAGACAAGCAGCACCTTGAAATCACAGAAGCTGACAAGAGATTCCTAATCGGAAGAGAGCTTACAAGAGGACTTGGATGCGGCGGATTCCCGGACAAGGGAGCCAAGGCAGCACAGGAAACAATCTCAGAAATCAAAGAAGTTCTAAAAGGATCTGATATGGTTTTCGTCTGTGCAGGTATGGGCGGAGGAACAGGAACGGGTTCAGCTCCAGTTATTGCTCAGGTTGCAAAGGATGCAGGAGCAATTGTAATTGGAACAGTCACAATGCCATTCAAGATTGAAAGGGCAAGAATTGACAAAGCTGAATTTGGATTGCAGCAGTTAAGACAGAACTCTGACACTGTTATTGTAATCGACAACAACAGGCTAGTTAACATCGCAGGAAACCTGCCAGTACAGCAGGCATTCGCAGTTGCAAACGAGCTAATCTCAACAATGATTAGAGGAATTGTAGAAACAATTGCAGTTCCATCTCTAGTTAACTTGGATTATGCTGACGTAAAGGCAATAATGCAGGACGGCGGAGTTGCAGCAATCGGTGTTGGTGTTTCAGACACAACAAACAGAGTAGAGGAAGCTGTCAAAGGAGCTTTATCAAACCCACTATTGGAGATAAGCTACAAAGGCGCTACCGGAGCTTTGATTCACATCGAAGGCGGGCCAGACATGACACTTGATGAAGTCAACAGAGTTGGAGAGCTTGTAACAGAATCGCTTGACACAGACGCAAACGTCATCTGGGGAGCAAGAGTTTCGGAAGCAATGAAAGGCAAGGTTGCTGTCATGACAATTATCACTGGCGTTAACTCACCATGGATACTTGGAAAATCAGATAAGAAAGCAAGAAACGTTGAAGCAAGGAAAATCAGCGACGAGCTTGGCATTGACTACTTCACAGATTAAATCTGTGATTTTTTATTTTTTTTATTTTAATATATAGAAAAAGGATAATGGGAATTGGTGATAACTATGTCAGTAGATGAAAATCAGATTGTAAAGAAAATGGTTGCAGATATTGCGGACAAGAACGAAAAGTTCATGTCAAAATCAAATGATCTTGAGAATTTTAAAAGAATCGTGCCGGTACTTCTTGAGAAAGGAATAGACAATGTCAATCTTTCAATGTTTGATGATGCTACACGCTCAAAACTATTAAATGCGCTTGGAGAGGAGTACATCAGAAGAGGAAACATGAATGACTCTGTCAAGGCTTTTATTCTTGCAGGAAACAGAGCAAGGCTCGTTGAGGTAGGAGAGCATTATGAAGAAGTAGGATTGTTTGGAAATGCAATCGACACATACAGGCTTGCTGATGACAACGGAAAACTGCTTGTAATCGGAAAGAAATGCCTTGAGAACGGCCACTTTGCAGACGCAATAAAGGCATTCAGATTATGCAATGATGTTGAAAATCTTACAAAAGTTGGAGATGAATGCTTTCAGAAAGGCAAATGGGATTATGCAATTGAAATATTCAACGCAATCAACAGCACCGCTAAACTAACAGAGATTGGGGACAAATGCCTGAAGGAAAGGCAGATTGGATATGCTTCAAAGGCATACGAGCTTTCGCACGACAAGGACAAATTGAGTGCTTTAGGCGATGTATGCTTGAGGGAAGGACTATTGGCAACTGCATTGAAATCTTACCAGATTGCAGGCAATGAAATGATGGTCACCTTCATAAGGGAAAACTTCGGCAACAAGCTGTCGAATTTTTAATATTTTTTTAAATTTTTAATAGTAAAGAAGTAGAGTTAAGAGTAAAAAAATACAATGTATGGCGAGCATAGTTTAATGCCATGCGAGAGTAAATATTGTGAGGCAAAGCCGAACGGAAAAAACAATAACAAAACTCATTAACGAATAACATTAACTAAAATCAATTTAAAATATTAAAGAATACAAATAATAAAAATCAACTAAAAAAGAGGTCATGAAAATGGAAGATGCATTCAGCCAGAAAAGAATGGAATTAATGATTGACATGGCCACCAAGAAGCTCCAGCAGGAGATTAATTCTTTGAAAGAACATATTGGATCGTTGAACAGCGAAATGGGATCGTTGAAAAGCCAGGTTTCAAGAATACAGTTCCAGCCTCAAAGAGCGCCGGTTCAAAGGCAGGAATCTCAGGAAGCACCATCACAAGACTATTATGAACAGCAGCAGCCAAGCCAGGAAAAAAGAGAAACAAAAATTGTAGACTGCAGGCCGCATGGTGAAAGAACAGAGTCTTTCCAGGGCGGATCTGCAAAGAATTCATCAGAGCCTATAAGGCCGAGATTCGGCGACTATGAGTCAAAGGATGTCAGCATTGAGAAATTCTTTTATTTCGGGAACAAGAGATAATCATCTTGCAACTAAACTGTGTTCACGGGCGTAACCCAACATAGGTTTAGTTATGTCATTGAGGTCTGCATAACCTGTAGTTTCTATCATAGCCCTGCTGTCATGGAACCTTGACCTTCCCGCCCTTGTTTCTTTGCCTTCAACCACATGGTATATGCTGCTGATATAATGGTCCATTCTTTCATTATCGGTGCAAGGAGATTTTTTTAGTGTTCCCTTGGAGAGCTTAGTGTTTTCCACAATCTGGTCTACTAATGCCTCCAATTCAGCTTCTGAATCAGCATTAAGAACAATTCTTGTTCTATTCTCTTTGGCTTTTTGCAATGCAATTTCTTTAGAAACTCTAAGTTTTTCTGCACTTGCCGCTGGAAGAGTATACACACTTGGAGAACTTTGAGTTCCATTCCGCAAAAGGCTAGCTGTGCTCTTTAGCAAGTCTATCAATCCCATTTTCAGTCCACCATGAACAGCTTATTGTCAGTTACGTCGAAATATCCCAATCTTGCGCCTGCATCAAGAA
>Ga0209542_10010291_pt1 | contig 16921 bp, 20 predicted proteins | sample RifCSPhighO2_01_FD_184028 | JGI IMG/M metagenome (GOLD analysis project Ga0209542, IMG submission 184028) | Soil microbial communities from Rifle, Colorado - Rifle CSP2_plank highO2_0.1 (SPAdes) (version 2) | ecosystem: Environmental > Terrestrial > Deep subsurface > Rock core/Sediment ...
CGATGCGTTGGTTACGTTTAAACCCGCGAACCTCTCTTAAACTAAGCCTTTTTCCCATTCCCATATATTAAACTTATTCATATCCAAAGTCTAATTAACCAGCTATCGCAAATAGATTAGACGATTACATAAGTTCAGAAATAGTGTATAAGTTTAGAAATATTTGACATAAAATTATTTGAGTATAAGATTGAAGTCGGATATTCCTAACAATCGCTCGGGTCGCACCCTCCCCGCCATTGGCGAGACTAAACCGCGCAAAATCTCAATAAGGAGATAACGTGGCTGGACGACGCGAGCACCTGACGCCCTCGGTTAATTCCGGGGTCAATTCTATCGCTTGCGAGGCGATGGAAACGGAGGTTTCGGTGGAAAATGACAAGGGACTCAAAAAGTACCGGCGGATCAGCAACGTGGATTTGCTTTTTGTTCCCGCCGTTTGGCTGTTCGTGACGCTTTTGTTTGGTTTCGGGACGGACTTTAGGCCGCTTGAGATGGCCAAAGAATTGGCTGACTGGGGTTGGTTGGCAAACTTGTTGTCGAAGTCTGTAATCGTGCCCACTCTGCAAGTTGTCGCTTGGGTTTGGTTTGTCCTCGTGCCTGTCATGGCCGGCGCCGTTTATGCAAGGAGGAATGTCATCGGCTACTACTTTGACTGGTGGAGACCGACCGCTCACGTTATTGATTGGTGCGTTCAACCAGGCGATGTTCCGTGGACGGCCAGGCTTGCTTACAGCTGGCCAGTAGTGAGGCTTCACACAGGTTGGATCGGTCAAAGTCGGGTTCTTACAGAAGATATGGGGGTCAAGATCAAGGCGCGTGATGTTGATAGCGTCTGGGCCAAACTCCCAGATGGCTGTGAGTTGATTCTCCCACCAGCCGATCTGATTATCCTCCTGCAGGTTATGAAGGCCGAGGGTGTTAGGACTTTTGCCGAAGTTGTGGCGTTTGCATCTCTACATCAGAATCTTGAGGCGGAGAAGAAACGCCTTGAAGAGGCTTTGACCCATACACAACCCTTCTTTACACTTGCCCTTTCTGGGCTTGTTGCTAGCCGGAAGTTGGCAGATAAGATCCCGAACAAGCGACGTGGGCCACAGGTGACCGGGGTACACAAATATCTCACCGAGCTCTTGCAAAGAATGTGGCGTCAGTCGACGCGTGATGCCCCCAACTCGCCCGTAGAGGAGTCGCTCGGAACGATGCTCACTGAGGCAGGTCTGCTTCCGAGCGAACCAGGTTGGCGTGAGCTCACTAAGGAGATAGTTAAAGCAGATATCGATAAGAAGGCCACAGTCTCGGGTTAGACCCCTGAGGTCTAACCTAACGGGTGGTGAGTCGAGAGGTTCCCACTCCCGCCCGCCTGAACAGTCGTTCGGGCGGGCGTTTACAATTTAAACATGATTTGTTACAGAGAAGAAATCTCCCCCTCGCTGTAATGAATCGCTTTTACGGTTATCGAACCTTGTTGAAGTCTAAACTATCTTTTTACACTTGTCTTAGTCAAATAGATACTATTTTTTTCTTCTAAGGAAAGCTGGCATAGCCCAACTATCATCGTCCTCCTCTAAACCGTCTTTTTTAACTTGATTTCTCTGCATTAAGACCCCAAGGTCATTTGCCGGAGTTTGGTTTTGGTTAAAGGTTGGTGTTGTCTGGGCTTCCGGTTTGATTTCCTGGGCGAAAAGGCCCTTTTTCTTTGGTGGCGCTTGAGTACCACCAAAACCGGAGGCTATCACAGTTATCTTAATCTGGCCCTTTTTCAAGCGGTCATCATGTATGGCTCCAAATATAACCTTAGCTTCAGGGTCTATGGATTCCGTGATTACTTGGGCCGCCTCCTGAATTTCCATCATTGACATATCATCACCGCCAGATATTGCAAACAACACGCCTCGCGCCCCCTCTATTGATACATCAAGGAGAGGGGAGTTGATGGCTGCCTTGGCCGCTTCCGTAGCCCTATTTTCGCCCGAAGCCAAGCCAATACCCATAAGCGCAGAACCAGCATCCTCAAGAATTGCTCGAATATCGGCAAAATCAACATTAATGATACCGGGAGTTGTAATGAGTTCCGAAATCCCCTCTACGGCCTGAAGTAGTATCTCGTCGCACATGGCAAATGCCTGCGAGACACTTGTATTCTTGCCAATGATTTGCAATAAGCGGTCATTTGGTATGGCAATAAGAGCGTCCACTTCTTTAGAGAGTTCCTCAATGCCTTGTTCAGCCATACGCGACCGCTGTACTCCTTCAAAAACAAACGGTTTAGTAACTACGCCTATAGTCAATATACCTTGGTCACGAGCGGAACGTGCCACTACGGGGGAAGCCCCTGTGCCGGTGCCACCGCCCATACCGCAGGCAATGAAAACCATGTCAGCTCCCCTGATTACCCCCTGCACATCTTCTAAGGTTTCTTCCGCAGCTTTGCGTCCCAACTCTGGGTTCATGCCAGTGCCCAATCCTCGGGTCAAGTTCTTGCCGATGTGTATTTTTTTGGGAGCCATTGAGTGATGCAAATCCTGGGCATCTGTGTTGATGGCGATAAACTCTACGCCTTTAACTTTTGACCTAACCATGTGATTAACGGCATTGGTTCCCGAACCACCCACGCCAATTACCTTTATTCTAGCGAAAGCTTCAATTTCTGGGCTAACTTTAACCATTGAGCTATAATAGCAGATTAAGGTAGAAACTGTCTAATAAATGAAACCAAGCCCTTTTTAGTTCCTTTTACAACTCGTAGCCCAAGTGATTCCTCTGGTTCCCCCAATGACAGCCCGAGCATAGCCAAACCAATTACAGAAGCCCACTCTGGACCTCTAGCCTTCTCGACTCTCTCTTTCCCACGCAGACCGTCAAGACCTTTTATTTCAGCATTTTGCGTTTTAGCTTCTGTAAATAAACCTCGACCTATTTTAGCCGGTAACCCCAATTGCTTTCTTGCCAGTTCTTCAATACCTCTAGTCCCTGCCCCTCCGCCAGTAAAGATTATTCCAGCCGGCAAAAGACCACTTCGTCCAATCTTTTTTAAGTGTGTATCCAAAAGTTCAAACACGTCAGAAAGTCTTGCTTCAATAATCTCTTGTATGCGCCTAGCTACACGTTTATCTTCAGAGCCGAAGAGTTTGAGTTTTTCAGCCTCATCAAGCGATATTCGTAGACCAAGGGCAATGTCATGAGTTATATGGGCGGAACCCATAGGAAAGACTCTTAGTGAAGTTGGCAGGCCATCTTCGTGTGTCAATAAAGAAACAGTTTCTGCGCCAATGTTAACAAGCGCGCAACCTGCGTTTCTACTTGTTGCGGAAAGGGTGGCAACGCTTTCCGCAACTGGTCCTGCGTACACATTTTCCACTTCAACCCCGGTGTTCTCAACAGAGTTTACTAAATTATCCAAATGGGGCGCTAAAACAGTTAAAAATATCGTTTTCAATTCTAATTTGTTGCCAACATATCCATGCGGTTTTCCCACAATTTTTCTTCCGTCTATTCTGAACTCGGACATTACGGTATGTAGCAACTTCAAATTTGCTTTCTCTTTCTGTCTAGTCTCGCTTTCTTCAAGCGCTCTAGCAATGTCAAATTCGCTTGCGGTGGCGTCCGCTCTAGAAATGGCCACAGTGGACGTGTCGGTTACTGTGCCAAGACCAGTGCCACTGACAGAAAGATACGCCCTACGGATCCTTTCTCCTGCCACTCTCTCTGCTTCGTGTAAAACTTCAAGTAGAGATTCTGAAACCGCCTCTGTATTCACAATATTGCCATTCTTTAAGCCATCACTCTCTCTCTTTACTAGGGCCCTAACAACAATACCGCTATTATCGTTAACGTTTTCGCATATAGCTACCTTTATGTAGGCACTTCCTATATCAATCCCCGTGATTCTTTGTGACATTAACATTATTGTAGCATCAATTAGCCATTGTTCCTTGTGGACAGTTGTCAAACATAGAATATCTCTGACCCCCGACGGCGATACCCCCCTTAATTCTTAGTTAATTTTAGTTTGCGCAGGAATTTAGATTCCACAGATTCCATTTTTTGTCCATGACCAAAGTCTTTTAAATGGACACAGGCGTGGAGGAAGAGGTAATTGAGATTGTAGTCGCCCTTGCGCGATGGGTTTAGGAAGATTTCACCTTCTGATTTAGAGAGGGGGTAGGCAAGGACGTTGTGCTTAACTAAACTATCACCACAAATAACCAAAGATAGCTCAAAGTTTCCACCAAGGACAGTTTTTGCTATTTTCTTAAACAAAGAAGCCTCACGTTTCGTGAGGCCCCACTCAGTCTTGTTTGTTATTTCCATCACTTTTGGCCCCTATTCCTAGTACTCAACAACCACTGACTCATCGTCGGCGTCCGCGCACTGGCAGGGGCTTGCCCAACTTTATAAGTAAGTCAATTTCCCTCTTTCTATCTAAACGCCCTAAGGCAGAACGCCTCTTTGAAAGCAGAGATGTGTTTCTCTTGTGGTAGCGCTTTCCTCTGGCCATTTTTAACATACCAGAACTTATCACTTTCTTTGAGAATTGTCGCAATAGAGCTGTCTGATTATGGCCTTTGTCGTTATCTACTTTTATTACAGTTTTACGCATTTGTTTGCAAGGCACATCCTACACCAGAATCATTTCTTTGCAAGTTCCTTTAGGTAATGGGCAAGTCCACTAAGTGGAACAGATTTCTGCGACCTTACATTCATGTCACGCACTAGCACCGTTTTGTCTAGCACCTCTTTCTGCCCAAGAATTATTGTAAATGGAATCTGAAGTTTTTCGGCAACCGCAAGTTGGCTGGCTAGACTATCTTTACTTATAGAATGAGCCACGGGTATTTTTGCTTCTCGCAGACTCTCTATAACAGCCAGGCTTTTAAGTTTAGCCTCCGAGCCGAGCTGGATAAAAAACACTTTGGGTTTCTTGACAACGCGTGGCGTGATTTTACTTTTATCGGCTAGCTCTATGATTCTGTCGGTGCCTAAACCCACTCCGACTGCAGGGATATTCTTATTTGCGCCCAAAATTTTGCCAAGATAATCGTAACGTCCGCCTCCTCCAAGAGATAGGCCGGTTTGGGTTACCAGCGCATCGCTTCCGCCACTGTCACCCGCCAGCTTCGGAGCAATTTCAAAAGCCGTCCTTGTGTAATAATCAAGGCCTCGGACAAGGGTGTGGTCAATGGAATACTCAATATTCAAATCCTCTAGATATTCAAGAGTTTCCCTTAGATGCTCCCTACATGGCTCACATAGAAACGATATAGAATTTGGCGCACCGGTTTTGATTTCATTACAGGCAAGCTCTTTACAATCAAGCATGCGCAAGGGATTTATTTTGAATCTTTGCATACAGTCCGCGCAGACTTTACCCAAATGTTTTCTGTAATAATTTGTAAGTTCTTTACGGTAGTTTGGGCGACAATCCTTATCTCCAATGGAATTTATTTTCAGGGCAAGTTCCTTAATCCCAGATTCGCTTATGATATCCAAGGACATCTTAATAATAGTTGCGTCATTTATGCTTTTCTCGGAGCCTATTATCTCAAAATTAAACGTGCGGTATTCTCTGTATCGCCCCTTTTGGGGTTTATCATGGCGATACAAAGTCCCCGCCGAGTAAAGCATTACTGGTTGTGGTAGGGACTGCATGCCATGTTCTATGTATGCTCGCATTATTCCCGCCGTATATTCTGGTCGGAGCACCAACCTATCCCCACTTTTTGTTTTGAGGTTGTAAAGTTCTTTGCTCACAACATCAGTGCCCTCACCCAGGCCACGAACAAAAACGTTCTCCTGTTCTAATATGGGCGTTTCTATCGGTGTAAAGCCGTAGTAGATGGCTATTTCAGAAGCCCTTTCAGCAAATCCTTGGAAAGCATAGTACTCTTCACCCAAGAGGTCGCGCATACCTTTGGGCGATTGATACGGGCCTTCTAAATTCTTTCTCACTGTTTTTTTCTCTGTCTCCCTTCTTGCCTTTTTTGTTCTCATTTTGTTTGCTCTTGATTAGACGTTTTTTCCTTACCGGGAAATAATTCACTGTTTTTTATGGGTAGTAGTCTAACGAATGGTCTGCCTATTATATTCTTCCTCGGGACCGGGCCCCAAATTCTTGAATCTGAGCTAGCTTCGCTATTATCCCCAAGCACAAAATACTGGTCATTTAACAATTTTGTTTGGTTGACCATATCCCCGGGTGTTCCTTCTATGCGCTTGATGAAAAATTTAGAAACATCTTTTGGGTATCTAAAAACTACGACATCACCCTTTTGGGGTTCCCTAAAGCGGTAGGAAATCTCATCTACAATCAAGTAATCTCCATTGTTGAATGTCGGAACCATTGATGCCCCTTGAACAATGAATGGTTGGGCTACAAACAGTCTTATGGGCAAAACAACCGCGAGAGTACCAAGCACGAATACCAAAAAGTCTCGCCTTGCAGTTTTAACATCCCCCTCGTATGTTTGTTTGACACTCTCTTCCATGCGAGACTCATTATATTATACATGCTAACATTAGTCTATGGAATATTATATTATTGGTCTTGGCAATCCCGGCGAGGAGTATTGCGGTACTAGACACAATGTTGGTCGAGAGCTAGCAGAATATCTTAGGGATAAAAGTAAGATATCGGGGGCCAAGTTTTTCATCCCAGATGAGTTTATGAACAACTCCGGCCGGGCCGTAGCCAAAATTATGATTGGAAAGAAAACTTTTCATTTATTGATAATTCACGACGACTTAGACTTGCCCATAGGTTCTTTTAAACTTTCATTTAACAAAGGTTCCGGTGGTCACAGGGGAGTTGCCTCTATCATAAAAGCGTTAAAAACAGAGGCTTTTATGCGCCTGCGTGTAGGCATATGTCCATGCACACCCAAAGGCAGTCTAAGGAAGCCGGTTGGCGACGACAAGATTGTCGCCTTTATCCTGGGTAGATTCAAAAAACCAGAACAAAAGATAGTTCTAAGTATGCGCAAGAAAATAATAAAAGCCCTCAATGTTCTTGTGCTTGAGGGTAAGGAGAAGGCGATGAGTTTACAGTATTAATTTGAGCCTGCTCTCCAGCATTTAAGATGTGTTTATTTGCAGAAGTTAGCGTCATGCGTTGAGTTACTGGCTCAAACAAAGTTATCTCAAAAGGATAACGCTTTCCTAACTCTAGAGTTTTGCGCAATTTTTCATCCGTTTCAAACTCACTAATATGAACAAGGCCAGCCACACCCTCTTGAATAGAGACAAGAGCTCCGTGCTTATTGTATTTTATGACTACGCCGTCCACCAAGTCTCCCTTTTTGTATTTACTGCCAGCTTCTATCCACGGATTAGGTTTTAACGCCTTGATTGAGAGTGAAATCTTGTTATCCTTTATTTCAATCACCTTAACCTTAACTTTCTCTCCAATTTTGAACATAGTTCTAGGGTTCTCAACTAATGCCCAGTCAAGCTCACTTATATGGACAAGTCCTTCCAGTCCATCCTCAATCTCAACAAAGACCCCAAAATCAACAGCGCCGGTAATCTTGCCGTCCAGCACATCCCCAATCTGATATTTTGTCAGAATTTCCTTCTTATCCTCGTCACCACAACCCTTTTCCGAGAAAATAAGTTTGGCTTCCTTTGGGTCCGCTGTTATGATGGAAACGGTCAATTTTTCGCCCACAAGCTTTTTCAACTCCCTATATATCTGCTCTTTATCACCGTCAGAAACCCGTGGATAGTGCTCCGGTTTAAGTTGCGAAGCGGGCAAGAACCCTGCCATGCCCTGCCAATTTATAATAAGACCACCTTTGTTTGCGTCCTTAACCAGCACTTCAATTATCGTTTTGTTTTTGACTGCTTCTTCGGCTTCTGTCCAAATAGCTGCCTGCCGGGCTTCTTTCAGAGAGAGTTCTATGTAACCGTCTGTGTTTTCTGGGTCTATTACCTTAGCGGAAATAATATCGCCGACACTAGTCTTTTTCAGGATATCTCGTGCGTTTAGATATTCTCGCCCGTAAATTATCCCTGTGCCAAATGGAACGAGGTCCACATAAACCGAAGTCCTGTCCTTGCCTATTACCCGGCCTTCCACAACATCTTCTTTAACAGGCGGAACGGGGCTCTTTTTAACAATTAAGGCCATAAGAGACACCGACAACTCAGTATCAATTAACGTGCCCGCGTTTTCATCCAGTAGCATTTTCATAATTAGGGTTTCTAGAGTATACAAATATCTCGTTAATTGTCAAAACCCCGTAAGGTTGTGCACAGACTTAGCCCACAAACTGGGCCGTAACAATTTGCCAACAGGAATTGACACTTTTTGAACAGCCGTCAATTTTGTGTCAATAATCCAATGTCGATAGAGCCAGAAGGATAGCAGTACAAGAATGTTCAATGTGCTATAATAAGCGCATGGTCATACAGTATTTTGGATTAGGTTTTGTGAAGGTGTCCCTCGGGGACGAGGTTTTAGCCTTTTCGCCTACATCCAAAAATGCCGATTTGAAAGGTCCGCAGTTTGGGGCCAACGTTGGACTTATTCCTCTTGCCGACAAAAATTACAATGGTGTGGAACAAATCACTTATGCTTCCAGAGTACCGTTTGTAGCTTCTGGCCCAGGTGAATACGAGGTGAATGGCACTTTTATTAAGGGGGTGGCCTCAAGTGGTTCACACGACATGGTGAACACGATATATTCTGTTGTTTTTGATAATATCCGCCTTTGTCATTTGGGTGCTTTGGCCAAAGCTGACATTTCAGGTGATGTTAAGGAGGCCATTGGGGATGTGGACATTCTTTTTGTGCCGACCTATGGGGATGGGGTTTTGGACGAAGCCGGAGCCTATAAGGTTCTTGGAGCACTATCGCCGAAGTTAGTAATACCCTTATTCCATACTGGCAAGAAAGATAGTCTAAGTAAGTTTTTTAAGGAATGCGGCGAGGACCAAGTTAAGTCAATTGACAGGCTTACCGTCAAGTACAAAGAATTAGAAGGTAAAGATTCTGAGATTGTCCCAATCGCTTCTTTTGAGTAATATGTTTGAGTGGTTAAACAAGTTGCGACAGAAGCCTGAGTCCCTACGAAGGCTTATCGCTTTTTGGACCAGCACTCTGATAGTTTTTGCAATGATACTCGTGTGGTTGACTAATCTCTCCAGCAGTTTTGGTGCCGTGTCCAAGCCATTGGCAGAATTGGCTAAAGATGATAAGGCCAGAGAGCTCGCGTCGCCATTTGCCAGCCTCAAAAACGAATTCAACGCTTTAGTAGAGAACACCCGAAGCAAGCTCCGCTATGAGTCCAAAAAATAAAGAAGAAAAACAAATTGTGGCACATTCCACAATCCCCGCGCCTATCATTGAGGAAGTGCGCCATTCTTATTTAACCTACGCAATGAGCGTAATTGTTGCTCGCGCCTTGCCTGATGTGCGCGATGGCCTTAAGCCCGTGCATCGCAGGGTGCTTTACGCAATGAACGAGATGGGACTTTTCCCGCAGGCGCGCTTTCGCAAGTCTGCCGCTATTGTCGGAGATGTTTTGGGTAAATATCACCCCCACGGTGACGTGGCCTGTTACGAAGCCTTGGCTAAGCTCGCACAGGATTTTTCTACGCGTTACCCACTTGTGCTTGGCCAAGGAAACTTCGGTTCCATAGATGGCGATTCGCCAGCGGCTATGCGTTATACCGAGGCTAAACTCTCGCATTTGGCGACTGAACTCTTGCGCGATATAGATAAAAACACAGTCAACTTTGTTTCCAATTACGATGCCACCAAGAGGGAGCCATCTGTCTTACCCGCTCGGCTACCCATGGTTCTCTTAAACGGTACTCTGGGAATAGCCGTGGGTATGGCTACCAAAATTCCACCCCACAATCTGGGCGAAGTTATGGATGCACTCGTTTACTTGGCAGATAATAGCGATGCTACCACAGAAGATTTACTAAAGTTTGTTGAAGGGCCAGATTTCCCGACTGGTGGAATAATATTCAACAAAAAGGATATTCAACATGCTTACTCAACCGGTCGTGGCGGAGTACTTGTTAGAGGCGAGGCTGAAATTGTGGAACAAAAGTCTGGCCATTCCCAGATTGTTATAACCTCTATCCCTTACCAACTCAACAAAGCCGAGCTTGTAATGCGAATCGCTGACCTTGTTCATGAAAAAAGGGTTGAAGGCATCAAGGATATTCGTGATGAGTCCACGACATTAGATGACACACGTATAGTCATAGACCTCAAGACCGGAGCGTTTCCCCAGAAGGTGCTCAATTCTCTTTATAAACATACTGACCTTGAGACAACATTTCACTTCAATATGCTAGCTCTCTCTGGCGGTGTGCCCGAGACCATGTCACTTAAGCGTATTCTCGGAGAATTTCTTGAGCACAGAAAAGAGGTCGTTAAAAGACGTACTCAATTTGACCTTGACCGAGCTCGTGAGCGCGCTCATATATTAGAGGGGCTCAAAAAGGCCCTAGACCACATAGATGAAGTCATTAAGACTATTAAAAAATCGTCTGATGTTGGGGATGCCAGAAAAGCACTCATAGAGAATTTTAAACTCTCCGAGATTCAAGCCACAGCCATACTTGAGATGAAGTTGCAGAGGCTTGCGGCCTTAGAGCGCAAAAAGATAGACAATGAGCTCAAGGCCACCCAGACTCTCATTGAGGAATTGGCGGACATACTAAAAAGTGTCGCTAAGATTTTAGCAATAGTTAAGACGGAATTTGCCGAAATTAGGAGCAAGTTTGCCGACGCTAGAAGAACCAAAGTCGTTAAAGGCGGAGTTAAGGAGATTACAACCGAAGATTTAATTCCAGACGAAGAAACCGTTCTTGTGCTTACTCGAGGCGGCTATGTGAAGCGCACCCGTCCCGAAGAGTATAAGAGGCAAAAGCGTGGTGGGGTAGGCGTGGTTGACCTTGATACCAAAGAGGAAGATTTTGTAACGATGCTTTTGGCCGCTTCAACACATGCGGACCTACTTGTCTTTACCGACAAAGGTAAGGTGTATCAACTTAAGATGTATGAAATCCCGGAGGCTAAACGAGCCACTAAGGGTAAATCTATAATGAATTTCATTTCCCTTTCCGAAGGCGAGCGGGTAACGAGCGTGTTGCCCCTGCCCAAAGCTTCTCGCGAAAGAGAAGCATTTGAGTTGGCCATGGTTACAAAAAGGGGTATTGCCAAAAAAGTGATGGCCGAGAAATTATTTGACGTGCGTCGTTCCGGTATCATTGCTATTACATTGGACAAGGGCGACGAGTTGCTCGCTGTCTTCCCCGTAGAGAAGAATGACAGTATTGTGCTTGCTTCGCGCGGTGGCCAGGCCATCCGCTTCAAAGAGTCTGATGTGCGAGCTATGGGTCGCTCGGCCGGTGGTGTTCGCGGCATGAAGCTTAAGCCTGGAGATGAGATTGTGGGAGCAGAACTTGTGAGCAAGGGTACGGAAGATAAGTTCGGTTTATTCGTAATGAGTGAGAATGGTTTGGGCAAGAAGACTAAAATAAAAGAATACAAAGTTCAGAAACGTGGCGGGTCTGGCATAAAGACGGCCAAGGTTACAAACAAGACAGGCAAACTGGTTGTTGCCAAGGTATTACCGTTGACTGCCGGCGAGCCCGACACAGACGAGGAGCTTGTGGCCATGAGCAAACAAGGTCAAGTCATTCGCGTCTTGAGCAGGGAAGTGCCAACCCTCGGTCGCCAAACTCAAGGAGTCCGCATTATGAAGCTCCGCCCCGGCGATTCCGTCGCCAGCGTGGAGGTGCTATAATACTTAAGTGATGACCAGTTTTAGTTCCCCAGAACAAAATATCGGTGAGCTCAACCTTAAGGAAAATTCTGTTGTGGTGGACCTTGGCTGTGGCACGGGACACTATGTTTTTGCTGTGGCCAATGCCCTCAATGCGCTTGGCAAGAAAGGCGTTGTTTATGCAGTGGATGTTCAGAAGAGTTTGCTTGAGAAGGTATCTGCCGAAGCGAGTCGCATCGGCCTCGGGAACGTAAGGGTTGTTTGGGGCGATATAGACATAGTGGGTGGAACAAAATTAGCTGACTCCATAGCAGACATTGTTATTATCTCAAATGTCCTCTTCCAATCAGAGAATAAAGAAAGTTTCTTGCGCGAAGGGATTCGGCTATTGAAAGCGCGTGGTCAGATGTTGGTTGTTGATTGGCTAGATTCATACGCAGGTATGGGGCCAAGCCAGACAATGTTGGTCCGTCCAGAATTTGTAACCCAAACGCTTCTAGGATTGGGGTTGACCAAAAAACGAGATTTTTCCGCAGGGGCGCACCATTGGGGTATAATATTCCAAAAGTTATGAAAGGTTTTCAAACAATCCTACTTATATTTTTCGGCATTTTAGTTGTAGTTGCGGTGCTTATTTTCTCCGGCATAATTCCCATTGGCAGAAATAACGAAGAGCAGTTAGCCCAAAATCCCATTACCATGTGGGGTACGCTTACAAACGAAGAGTTTAAGATGGTGAATGACGCGGCCAAAACTGCGGGAGATTTCTTTGATATTACGTACACAAAGAAGAGCAGAGAGACTATAGAAAGTGAGCTCATTGATGCTTTGGCGTCCGGTGTCGGTCCAGATCTTTTACTTGCGCCTCACACGTTGATATTGAAACAAAAGGACAAATTCTTGCCCCTGCCGTACACCTTCCTGCCCGAAAGATTGTATCGCGACAGCTTCTTGGAATCCACAGAGATTTTACTTGAAGCCGACAATATCCTTGCCGTGCCGGCCTACCTTGACCCCTTGGTCATGTATTGGAATCGCGACTTATTCTCAAACGCAGGACTCGCAAACCCACCCCTTACTTGGACAGAGGTTCAGGTCCTGCCGACAAAACTTACAAAGCTAGACGACAAAGGCAATATCAAAGAGTCGGCCGTGGCTTTGGGCGGAACAAGTAACATAGCCCACTTCAAAGAAATTTTAATTTCTCAAATTCTCCAAACTGGCAACAAAATTGTTTCCATTTCCAGAGAGATTTCTGCGGATGGTTTGCCAGAAATAAGACGAGATGTCGTTTTAGCCAGTGATGATGGAGCCGAATCCGCCCTGCGTTTCTACGTTCAATTCAGCGACCCAGCACTAAAAAAGTACTCATGGAACAGGGCCTTAGACAATTCCTTTGAAGAGTTCACGGCTGGACGATTGGCTCTTTATTTCGGACTTGCGTCTGAACTCAACGCCATCAAAACCCGCAATCCCCACCTTAATTTTGATGTCGCCCTAGTCCCGGGCATCCGCGATGGAGGGAAAAGGACCGCTTATTCAAATGTCTACGCTCTTGCCATACTCAAAAATTCCAAGGTCTCAAAAGTCGCTTCCTCTGTCGCCTATAAAATGGCGTTTGGGGAGAGCGCCAAAGCTTTCGCCAAAGTGCAAGGATTGCCTCCCGCAAGAAGGGATTTAATAAGCAAGGTCCCAGCTGACCCGCTTATCCCAATTTTTTACGACAGCGCCGTGGTGGCTGGGACCTGGTACGACCCTAATTCCGAGCAGACTCGCATGATTTTCGCAGATATGGTAGAGGCTGTTAGCATCGGTCGCTCCGATATGCATTCGGCCGTGACAGATGCGGAAACGCGGATATCAGAATTATTTAGAGGGCGATGACTAAACGTGAGAAAGCACTTGTTGTCGCTATTGCGCTTGGTTTGCTTGTAATGAGCCTAGGTGGGGTGCATGCCGCAGGTCCGGGAGAGAGCAATTTTGGTCCACTTCAGACCTGTAAAGGTTTCAGTGACTGCAACTTTTCCAAGTTCCTAGAGCTTATCGGCAAAGTTTTTAAGTACCTTGTTTGGATTTCTGTGCCTCTTGCAACACTAGGTATCGGCATAGGTGGGGTTTATATGATTTGGGGCGGGGTCAGTGAATCAGAACGTACCCGAGGCAAGGAAATCTTTTGGGATTCTATTGTTGGTTTCGTGATAGTCGTGGCCGCCTTTTTGATAGTTAAAACTATCCTGATTCATCTTGGCGCCGACCCAATTCTGTTGAAGGAGATGTTTGCAGATAACTAGAAACAAAGCGTTTTAGATGCTACCATTTATGCACAATATGTTAAATAAATTCTTAGACACATTGCTCCCAAGCTATGTTTACGCGGTTAAGGATGGTGAATCTGACCCGCTTTTTTCTAACCCCATTAATTCGAAAGATTTCTACGCCCTCATAGAGGCCATCCTTCTGGTGCTTTGGAAGTTTGGCATACCCATTTTGGTTTTATTTATTGTTTTCGCCGGCTTCAAATATGTTACCGCCCAAGGCAATGAAGCTAAGGTTGAGGAGGCTACTAAGGCTCTGTGGTGGAGTGTGGTGGGTGGCGCGGTCTTGCTTGGGGCAAGGGTTATTGCCGCGGTTATCAAGGCAACCGTCGGCGCTGTTTAACTTATGCAAAGCGCAGCCGCAAATTTAGCCGGGGTTGTGGATAATCTACTGAAGCTTATGCGCCCCTTTGTTAGTATCCTCATCGGGATTGCCCTCGTGTACTTCCTTTGGGGACTTAGCCAATTTATTTTGGCCTCTGGAGATAAGACAAAAGTTGAGGAGGGCAAGAAGACCATGCTCTGGGGCATCATTGCCCTTTTTGTGATGATATCTATCCAGGGGATAGTTTATCTTGTTGCAAATAGTTTTGAGATTAGAGACAGTGGATTAAATGTTGACACTTATATTGAACCTTAATGTATAATAGCGGAGGTCATAAGCAATTAGAAATTAGCAGAAATTAATAGTTTATTAACAATATGTCTAGAAATAAGTTTGTAAGCAATCTTGGCGCAGTTATTGCCACTACGGCAGTTTTTACGCCTCTTTTGGCTCTCGCCCAACCAGTAGGAGGCAATATTATTGCCCTGCTTGGTCTTATAGAGCAAGTGGTAGGCCGACTCATCCCCATTGTCGTTGCCTTGGCTCTTATATGGTTTATCTGGGGTTTGATTCAGTTCCTGATTGCGGCTGATAGCGAAGGGCGCGATGATGGCAAGAGTAAGATGTGGTGGGGTATTATTGCTCTATTCGTCATAGTCTCTATCTGGGGCATTGTCGCCTTCATCGGTAACATCTTGGGTATCAATCAGACCACAAACATAACTCCCCCAAAGGTTGGCAATCTATAGCCCAAGATTCGCTCTAGATGAAAGTTTATGGCCACGCCCGAAGACGCTATTACGATTTTTAGGACTGGGATAATCAATCCGGCCCTTAAATTCCTCTTGGCCGCTTCCGTACTCTACTTTCTATTTGGTGTGGTTCAATTTATGCAAAATAGGGAGGACGAAGAGAAGAAAAAGCACCTGCTCTGGGGCACAATAGGACTTGTAATTGTGGTCAGCGCCTTTGGCATCGTCAACTTAATTAGCAGTTTTGTTTCAACCGTAGCCGGGAAATAGAAAAAGCTGCTAACGCGCCATTCCTCCTTTCTCCCGTTTTTTGGGATTGGCGGCGCGCGAGCAGCTTGTGGGTTAAAAACACTTAGAAGGGGGATTGGGGCGGACCGGCTTTTGGGCGAGCTCTTATGGGCTCGTTTCAATGTGGAACTCGTAGTTTCCTCGCCCGTGACCAACCCAGGCGAGCAAGTCTGGGTCCCAACTGAATCGGGAGAACTCTTCCCAACTGCCCCCGTTTAGGCTCCAGGCAAAGGGGCGACCGGGCGCTCTGCTCCAACGCAGTCCGAGCTTCCGGCCATCCTCTAGTTTGCATTCGGCCGATATGAGGCCCGCCCGATTCACTAAAACAGTGAGTAGGCATTTATCATGGTCCGTGTCCCAGAACGCAACCGGAACAACATCCCCCGGCGCCCCCAGCTTGGGAGGTACAATCCTGACTCGTTCCTGACGTTCTTTCGTTCTTTCATCGGCGTACTGGGTAATGTCCGCCTTGGCTCGCCTTAGCGCCAACTTAGTAACAAGAACGAGCATCAGAACCCCTGCTACAACAAGCAAGGCTACTCTAATAATCATTGTTATCGCCTCCCCTTTCTTTTCTTGGGTTGGAGGTCGCGGCCGAAGCCAGCGATTATCGACCCCTGAAGGAAACTGTCTCCACCCGCGCCGTCAATGATAATACGGGTCGCTTTTCCGCGCTCGGTTTGGATGGCTTTGACGCAATCTTCAAAGTTCATCGTATCACCAGACGCACTTCTCATCCTCTTTGCGAGTTCAATGACGGTAGTCATCTCCTCTCCCTCGGCTTCTCTTTCAGCTTCCTCCACTCTCCTGCGGGTTACTGCTTCCTGGAGCTCTGGAGGCAGGTTGATGTCGCCGATTTGGAGGCTCTCGAGCGTTAGACCCCAAGTTCTAAATTGGCTGTGCTCGGTTTCAATGATTTCCTTGACGTCCTTTTCGATTTTCCTCCGAGCGGCCGTGATGCGCGCGCCAGTTCCAGGGTCGGCGTTTATGTGGCTCACTGCTTCCCGAAGCGCCTCACTAATCTCATTGACCACTGGGCCCTTGTTGACAGTTTCACCATCCTTGGTTCCTCCCCAAGGGTCATTTAGTTCAAGAAAACGGTCAATGTTGCTAACTTGCACAACTGCAGAAAGCTTAAAACCAATATCAAGCTCGTCTTTCGACTGTACGTCAGTAACCGCAAGCTCTACACTTCGCTTGCGCCAGTCCACTATCTGAACATTCGCTAGCCAGCGGGGGAGCCAGAGCCAACCCTCTTTGAAGATGAGACCAGCGCGAGCTCCGAACAGCGTTAAGATTCCCCGGTGTGCGACGGGAACTTTATGGAATCCTCCAACAAAATACAGACCGGCAAGGGTCAGAATTACGAGCCCCCAGCCCAAGCCACCCAGTACGGTGGTAATGCCACCAAGCATGAGCGCAAGCCAAAAGCCCCCCAAAATTGACCCGATGTTCATGGTTTCTCCTTTTTCATTCACCCGCCATAACGGCAGG